>Ga0209636_10008858_pt1 | contig 10255 bp, 8 predicted proteins | sample DeeMarSWOR152_54_FD_187464 | JGI IMG/M metagenome (GOLD analysis project Ga0209636, IMG submission 187464) | Marine sediment microbial communities from White Oak River estuary, North Carolina - WOR-1-52-54 (SPAdes) (version 2) | ecosystem: Environmental > Aquatic > Marine > Intertidal zone >... | reverse complement strand
ACGACCTTTCCCTTAAATTTACTCGAACTATCTTATTGAAGAAACCCTTCATCTCAAAACCAAATTATCTAGTATGCACTCTCATATATATGGATAGCATCTTTAAGCGTAATTCTCCTAGGATTGTTGGCAAGGAGTCTTGTCACCTTTAAAACACCTTCAGCGAGATGCGGAATGGCTGTTTCGGGTATTTCGAAATCCCTCAGTTTTCTCGGTACGCTTAGATCATTAGCCAATCTTTCAACGGCCTTGACAGCTACTTCAGCCGATTCTAAGCGAGTCAAATTTTCGACCCTTTCGCCAAAGGCCACAGCAGTTTTCGCAAATTTGCCCAAGTTTCCCAGTATGTTGAATCTCATAACGTGGGGCAGCATTAAGGCATTTGCCACACCATGGGGCATATGGAATTCAGCCCCTAGTGGGTAAGCAAATGCATGGACAGCAGTCACGCCCGCATTGGCAAAGGCAATTCCAGCTAAGTTGCTGGCCATGAGCATCTTACTCCGGGCATCGAGATTGCCCCCATTGGCATAGGCCGTCCTCAGATTTTCATAAATCAATCCCATCGCCTTAAATGCCAATATATCAGTCAAGTATGTAGCATTAATGGATGTATACGCTTCTATCGCATGGACCAAGGCATCCATGCCCGTCGAAGCCGTTATGTCCGGAGGTAGCCCAATTGTAAGCACAGGATCCAATATTGAGACATCTGGGAAGAGGAAGGGACTTACTATACCCTTCTTCAATTTTTCCTTGACATCGGAAAGTATGGCAATGGGTGTAACCTCACTCCCAGAACCAGCTGTTGTCGGAATTGCGATCTTTGGTAATCCTCTTTGAGGAATCAAGTCTATGCCAAAGAAGTCTCCGACCTTTCCTTCATTTGTCATCATTATTGACGTGACCTTCGCAGTATCTATGGAACTTCCTCCCCCTAGGGCTATGAGAAGATTACTCTTTTTCTTCTTCGTCACCTCAACACAATTCGCCACGGCCTCTATTCTCGGCTCGGGTTCAACATCCTTAAATACGGAAAAGTCAATTCCGGCTTTAGAAAGCGATTCCTCCACGGCCTTGTTCAATCCTGCTTTAACAATTCCTGGATCAGTAATAACGAGGGCCCTTTTCGCTCCTAAGGCTTTTGCTTCTTCTCCTACCCTCCCGAGAGAGCCGATGCCAAAGATGATCCTTGGTGTCGTCCTAAATACAGTAATCCTCTCATTCATCTTGATAGATTCTCCATATTTCATGTATGCCAAAAATTCGCTTTACCTGCTCACGAGTTTCAAGAGCCTCTCGTTTTCGAGAATCTCACTAGGTTTCCCCTCAAATACTATCTCACCTCGTTCGACGATATAGGATCTATCTGCCACTTGAGATGCAGTTCTGACGTTGGACTCGGCAAGTAAAATAGTGATTCCTAAATCCTTAATGTGTTTTAAGGCCTCTCTGAATCTGGAAAAAACCACGGGCGCTAAACCCTCAAATGGCTCATCCAAGAGCAATAGCGTTGGATTGAGGGCCAAAGCTCTCGTTATAGAGACCATTTTCTTTTCTCCACCGCTTAAGTACAACCCTTTTCTCTTCATCAGCTTCTTGATTTCTGGAAAAATGTCAAAAATTCTTTCTATACTGAACTTTTTCAACCTCTCAGTTCCACTCGTTATCCATAATGAAAGGTTGATGTTTTCCTCCACAGTCAGTTCAGAAAATATCCTCATGTCTTCGGGAGAGTAAGCCAAACCGAGAAAAACTCTGTCCCGTGGGAAGAGGTTGGTTATGTCCCTTCCCCTGAAAAGTATTTTCCCTGATTTCGTTGAATATAAACCAATGATGCTCTTTATAACGGAGCTCTTCCCAGCCCCGTTTCTCCCCACCAAGCAGACAATTTCCCCTTCATTAACCCCCAGGGAAACTGACCTTAAGATCTGAATTGAATCGATAAAGAAGTCTATGTTCTTAATTTCCGCTAACATTTTGCTCCCCTATACCGAACAATATCGATCGTACATTCCTATCCTGCATTATTTCATTGGGCTTTCCCTCAGCAATGATCTTACCCTCATGCATTGCCAGAACCCTATCGGAGTAATCAGCAACAATATCCATATCATGCTCTATGACGATTGCAGAAATATTCTCATTTCTTAAAGCGGATACAATGGTATCCATTACATTAAATTTGTCGCCTGTAGCCACCCCACTGGTAGGCTCATCCAATAGGAGCAGTTTGGACTTTAACGAGAACGCAATAGCCACATCGAGGACCTTTCCATCCCCTTCCGAGAGATCTTTGGGCGATAAATAATCCTTATCTGAAATGGAAAAAAGATCCAAAATGTCAAAGGCCTCGTTCTTGATATCAGTGTACCTGTCTGCAGGTAATAACCCCTTTCTTATCATTTCATACCTTGAAAAAAGGGGGATTCTTACATTATCCAGTACCGTGGCATTGTCAAAAAGGCTCATTATTTGGAAGCTGCGGCCTATCCCCATCTTAATTCTCTTATACATAGAGGCGTACGTTATGTTGCTATCATCAAAAACGATCCGTCCACTATCGGGCATGAGATAGCCACTGATCAAGTTGACCAATGTGGTTTTTCCAGCTCCATTGGAGCCAACCAAGGAAACTATTTCACCCCCTTTAATTTCAAGGCTCACGTCATCAACGGCCTTCACATCTCCGAAATATTTCTTCAAATGATCAACGGTTAACATGACTCGCTCCTCCGGAGAAAAGCCTCTTACCTCTTATTATGTCAGTCAGGCTCTTGACCCCCCCAGCGATGCCTGTGGGAAGCAGAAGAACCAAGATTATGAGGGTAGCGCCAATGATGAACATCCAATACTCGGTTGATCCCATGGCATACAACTTTAAGAAGGTAAAAATTATAGCGCCAATGATGGGCCCCTCGAAGATAGCAAAACCACCGAGCAGGGTCATGTAGACGATCTCGCCCGAGAATACCCAATGGGATACATCGGGTGTCACTTGCCCATTAATAAAAGTCCACAGTGCCCCTCCCAAACCCGTAAACATGCCTGATAGTATAAATGCGTACAGACGATATCGCCGAACACGGATGCCGATTAATTCCGCTCTTATCTCATTATCCCTCACTGCCTGCAGAGCCTTCCCGAAGGGCGAGTTCACGATGCCTTTCATGGTGATACACGTGAGAACAAAAATAGATAACAGGAAGTAATAGTAGACGCCTGACAGAAATTGCGGCCTCCTTACACCCTCGAATGTCATACCGAACATGCGCGGAATTTTTACATAGAGACCATCGGAACCTCCGGTGATGTGGTAAAATTTAAAAACAAGGGCATAAACGAGCATGGAAAGTGCCAGCGCGAGTATGGCAAAGAAAATCTTCGTATGTCTAACACAGAGAAATCCGAAGATAGCAGACATAATGAAGGAGACGAAAAGGGCACCGGGGATCAGGATTTCCATGGAGTAAAGCTCCGGAAAATATTTGGCCATCATGGCTACGCCGTAGGCCCCCGCAGTGAAGTACGCACCGTGTCCAAAGGATAGAAGGCCGGTATATCCAAAAAGGAGGTTAAAACCCAATGCGACGATGGCGAACGTCAGCCCGTATTCAAAAAGGATGAGGTTAAACGTTGAAAGGAAACGGGGAAGGAATAACAATACAACGATGATGGCTAGGTAGATTATAACCTTCGGGCGTAAAATCGTTCTCTCGAGATCCACCTTCATGTTCCTCGCATCACCTCCCGAAAAGCCCTTCTGGCTTTGCGACAAGGATCACTGCTGCGATCAGAAATAGTAACGCCAGCTCTATTTCGGGAAAAACGACGATCCCTATCGATCGGGTTTGCCCCACAATCAGCGATCCCACGAGCGCCCCCTTAAGGCTGCCGAGACCTCCCACAACCACAACGATGAAAGCCAGAATAAGTGGTTCCATCCCGAATCCCAGAAGGGCTGCTGTTGTTGGAACGATAAGGGCACCAGCAAGACCTGCGAGAGCTGCCCCGAGCACAAAAGCGAATGTACTCAATTTGTGGATATTTAACCCGAGGGCAGTGGCCATCTCCCTATCCAAGGATATGGCTCGTAACATGATGCCGACCTTCGTTTTGGCCATAAAGACCCATACCAACAATCCGATCAACAGGGTTACGATCATAACAAGGAGGAAGTAAGCGGGATAAGGATTCCCCAGAATATGTACTTTCCCAAGAACATCAAAGGGCCGGGATGCATAGTACGCCTCCCCTCCCCATATCATCTTGATCACATCTTCAAGGAGAAGGAGAGTTCCGAATGTGATCAGGAGTTGATACTCCAGGGCACGTTTATACATGGGGCGGATAAGAAAATATTCCATGAACAGGCCGAAAAGGGCGGCTAAAATCGCGCCGCTGATCAAAGATGCATAAATGAGGGAGATAGGCGTCCCCTTCCCCAAGGCGATAATCGCCCACGCCGCCATGAATGCCCCAATCGCATAGAGGGAGCCATGGGCCAGATTGAGTATTCCCATAACACCCAAGATGATGTTTAGCCCCAAGGAGATGAGAAATATGAGGGCCGAAAAATAGAACCCATTGAGAATATAAATCGGCCACATTACGATAAATTACCTATCTAAAGGTGAAATGAAAAGGGGAAGAAGAGAGGGAGATAAAGAACATCCCCCCTCTCTCCAATTACGATGGACAGTTTAAACCTTCCAACTGTTGATCCAATCGACCGTTCGGATGCCCACTGGCGCGTTTACCATGTGGGCTGGAAATACTTCCAATCTGTTCGGGTCGAGGATCGGGAACGGATAACCCGTGATGCGTTTGCTGAACCCAAGGAGCACATCTTCGACTCCGTTGTGATCTTCTCGGATCATCAGGTGTCCTGAGGGTGTCTGAATAGAGAGACCCACAGCCGCCTTGGCTATTTCATCAATTGTCGGCCAGCCGCCAACTAAGGCAGCTGCCTTCTCAGCAGCACTTTTGTAAGCGTACATCGCCTGGTAAGCATGGTAGCAGGGATAGGTTGGATATTTTCCATATCTCTTATGATACTCCTCCACGAACCATTTGTTCAATGGCCACCTATCGTGAGGTGGGTAGAGAAAATAGTGTGTGCCAGCACAGCATATCAGTTGCTCCTCTGGATAATCCTTTCCTATCTCTTGAGGATATGGTTCGCCTCGTGAGTAAGCCATTTTTATCTTCTCGAAAAACCCCATCCCCATTGCCTGCTTGGTAAAAGTAACTGCATCTCCACCCCACAGGGCGGAGTGGACGACATCTGGCTTAACCCCCATTAATGCGCTGATGTGGGCCGTATAGTCTGTATTGCCCAAGGGGGGCCACCACGTTCCAACTACTTTAACCTGAGGCATCAGTTTCTTCATCGCGGTTTCAAAGATCAGCCAACTATCTCTTCCCCATGCGTAATCCGGGTTTATTCCCGCTATTGTTTTGGTATCGGGTAGGTATTTCTTAACCATAAAAGCGAGCCCGATATTGTCAATACCGAGGTGGGCTTTAGTTCTGAAACCCAGTGTGTACTTGGGAACCTTAAATGGGGATGTATCCCCCTCCATCAGAACATGTGTACCACAGTCGTATGCCATTATCAGCCCGCCAAGCTCATCAGACAAGGGTAGTACTGCTTTGCAATCTGCGGACGAGATATACCCCAATATCACGTCAACCTTCTCATCTAGAATTAATTTCCTGCACAGCTTCACTTGAGCATCAACCCCGCCGGCTTCATCATAGTCTAAGAGATCAATCTTCCTGCCTAGGATTCCCCCCTCTTTATTGATAACATCAGCCAACATCTTATAGGTGTTATTGCCAGGGATACCGAAAGGAGCTGCTGCGGCACCGGTTAAAAAGCTAATAGCCGCAATTCTAACCGGCTCCTTTGGCATGGCCTTCTTTTTGGCCGCTGCCTGTGCTCCTTTCTTACCCAAAACGGAGAGACCCGCACCCAGAGCGGCTCCCCCTGCGATTTTTAAAAAATTACGTCTGCTCTTTTTCATAGCTCTCCCTCCCCTCTGGAAACGTTGCCTTCCCTTACATTGACTTAGATACCAGACTGTCTGCTTTCAGCCATTTTTTACATCACCTCCTTGAGGTGTTAAACCTTTGTTTGTATTTAACATATTAAAACGATCCGGAAATGTCAATCTTTTTTTAATGACGAGCGTCTTTTGCGGTAACATGCTATCGTTTATAGTGATCTCGAGAAAACCGAAGGGCCAATAAAATCCCCTAAGCTACATGGGTCGCCTCAGCTTTTTGGCCGACTTGGAAACCACGATCTTTAGCAGTTCCCGCACTGGAATGACATCTGCTGAGGTTCATCCCACAGGGGATTTTACCCTTACAGTCCATAGGAACACATTCGCTCCGCCATCGTACCTTTATGAAAATTATCAAAAAACCTTGACAAGAAAAATGTGTTCTTTTAAGGTAAAATACACGATTTCCGAACTTTATTCGGTAAAAGATCTTTTTATTTGTACATAATCTCTGTCAATCCTCATCGTCATTCTTATTGCCGTCAGCCTCAACGTGCTGGGCGATTCAGCACCTATTCTCAGGAGATGCCGTCGATTTTCCGTTAAGAAAGTTTAATACACATACCATTTCGCGTAACGAAAAAGGAGTAAAATGATGAATCTGTCGGGTAAAATTGCAATTGTCACGGGCGGGGGAATGGGAATCGGCAAGGCCATCGCCCTCACCTTCGCCAAAGCAGGGGCAAATATTTCCATACCGGATATTGATCTCGGAGCGGCAAAGCAGACTGCCATGGAGGTTCAGGCTCTGGGTCGAAAGGGAATCGCCATAAAGGCCGACGTATCCGTAAAAGATGAAGTTGATACACTAGTCAATGAAACGGTTGAGGCCTTTGGAAAAATCGACCTTTTGGTAAATAACGCAGGAATCACCCAGCTGCCAGTTTCCATATTGAAGCTGGACATGGATGTGTGGGAGAGGGTAACGGACGTGGATTACAAAGGAGTGTATTTGTGCTGCCGGAGGGCCGGCCGCGAAATGGTTAAGCAAAGATCGGGGGGCGTGATTAACATATCCTCCATCGTCGGAATGGCATCTCTCCCTCTTGTCGCCTACGGCCCGGCCAAGAGCGCGGTTATTATGCTCACGAAAATACTGGCGGCGGAGTGGGGTAAATATAATGTCCGGGTGAATGCCATCGCCCCCGGGTACACCTTGACACCGCTGCTCAAAGAGAGGATAGAGCGAGGCGAAAGAGATCCTGAGCTGCTCAAACGACGGACACCGATGGGGGTGCTTATAGAACCGGAAGACATCGCCGAGGCCGCCCTTTTTCTAGCCTCGGACAAGGCCAGATATATTACGGGAGTGACTCTGCCGGTTGACGGGGGATTTTTGGCTGATGGTGGATGGATTGCCTACGGTGGATACGAACGATGAGTGAGGAACAATTAAAAGTGCCTAGCGATTCCATCCAACGCGATAACGCGTTCCGAAGTCATTACAATGTCCTAGGTTTATAGAGGCTTATCTCGCCTGCCGCAGCTTGGCCGGAGTTCTTACACACGAACTTGGTGTTTCTCACGAGGCTCTTATGATCTGCTAAGTAATCCTTGACATCCACCAGCTCTTTTAACGCAAATCTCAAACTAAATAATTCTATGAGGCCACCTGTTGTCAAGCTCCTTGTTCCACTTTACATGTCCGTTACTCCCTTCAGTCGTCAATCGAGCTAATGGCTTCCTGAAACGTGAGGCTTCTGTCTGCCTCGAACGAACTTCTATCCGCTTCTACCCGCGCTAGCTTCTCTTTGCCAGACACCTAACTCGAAACTTTGGGGGTGAGCGATAACTAACTGAAATAGGGCGGTTCGCCCATTTCGGACTTGTGCAAGAATTCTGACGCTAATCGATAGAATTGGACAGAGGGGCACGGTTTCGAGTTCATCTTGAATTTAATAGAACGGCGAGAACCTAGAAATGGCGCTTATCAAACTCCGGTGATTCATAACGTCTGTATGTTGGCATATCCTCGCCATATATCCCCAACTTGTTTGCAATCATTCTGAGAAGTCTAACCGCCAGGATCTTCCGAGCTCTCTGTTTGCCTATCGTATGATTCATAAAGGTAACAAGCGAGTCAGCCACTTTCGGAGGACAGCCTTTTAGTCGAATTCCATCTGTCAAGTCTTTATTGGCCCGGATTGAACAGTCGCCAAATAGGAAGATCTTCTTTGAATCCGCCTTGGGTTTCACCTCAGTACCACAGCAGATCTCTGTATTATCCAGAGTAATGCCGGGGTTATCCTTACAAAACAACACAGAGACCGCTTGAGCGTTTGATACGCACCCTGTACAGAAATGCTTCCCTGGGTCTTGAAATATAAGCCCATCTATTCTTGCTCGTCGATAGATATCCTGGTAGTTATTGAATTGCCATTCCAATTCTCTTGTTACATCTTTAACGTTCTCTCCTTTCACGTCTATCGCAGCTAGGTCCAATAAACGGCTTGCAATCGACGCGAATTCATTTAGATGTTCTACAAAACGTGGCTCGATTCCTAATACCGTTGAACCCACGATGTCGCAGGATAGATTATCCTTTCCCGCAATGAACAGGTCCATTCTGTGGGCTGTGCCCAGAGCGCTTGGGCCATTTTCCATAGCATAGATTCCATCAATTATAGTCAGCTTGGGCACAACCTGAGTATTCAGCAAGGCGATCATATGATCCAGATCCCTTTTGTGAAACTCCATCTTCGATCTCATCTCTAAGCACCCTTTCAAGTTCTTCAGCCCTAAAGATACCCTGGTCTGATGATGAGTTTTTAAGACGGGGAGATTAATCAAGAAGTCCGAATCCAGTGCTATACGGGAAATTCCAATGGAAATTCCATTCACTTCCACCCTCTTGAAAGGCTCTCTATTAAAATCAATCAGTTTCACACCATATTTCTTCGCAACCCTCGCAATGCCAGTCCACTTATATCCGCTGAGGGTATCCGAGCCTAACTCCTCATTTACCAATGTAGCTTCACCTATGAGGATATCTCCACATCCCCGTTCACGGAGAAGTTGTATAAGATCCTCCACAATCCTTGACGTGGTTACAACACCATACTTGGGCATTTTCCTTGCGACACCGCCACCCCATAATATGTTGGGTTTCAACAACACCTTATGATCAGGCTTTAGTTCTTCGAAACCACCGCATAACTCAATAGCCCTTCTCAGGGAATTTAACGTTCCGTCATATTTGACTATTGCCACAGATGTTTCGGTAGACTGCATATCCATGTACCCTCCACTCAGAGAGAACATACTCGACATCAGCTCTACTTGCGCTTTGCCCTATTTTTAGCTTCAAGTCAATAGCAGACCCAAGCCCATACTACCGGATCTGTGAGTCAAGTCAATCCTTATTCTGGCTCAAATTAACGAATGGCGTTTCAAATCTTTACCCTTTGGCTTCTTGCCTAAATTGCCTGATCCATCTTGAAATAGATATATTTCCTTGGATTATCCCCCATCTTCTCGAATTTTAAAAATATCTCGTATTGATATGAATGAAACAAATTTTTATAATTTACTAAACTGCTATATGGGGGTGTCAGTATGGCTAGACGGGAAAAGGGAACCTACATGATTCGGTCTATTCACAACGCATTGAGTCTCTTGGAGGAGTTCAAAGGGGACAGGGATGAACTTGGGGTGACTGAGCTCAGCAAAAGGCTCAACCTCCATAAGAACAGGGTTTTCAGGATACTGGCAACCCTTGAGGCGAAGGGATACATCGAGCAGAATAAGGCCACCGAGAACTATCGACTGGGCGTGAAAAGCCTGGAGCTGGGTCAAACCTTCATCAAGCAGCTGGGCCTAGTCCGGCAGGCCAAGCCCTTCCTGAGGGAAATCGTTGAGAAATGCAATGAGATGGCTTACGTCGGGATTATTCGGCAGAACTCCGTTATCTACCTGGATGTGGAAGAGGCGAACCAGATGGTAAAGGTGGACAATCGCGTCGGATGGAGGATTCCCATCCATTGCACGGCCATCGGCAAGGCCCAAATCGCGCATGCATCTGAAGAGGAATTGGAAAAGCTGGGAATCTTAAATCATATGGAGAGGTTTACGCCCAATACCATCGTCGATAAGGTGGAGTTCATCAAACACATTAAGGAAGTGGCTAAGCAGGGATATGCAGTCGATAATGAGGAGCACAATTTGGGGGTGCGGTGTGTTGGTGT
>Ga0209636_10008857_pt1 | contig 10256 bp, 6 predicted proteins | sample DeeMarSWOR152_54_FD_187464 | JGI IMG/M metagenome (GOLD analysis project Ga0209636, IMG submission 187464) | Marine sediment microbial communities from White Oak River estuary, North Carolina - WOR-1-52-54 (SPAdes) (version 2) | ecosystem: Environmental > Aquatic > Marine > Intertidal zone >... | reverse complement strand
GGCGATACGGTTGACGTGGAACTTCCGATGCACACGCAAGTGGAGCGTCTGCCCGACGGCTCCGATTGGGTGGCCATCCTGCACGGCCCGATCGTGCTGGCCAAGCCCGACGGCACTGACAATATGGACGGTTTGTTTGCCAACGAGGGGCGCATGGCGCACGTGGCGCATGGTCCGATGATTCCGCTCGACAAGGTTCCGGCCCTGCTCACAACGGAAGAGGAGTTGCTCAAACATGTGGTACCTGATCGTTCCGCAGGGCCTCTGCACTTCCGTATCATGGATGTGATCGAGCCGGCCGAGCCCAACGGCTTGCCGCTGGTGCCGTTCTTCAGACTGCACGAACGACGGTATCAGATGTACTGGCAACTCACAAACGCCGAACAGATTGCGGCGAAGAAGGAAAAACTCGCCGCCGAGGAGCGTGCCCGCACAGCGCGCGAGGCCGCAACCCTCGACTCGATCGCCGTGGGCGAGCAGCAGCCCGAGGTGGAGCATGACCTCAAAGGCGAAGGCATGGAATCGGGCATTCACAACGGTCGACGCTGGCGCCACGGTGCCTGGATTCAATACACCCTCGACCCGCGAGGTGCCAGGGAGGTCATTCTGGCTGTCACGTATTCCGGTGACGATCGTGGCCGGGAATTCGACATCCTGGTTAACGGGACGGTGATCGCCACGCAGAGGCTGACCGGCGAAAAACCGAACCACTTCATCGAGAAACGCTATCCGATTCCCTCCGAGATCCTTCAAACCGCTGGAAACGGTCGTCTCACGGTCCGGTTCACCGTGAAACGGCGGCTTGCCGGAGGGCTTTATGACGTGTGTCTGCTCAAAACGGGTGATCCGGACGTTCCTCCTTTCAACTAGGGGATTACCAGTGCCAAGAAGCTCTTTCTCATTTCGATATCTGGGATCCATGGAAGACGCAATCGTGTCCATAAGCGGCGCGATCAGAATTCGTTAAGACAAAGTATAAGAAACGTAAAATTCCATTGAGTTGCAGTAATAAGCCCGGATCCAATCGTAAAAAACATCCGAAACGAAGACCGGGTAAACGACATGTGAACAACTCATTTGCACAGGCGAGCAAATGGGGATGTAATCCAGGGAACGTAAGCGCCGTATAAGTTCCACATTTTGAGAGATCTATTTTGGTATTAGGCCTAACGCATATTAATATATATTTGGATAGTTTGGATCTGTTTAGAACAAAGTTATGATTTAAAAAGATCAGACACCACTGTAGTGATAAAAGGAGCAGTCAATGAGAGAAAGACGAACAATCACAATCTTGAGCTTAATAGTTATCCTGGTTGGTGTGGTTACATGTACCGCTGGACAGGATTTGCCAGCTTTAAAAGATGTATTCAAGGACTACTTCCTGATTGGCGGCGCTTTGAATCGAAGGGTTGTAACTGGGCGTGATCACAACGCAGCCGCAATCGCCGAGAAACACTTCAGCACTGCAACCGCAGAAAATGACCTGAAATGGCAACGCATCCATCCACAGCCCGACCAGTACAACTGGGAACCAGCCGACAGCTTTATAGCATTTTGCGAGAAAAACCAGATGGCAGTTATTGGCCATTGCCTTGTGTGGCATAGCCAAACACCCATCTGGGTCTTCCGAGGTACCGCTTCAGAAACATCACCTACCACCCCAGCCGATGAGGTCAGGCCAAATATGTTCGGTCGTGGCAGACGTGGCGGCAATTTTACTGGTCCCAGCGCGACTCGTGAGGAATTACTCCAGCGGATGCGCGATCATATTCACACCGTTGTTGGCCGTTACAAAGGCCGTATCAAGGGTTGGGATGTGGTCAATGAAGCTCTCAGTCAGGACGGTAAATTGCGAGACAATCCATTCGGCCCATGGCTGCGGATCATTAGTGAGGGCAATGAAAACCAAAAGTACGACTTTATCGAGTATGCCTTCCGCTATGCCCACGAGGCCGATCCCAATGTCGAGCTTTACTACAATGACTACGGACTCGAGACGTCAAAGGCCAAGTGCGATGGAGCAGTCGCGATTGTAAAGCATCTCAAGTCAAATGGTATTCGGATCGATGGCGTCGGTATCCAACTGCATGGTAGCCTGACACATCCCAGCGCCGAGGGTCTTGAGTATGCTATAACGAGTTTAGCTGCTGCAGGTGTCAAGGTGATGGTTACTGAGTTAGACATACGTACACGCACTCGCGGGTATCGCGGCGCCGATATCAGCCGGATCAACAGGCAAAGCACGAGAGATTCGAACGCGGACGCAGCGGAAACACAGAAGAAACTAGCCGACAAATATGCTGAGATATTCGCCGTTCTGCTTAAACATAAGAAGGATGTCACTCGTGTTACTTTCTGGGGCATCTACGATGGCGCGTCCTGGATCGGTGGCTCCCCTCTGCTGTTTGATCGGTACTATCAGCCCAAAGAGGCTTTCTTCTCTGTGGTCAAGAAAGCCCAGGAGAGCCGATAGATTGTTGCCCTTTGTTTCAAAGGAAGTTTTAGGATAAGACATGATCCTGCGTTGGACAGCCATAGATCTCCAGCCTAATTTTAGTTCAAGCATGCTGATGCTAAAAACATTATCTGTATGCGCCTAGTACTGGTATAATCTTGTAAGTTAATGAAAACAAGTATTCAAGGAAATGGAATGAAAAACCTCAAGAATTTCGAAGTATGGTTCATTACCGGTAGTCAGCATTTGTATGGTGATGAAACTCTGAAACAGGTCGATTCGGATTCCAAACAAATTGCAGACTTTCTGGATAAATCCAGCCTCATCCCCTGTAAGATCGTGTTCAAACCTGTGCTCAAAACACCAGATGAGATACTGAATTTATGCGTCGAGGCAAATACTTCGTCGAATTGCGTGGGACTAATCACGTGGATGCATACATTCAGTCCAGCCAAGATGTGGATAGCCGGGCTGGGACTTCTCAACAAGCCATTTGCCCATCTCCACACTCAGTTCAACCGGGATATTCCCTGGGACAAAATTGACATGGATTTTATGAACCTTAATCAGTCGGCGCATGGAGGCCGGGAATTTGGGTTCATTTGCAGTCGTCTGCGGAAGCACCGCAAAGTCATCGTCGGACACTGGCAGGATGGGATTGTACTGAAGGAGTTGGATACATGGATGCGGGCGGCATGTGCCTGGTTCGACTGGCAGGGAATGAAGGTTGCGCGCTTTGGCGACAATATGCGGGAAGTTGCCGTTACCGAGGGTGACAAGGTGGAGGCGCAGAAGCAGTTTGGTTATTCGGTCAACGGTTACGGAGTTGGGGATCTGGTTGAGACTGTCAACCATGTCAAAGATGACCAGATTGATGCATTGATATCTGAGTATTGCAACCAGTATAGTGTTGACACAACGCAGGCCAGAAACGAGACAGTGCGTGAAGCCGCCCGAATTGAAGCAGGGATGAGAAGTTTTCTGACAGCAGGCGGCTTCAAGGCATTCACCACAACCTTCGAAGATTTGCACGGGCTTGTTCAATTACCTGGTCTGGCGGTTCAGCGGTTGATGGCCGATGGTTATGGTTTTGGCGCTGAAGGTGACTGGAAAACTGCAGCTCTGGTTCGAGCTATGAAGGTTATGTCTACCGGCTTGAAAGGGGGAACGTCCTTCATGGAGGATTATACCTACCATTTCGATCCATCGGATGCGAAAGTGCTTGGTGCACACATGCTTGAGGTATGTCCTTCAATTGCAGGTGATAAGCCGAAGTTGGAGGTGCACACACTGGGTATCGGGGGCAAGGCTGATCCAGCCCGACTTGTCTTCAATGTTCCTGAGGGAAATGGAATTAATGTATCACTTATGGATATGGGCAACAGATTTAGAATGATAGCGAATCCATGCAAAGTAGTATTACCGAACGCTGATTTACCCAATCTTCCTGTGGCCAGAGTGCTTTGGAAACCTGAGCCAGACCTCAGAACAGCCGCAGCAGCTTGGATTATAGCTGGAGGAGCACACCATACAAGTTTCAGTATGGCCTTGATAAAAGAGCATATCGCCGATTTTGCTGAGATTTCTGGGATCGAATACTTGCTTATCGATAAAGATACGTCAATTCAAAGTCTGAAACAAAATATTCGAATTAATGAAATATACTATGCACTGGCAAATAGATTGAATTAGGAGGAGCGGTGTCTGAAATATGTCGTGCATTGAGAAGGTAGATAGGCTTCGTAATGTGGGATTAGCCAGAAGTGGCTATCACCATTTTCAACCTTCAACTGTGAAAGGGACTAACTATTTCACTTAACGGAGTCAAACCATGGTGATTATTACGCTTCTTTTCCTGAGCATTCTCTTCATTGTGATTTCCACAACCCGGTTCAAGCTCCACGCCTTTCTCGCTTTGATCTTTGCAGCGTTGTTCTTTGGGATATGTTCCCGCATGCCTTTGAATGAGATTGTCACCTCCATTGAAGAGGGATTTGGTGGAACGATTGGAAGAATCGGTATCGTGATTATCGCAGGTGCAATCATCGGTACATTTCTGGATAAATCCGGAGGTGCTTATGCACTGGCCGAACGTATTTTGAAAATCATCGGTAGAAAGAATGTAACGCCCGCAATGGCTCTTATCGGGTATATTGTCTCCATTCCGGTATTTGCCGATTCAGGCTTTGTGATTCTTTCTCCTTTGAACAAGACACTGACCAAACGTGCAGGGCTTTCTCTGGCAACATCTGCCATCGCACTCTCACTGGGACTCATGGTCTCTCACACACTTGTACCTCCGACGCCAGGCCCGATTGCTGCTGCCGGGATTCTGAAAGCTGATCTTGGATGGGTGATTGTAATCGGTGTTCCGGTGAGCATTCTAACGCTGTTTTTCTGCTGGTTCTGGGCGGTTAAAGTTGCAGGACGCGTTCAGATCGACCCAAACCCGGAATTGACGGAGGAAGAATTCACTTCCCGCCTTCAAGTGGCTCCATCAGCTTTTCATGCCTTTCTTCCGATTCTTTTACCGATCATACTAATTGTTCTAAAATCCACTGCTGATTACCCTACACATCCCATGGGTCAGAAGGAATTGTATCAGGTAGCCAGCTTTATCGGCACACCTTTGATAGCCCTATTGATTGGCATTTTCATCGCAGCTACACTTCCAAGACAATTTGAGAAAGATTTGCTCTCATCTTCAGGTTGGGTTGGAGAAGGGATGCTTGCTGCAGCCATGATTATTATGATTACCGGCGCCGGGGGTGCGTTCGGAAAAGTGCTGCAAAATTCCGGGATAGCTGATATTATTGGAAAGGGAATGGCATCGATGTCGATTGGTTTGTGGCTGCCTTTCATGGCAGCTGCGGCCATTCGAGCGGCTCAGGGATCTTCCACGGTAGCGATTATCACGACCGCCTCAATTCTTGCCCCGATGCTTTCTTCCATGGGACTTGATTCATCGCTTGGTCGGGTTCTTTCCGTTCTGGCAATCGGTGCTGGATCAATGGTAGCCTCTCATGCGAATGACAGTTTTTTCTGGGTGGTTACACAAATGAGCGGTATGGATGTTAAGACAGGTTACAAACTTATGACTACAGGCACTATCTGTATGGGTATTTTTGCCTGTACAATCATATGGATTATCGGTTTGATTGTACTATAGAACCAATGAATGATATAACAAGGAGTAATTATAATGATCCTAACCAAGCTTCAGCATGAAGATTCCGAACGCTGGGCGATGGATGGTTTTCTGCTGTCGCCTGCTTTTGATTTCAAAAAGCTCTGCTGTATGCATCCCAATGAGGTCGCTATCAATATGACCTCCTTTCTAACCAATGATAAAGCTGAAGGTAAACTGCTTGCTCCTGTTGAACACGATCAGGAAGTCTGGGCCTGTGGCGTCACCTATTTACGGAGCAGGGACGCACGGGAAGCTGAAACCGATATCAAGAATATATATGACATGGTCTATGACGCTAAACGTCCCGAACTGTTTTTCAAAGCCTTCGGCTGGAGAGTTAAAGGAACACATTCAGCAATCCGCATCCGAAAAGACAGCCACTGGAATGTACCAGAACCGGAGCTAACCCTTCTAATCAACAGATTTGGTGAAATTCTCGGATATTGTGTGGGGAACGATGTCTCTTCCAGAAATATCGAGGGGGAGAATCCGCTCTACCTTCCGCAAGCCAAGGTATATGATGGATCCTGTGCACTCGGCCCGGGAATCTGTATGACGCAAACAGAGCAGATGCAAAATCTTACTATTCAATTAATTATCGAGCGAGATGGCGATATCATCTTCAATGGAGAAACAAACACTTCACAGATTAAACGCTCTTTTGAAGAACTGACATACTACCTGACAATGGAGATGACCTTTCCCTCTGGTGCCTTCCTTCTCACAGGAACGGGAATCATTCCAGATGAAGCGTTTTCATTATGTGTTGGAGATAGAGTAATCATCACTATTGACAAGCTGGTTCTCGAAAACCAAGTCGAATCATAAACTATCATTGATCGAACAATAAAGTGCTTAGGAGAATAAAATGGTTTATCAGAAGGTTCTCATTGCAGGAAAATGGCGGGATCCCAAAAATCCATCGGGCCATTTCAATGCAGTGAATCCAGCAAATAGACAGGCGCTCCCTGAAGTGTATCCTGTTTCTGGTGAAGATGAAGTTTACGAAGCGATCTCTGCCGGGAAACAGGCCGCAGTTGATATGAGAAGAATTCCCAGGAAAAAGTTCGCACAGTTTCTGGAATCATTCGCGGATAAAATTGAAGCTCATACGGATGAGCTCGTCGATATTGCGAATCTTGAAACGGCCCTGCCCAAAGAACCAAGGTTGAGAAACGGAGAACTTCCCCGGACAACGGATCAGCTTCGAAAAGCCGCCAAAGCAGCACGCGAAATGAGCTGGTGCCGAGCTACGATTGAATCTGCTGTGAATATACGAAGCATGATGGGGCCATTGGACGGTCCGGTTTCGGTTTTCGGGCCAAATAATTTCCCATTCGCGTTTAACTCCATAGCCGGTGGTGACTTTGCCGCTGCCATTGCTGCTGGTAATCCGGTGATTGCCAAAGCCAATACAGGCCATCCTGGAACGACGCTTGTCTTTTCACGCCTGGCATTCGAAGCCGTCATAGAAAATGGGCTTCCCTCTGCAATAGTTCAGATAATTTACCGAACACCTCCAGAACTTGGACTAAAACTGGTCTCTCATCCACATGTCGGCGCTTCAGCTTTTACAGGCAGCAAATCAGCTGGCTTGAAACTCAAAGCAGCAGCGGACAAGGCTGGCAAAACGATCTATCTCGAGATGTCCAGCGTAAATCCGGTGTTCATTCTTCCAGGAGCTATCGAAGAACGTTCTGATGAAATCGCGACCGAACTGTTCGGATCATGTGCATTGGGAGCTGGCCAGTTCTGCACGAATCCGGGATTAATCATCCTTCAAAAATGCGACTTGTCAGAAAAGTTTATAAAAACCCTGGCAGAGACCTTCGATAATAATAAACCTGGGATCCTGCTTTCATCGAAAGGACTCAGCAGCATTGAGCAGGCAGTTGAAATTCTGAAATCCGCAGGGGCGGAGTTGATTGCCGGAGGGAAGAAAGTCGAAGATGAAGGTTATATGTTCGCCAACACCTTGCTTCATGTGAACGGTAAGACTTTTATCAGCAATCCCCACGACCTTCAGACCGAAGCATTTGGAACAGCCAGTCTGTTTGTGGTTGCCGATGATATCCAGCAAATGAAAGAGGTTGCGTCCGTTGTTGAAGGCAATCTGACCGGCTGTATTTATTCCCATACACAGGGCAAGGATGATAAGGATTATACGATACTCGAACCTGAATTGCGAACCAAGGTTGGCCGCCTGCTTAATGACAAGGTCCCAACCGGTGTAGCAGTTGTCTCATCTATGAATCACGGTGGTCCCTACCCGGCTACAGGACATCCCGGATTTACAGCTGTTGGACTACCTACATCCATGGTTCGTTTTGCAGCTCTCTACTGTTATGACAATGTGCACCCCAATAGACTGCCAATCGAGCTTCAGGATAAGAATCCAACAGGATCCATGTGGCGGATGATCGATGGCGAGTGGACACAAAAGGATGTTTAATGATAAAGAACCAGGATTGACTTATGACTGATAGCAAATCTCCAACATTCCAAGAGATTGTTGGAAATGATCAACAAGTTCAAACCATGAGAATCTATGGTGAGGGGCCTCAGGGAAAGCTACCTTTAACAGAAGAGATGCTTCGAAACGCTCCCAGTGGCGATCTTTTCGGCATGACCCAGGATGCTGGTGTGGGATGTAATCCAGAGGATACAAATCTCGACCAGTATCTGATCATCAGTACTTTGGGCGGATTGCGTGCAGATGATGGACATCCAATTGCACTTGGATACCATACCGGCCATTGGGAGATCGGCTTGCTTGTCAATGAGGCGGCAAGAACCCTTAAAGAACAGGGAGTGCTTGCCTTTTCTGGATTCTGCACCGATCCATGCGATGGACGTACACAGGGGACAGAAGGTATGTATGACAGCCTTCCCTATCGAAACGATGCAGCCATCGTAATGCGGAGGTTGATTCGTTCTTTACCAAATCGCAAAGGCGTGATGGGTGTAGCCACCTGCGATAAGGGCCTTCCCGCAATGATGATGGCTCTGGTAGGCTGCAGAGATTTGCATGGAATCATTGTTCCGGGTGGTGTAATGTTGCCAACAAAAGACGCAGAAGACACAGCAAAAATTCAATCCCTGGGAGCACGTTTTACACACGATTTGATAGATCTTGACTACGCAGCCCAAATGGGGTGCAAGAGCTGTGGTTCCGCAGGTGGTGGATGTCACTTTCTCGGTACTGCCGCATCCTCCCAGGTGGCTGCCGAGGCATTCGGCTTAGCCCTACCCCACAGTGCCCTGTCTCCTTCCGGTGAAGAAATCTGGATCGACATGGCACATCGCTCCGCATTAGCTTTGCTGAATCTTTCCAGAAATAATGTTACTCTCAGGAAAATAATAACACAGGAAGCTCTGGAAAATGCAATGCTTGTTTTCGCTGCTTTCGGCGGTTCTACGAATATGTTGCTTCATATACCGGCTATAGCGCATGCAGCTGGCCTGACACTACCCAAGCTGGATGACTGGACCAGGATAAACAAACTGGTTCCACGCTTAGTTGACGCGCTGCCAAACGGACCTAAGAATTTCCCCACGGTTCATGTTTTTGCAGCCGGTGGCGTACCTGAGGTTATGCTGCACCTTAGGGATATGGGCCTGCTGAATACGAATGTAAAGACTGTGACAGGAAAAAGCCTAGATGATAACCTGAACTGGTGGCAACAGAGTCAAAGACGCAAAGCTGTAAAGGCGAGGTTTAAAGATCTGGAAAATATTGATCCTGCCAACATTATAATGGATCTTGGTACTGCTAAAAAAGCAGGCTTAACCAGTACAGTGGTATTCCCTTCAGGTAATATAGCTCCTCAGGGATCCGTAATTAAAGCCACATCAATTGATCCGAGTGTCATCGGCGAAGATAAAGTCTACAGACACACCTCCAGGGCAAGGGTATTTGTTTCAGAAAAAGAAGCTATAAAGGCTATTAAAGGCCAGAGTGATTCTCCGATTAGACCTGGTGATATTATAGTTCTGATCGGTTGCGGCCCTATAGGTACTGGTATGGAGGAAACTTACCAGCTCACTTCGGCATTAAAGCACATTCCCTGGGGGAAACACGTACCAGTTATTACGGATGCACGATTCTCCGGCGTATCCACTGGCGCCTGCATCGGTCATGTAGGCCCCGAAGCACTTGCAGGAGGCCCCATCGGTAAACTGCAAGATGGAGATTGGATTGAGATTATAATCGATCAGAAGAACCTCACCGGCAGCATCCAGTTTGTAGGAGAAGGTAACCTGCGATATACACCACAAGAAGCTGTAGAAATACTGAAGGCCCGGCCTCTGCATCATGACTTGAAACCAGGTGACAATCTTCCCAACGACACCCGCCTCTGGGCGGCTCTACAGAACGTTAGCGGGGGAACATGGGCGGGTTGTATTCTTGATGTGGATAAAATTATTAAGATAATAGACTCGCCTAAGTAATACGCATATCTTGTCCGGACTGATGCGGCGCGCTAACTGCGGCAGTCGGCAACTATAGTCCAGACACCATTGACGTCATCGCATGTAGCACTACCACCATAGGTACCGATGTCCTGGCTCGACCACCCTGCTGGCAGTTCAGCCGAAACGATGCCC
>Ga0209636_10008855_pt1 | contig 10257 bp, 9 predicted proteins | sample DeeMarSWOR152_54_FD_187464 | JGI IMG/M metagenome (GOLD analysis project Ga0209636, IMG submission 187464) | Marine sediment microbial communities from White Oak River estuary, North Carolina - WOR-1-52-54 (SPAdes) (version 2) | ecosystem: Environmental > Aquatic > Marine > Intertidal zone >... | reverse complement strand
CCCAGTCCACATCGACGCTGTCCACGGCGTAAACCTTGCCGGAGCGGTCAACCGCCACACCCCCGACTTCGGTAAAGCGGCCATCACGTAGGGCTTCGATGTGGAACTCTGCCACCAGCCTTCCGTTGGATGAGAGTTTTTGTATCGATGGGCCGCCCCAGTACGAGACATATATGTTTCCAGCCTGATCCACCGTGATTGGGCCGTTTGGAAATCTCTTTTTTCCCTGCGTGTTCTCCGCTGGCCACTTGGTGACAAATTTGCCGTCGGCGTCGAATTTTCTGATAGAACCACTGGCATTGCGAAAGAAGACACACGGGTCCGCAGGACCTGTGATGTAGAGACAGCCCGCCTGGTCAACACACATGGCCCAGACCTGCTCAAGCTCGTCCTTTGTGACCTCCTTTTGACTATAGTTGCCGATCAAGTTGCCCTCGGCGTCGTATTTCTCGATTCGACCCTCAAGCGCATAATAGCTGTTCCCGGCAGAATCGACCGCTACCCTCCCTCTATAATTGATGGAGCGAGGTCTCATTGTGCTCCTGGTCCACTTCGTCAGGAACTCGCCGTTGGCATCGAATTTCTGCATGCGGTGGATTCCGTCGCCGAGCTGGTCTCCGACCCACACGTTGCCCGAAATATCCACCGCTATGAAGAACAGGCCGCTGAACTGGCCGTCCCCTGCGCCTTCTGATCCCCATTTGGCAAGGAATTTCCCATTGTTGCTAAACTTCTGCACGCGGCAGTTGAAGGCGTCAGCCACATATACGTTGCCCGAGGGGCCGACCGCGATGGCCGAGGCATCCTGGAACTGACCGTCGCCGCTGCCGCTGCTTCCCCAACGGCAAATGAGTTTCCCATCGGGATCGAACTTTTGCACCTCGTTAGCGTCCCCGCACGCTGCGTAAAGGTTTCCGGATGTATCGGTCGCCAAGTCCCAGGCCGCCGGCTCAGTCCAGCCTCCCCATTTGGAAACAAACCGGCCTTCGGAAGTAAATCTTTGGATACGGCTGTTCCAGACGTCAGCGACAAATGTGTGGCCAAATGGATCTACTGCGATGCTCCCGGGCAGACTGAATCGACCGTCTCCGGTATCCGCGCATCCCCATTGCGATATCACGTTTCCGTTAGAATCGAGCTTAGTCACCATGTGTGAGTTCATGTCGGTCACATAGACGTTGGAGTGAGAACCAACGGCAAGACGACACGCCTGTTCCCCCCCTGTCTTCCATCTCACAAGGAATTCTCCCTCCGGCGTGAACTTCTGAACGGAATTGAAATCAAGAACATAGATATTTCCAGTTTCATCGATGGCTATACTGCGAGCGCCGCCGCGGAAGATCCCATCGCCTTCCCTCCAGCCCACCCATCGGGAGCCCCATTTAATGAGGAACTTGCCGGAAGAGTCGAACTTTTGAACGCGGCTATTACCCATGTCAGTGATATAGATGTTACCTTTCGCATCAACCTCGATCGCGTTAGGTCGCTGCAACTGCCCGTCGCCGCTGCCGGCGGCTGCGCCCCATTGAGAAATGAAAGCTCCATCCCGCGAGTATTTCTCGATCCGGACGCCGTAAGTGCGATTCTGTTCTGGTCTGTAATCGACAGCAAGTACAAGGACATTTCCCTTGTTATCCGTAGCCAGATCAATTGGCAACTTGATTGTGTCTGCGTCCGGTGTCTTCCTCTCCAGCGTCCCAACGAACTGCCCGTATGGAGTGAACTTCTGGATCCGATTGTATTGCCACTTGCAAGAATCCGTGTCGAAGACGTAAACGATCCCCGAGCCGTCCACCTTGACACTGCATATCGTATTGAACTGCCCGTCTCCCAGGCCGGGGCTTCCCCATTGGCTGATGAACCTGCCTTCGGCGTCGAACTTCTTGACCTTGTAGTTGCCGCTGTCGCCGATATAGACATTACCTGACTTGTCAACAGCAACGCCATTTAGTTTGAAGAAGTGCCATCCTTGTGGCGACTCCGGCCAGATTTTCACGACGCGGTACTCTTGGCTTGCTGAGATCGAACCTGAGAATATGCCGACCATTACAATGACAATCGAAAGTTTCTTCGTACTCATTTTCTTCACTCCTGAACAGAATAGGGCACCCATTCTTAAAGTCCATTACGTTCTGCCGGTAAAAATGCCGGCCTTTGGGGAGCAGACCTGTCAACGCGCTGCTCCAACTCCTGCATTCGAAAGTAGAGGGCGGAGATCGCCTTCTGCTGTCTTTCCTGGGCCTCTTTGAGCTGCTTTTCTGCCTGAGCAACAGCTACCTCTCGTCGTGCAACCTGCAGTTCCTGCCTCAGGCTCGCAGTTTCTCTGACAAGGAGGGAGCAGGCCAGCCAGGATATAACGATAAGGAACAGACCGGCCAGGCTACAAGCCCATGTTAGTCGCGGGAACCTTAGCAACAATGGTTGACGGCTTACGTTCCTATTGCGGCGCAGACTCTTGCTCTGTTGACGATCGGCTTGAGCTGCCGGGATAAGCTCCTGGGCCACTGTCGGTGATAGACTTGGCACAGGAACAGAGACGAACTGCTGTCTGATTTTGACCATATCCTCTTGAAAAGCCCGGCACGCTGGACAATCTCTCAAATGGGCATTTGTCAATTCCTCGTCACCATCACAGCCTTCATTATCAAAAATAGCCACCAATTTTTTCTGACACTCTTCACATGAAATCATTTTTCTACCTCACTGTTATTCACTTGTGGGTCTTTGCCGAGAACCTCATCCCTCAAAGGCTCCAGGAGCTTTCGCAATTTCCTGACTGCCTCTACCTTTCTGGAGCTTACCGTCCCAACTGGACAACCAAGTATCTCCGCTATCTCTTTATAAGAGAGGCGTTGTTCCTCGCTCAGGACATACACCAGCCGGTGTATCTCCGGAAGACTGGTTACCGCTTTGCTTATTGCAGACTGGATTTCATTAGCCACCGCTTCTTTATAGGCGTTGTCCCGCGAATTTGCTGTTTCCAAAGCTCCCTGCGGATTATCCGCAGAGGCATGTTCGAAGGCAATCCGGTGTTTTCGTTTTTGGTGTTCGTGCAGAAAATGATTCTTCGCAATCTGAAAGATGTACGTTGAAAACCTTCCTTTCTGTGCGTATCGCTCCCGTCCTCTCCACAGCCTTAGAAATGTCTCCTGTGTGTAGTCTCTAGCCTGCTCAGCGTTCCGTACGAGACGGTAGAAGAAGGCGAAAACACGCTGTCCGTAGCGGTGGAAAAGCTCCTCAAAAGCAGAAACATCCTGATTCCTTACGAAACTCATCAATTCTTCATCTGTGTAATCTGTCATTGAATAAACGCGTCCCTCACTTGCGCATACAGCCTTCTATTTATGTATAACCCGCCTGGGAGAAAAAAACTCATTTATCTCGAAATTTTTTTTCGGGGTTGGAACATACTTTCGTCTTTTGCGCTTTACCTGATAGTATAACAAAGAACGCCCCGCCAGGTATTATGTTCCAGGGAGAGAGCTGCTAATGGATTGTATATTTTGTAAATTATTCTTGACGGATGGAGACAAATCGGTTTTATTTGTGGGCGAGGGTGGTGGACGCAGAATTTATAGGGTTGTAATTGCTTGTAAATTAAAAGCTTGTGTTTTTTAGGGATGGTTAAAATAAATTATCTTAATTTTCTTGGAAAGGATTGAATGATGCGAACTGTCAAACTTTCAGCGATTTTTCTTTTATCCGGCTGTGTCGCGCTGATAAACGGCTGCACCTCGGAGTTAGAGGACCTGCGAGTGCAAAACAACACACAGCGAGCGCGGATAGCAGACCTCGAGAGCGAGCTTCAAGTTACCACGCTGCAACTTGAGCAGTTAAAAAGACAACTTTCTGCGGCTCAGGAGAGGGGGGGTATCGAAGTAGAGACGCTGGAACAAAAGATTGCAGCACTTGAGGAAGACCTGGCTAAGAGGAACGAATTGATCGCTTCGATGCAAGGGAGATTGCTTTACGGCGGAGCGCTGCCGGCGGAGCTTAGCACTAAGCTGGAGGATTTTGCCAAGCAACACGATATGGTTACGTACGATGCAAGCCGTGGCATAATAAAGTTCAGAAGTGATTTACTTTTTGAAAAAGGCAGTGACACAGTGGCGGCTACGGCAGTCACAGCGGTTAAGTCGCTTTGTGGAATTTTAAACTCCGAAGAAGCCAAGAAATTCGACGTTATAATCGCAGGCCACACAGACGATATTCCCATTGCCAAGGCTGAAACCCGGGCAAAACATCCGACCAACTGGCACCTCTCAGCTCACAGAGCAATATCCGTGCTGAACGTAATGGCAGGCAATAACGTTGAGGCTAAGCGAATGAGCGTACGAGGCTTTGGTGAGTTCCGGCCGGTCGCTCCAAATGAGCCGAGCAGAAGGGGCAATCCACAAAACAGACGAGTGGAAATTTACATTGTTCCTGAGGGAATGTAATCTCCAAATTTCGATTGCCGATTGGAAATCAGTCAGCAACGCTGGATTGTGATTAAATCCGCCTTCGGCGGGTGGAAATAGAAAATATCTTTGAATGGCAGAACGCACATTAATTATTATCAAGCCAGACGGCATACAGCGGCACTTGGCCGGCCAGTTAATTACGCGATTCGAAAAAAAAGGCTTTAAGCTTGTCGCCGCAAAATTTATACAAGTCTCCGAAGAGCTGGCTGGTCAACTCTACGCCGCTCATCAGGAAAAAAAATTCTTCGAAGGCTTAATAAAATATCTTTCTTCAAAACCATCACTATTTATGGTCTGGGAAGCGGACGGCATTATCGAAATGGCCCGCAAGATGATAGGAGCTACGCGGGGGTATGAAGCTGAGCCGGGCACTATTAGGGGGGACTTTAGCTGTTCGATAAGATACAACCTTATTCACGGCTCGGACAGTCCTGAATCGGCTCAGCGGGAGATAGAGCTGTTTTTCAGCCCCGATGAAATCATCGATTATGAATTGACCGACGCAGCCTTGCTCTACGGCAAAAATGATTAGATCGAAAAAGTTACGCTTTCCTGTTTTGGGGGAAATGTTGCCGACCTTGATTATAATGACTTAGGAACTATCTCGAAATTGTTGCTTTTTCGCTTTGCTTGGTATTACAGGGTTTCTTTGCCTCGCAGAGGTGTAAAAACTTGCGATTAAGGGCAAAAAGCAGGACATTGCTAACAAAAAACACGCCTATGGCAGTTCTCGCGAAGACGGGAACCAACATGGATCCGAGGGTCCTCCTTGAACACCCAAAAAATTTAAATTTTTTTATTTTTTTCTTGACATTTGTGTTACATATGTAACAATTGTAAATGTTACAGACGTAATAGTATGGAGACTAATATGAAAAAGACCCCCAAAATATCGGAAGCCGAGTGGGAAGTTATGAAGGTGCTGTGGAACAACTCGCCGGCGACTGCCAACGATATTGTTAAGAAACTGTCCGGAAAAACCCATTGGAAGCGAGAGACTATAAGGACACTGATTAATCGGCTGGTTCAGAAAAAGGCCGTGGGTTTTGAGAAAAAGGGCAGACAGTATCACTACTCGCCGCTGGTGGCGGAGGCCGAATGCATCAAGGCTGAAGCCCGGTCGTTTCTGAAGCGATTGGGCGGCAGCTTGACTGAACCGATGCTGGTAGCATTTGTCGAAGAGGAACATCTATCCGGCGAGAAGATTGCCAAGCTAAGACGAATCCTCAAAAAGGCCGCCGATGAACATAAAAAACAGAGAAACAAATAATAATAACGAAGGGGCTGAAAATGGAAGCCTTAAATACGCAGTTATTACAATTCTTTGAATGGCTTTTGTGGACGACCATCCAGGGCAGCGTGCTGATTGGTTTGATTGTCCTGGTTCAGAGAGTCCTGCGGCGTAAGCTGCCGATTCGGTGGTACTACTTTCTGTGGCTGTTGTTATTGGTACGCCTGGCAATACCCTGGGCGCCAAAGAGCAGAATAAGTGTGTTCAACCTGGTTCCGCAATCGATCCAGCACAGGAGGATAATAGAATCAATCTCGACAAGTTGTGTCGATGATATTGGAGATTGTTCAAGCACCGAATCTACAAGTGTCCAAAAGACAAAGCCGAAAGGCAACTCTAAAGCTGGCTTTATTAGATTTTTGCGTATATTACCCTTGCTCTGGTTGGTCGGAGCTGTGGTTATGACCGGTTACGTTTGTGCACGAAATTTGAGTTTATGGCTGACGGTCAAAGGTAAGCGGCCGATCACCGACCAGAAGGTTCTGGAGCTGTTGGAAGACTGCAAGGTCCAGATGGGTGTCCAGACAATCTTAGCTGTGGTTGTAAGCGATAGAGTTAAGAGCCCGGCCCTTTTTGGTTTTGTTCGGCCGCGACTGCTGCTGCCGCAAGGCATGCTCGAAACCTACAGCCTTGAAGAATTGCGCTATGTTTTTATGCACGAAGTGGCCCATCTTAAACAACGGGATATCTATTTAGGCTGGTTGATGGCGCTGCTGCAGATTGTTCATTGGTTTAACCCGCTGATGTGGATTGCCTTTAATCGTATGCGGGGGGACCGTGAGCTTGCCTGCGATAGACTGGCGATTTCGATGATGGCCCCAGACGAACCGCCCAGATACGGCCAGACTATTGTTAATCTTGTGGAAAGTTTTTCCCAGGTTAGTTACGTGCCGTCGGTGGCGGGCATATTGGAAGATACATCTCAGATTGAGAGAAGAATCAGGATGATTGTTGATTTCAGAAAGGCCTCACGCATATGGTCAGTCGGGGCGGTGTTGCTGGTTGTAGTATTAGCTTGCGTAGCCCTGACCAACGCTTATGTTGTGAGGGCTCCCTTTGATTTTGGTACTCCCACTAATCTGGGGCCACCTTTCAATACGATTCATCTTGATGGTACGCCGTGTATCTCGGCCGACGGCCTGTCGCTCTTCTTCGACTCCACGCGCCCGGGCGGATCTGGCGGTGAGGACCTATATGTGTCTGCAAGGGCCACAATAGAAGAAGAGTGGGGGCCAGCGGTGAACCTGGGTCCGAGCGTTAATTCGAGCGTCCACGACTGGGGGCCGAGCATCTCAACTGATGGTCTGGAGCTGTTCTTCCACGCCGCCGGCGAACGGGGCGGGGTCGGTGGGTATGACATATGGGTAACGACGCGGTCAGCAACAGACGAGGAATGGGGAGAAGCGGTGAATCTTGGCCCGGTCGTCAATAGTTCGGTGAACGATGGTGGCCCCTGTATTTCGGCTGATGGACTATCACTTTACTTCGCCAGCATGCGCTCTGGGGGGTTTGGCGCTTGTGACCTATGGGTAACGACGCGAGCCACGAAGGACGACCTTTGGGGCGAGCCTGTGAATCTTGGACCCATTGTCAACTCAACTTACGCAGAGTGGGGCCCGTGTATTTCGCCCGACGGTCTGACGCTTTTCTTCGACTCCGGCTTCGGTGGCGGCTCACCTCGGACCGGCGGGTTCGGTAGGTCCGACCTCTGGGTGACCAGGCGGGCGAGCAAAGACGAGCCCTGGGGAAAACCGGTAAATCTCGGCCCCATTGTCAATACGGCGGCAAATGAAATCCGCCCGAGCATATCGTCCGACGGCTCTACCCTTTATTTCAGCTCAACCCGGCCGGGCGGGACAGGTAATTGGGACATATGGCAGGTGCCAATCCTTCGCATTCGGGACGAATTCACCCCGTTAGATATTAAAGAAGTATCTCATGGGGATGATGGAAAGGAGGTCGTGCCGAGAGAGAATCAATAGAGTGGGCCGAGCGAAGCGGCGCCCAAGAAGAAGCGCAGGGCTTCTGCGAGTTTGCTATCACGCAGAAATCCACAAATTGATAGCTAATAATTGAGAAAAAAATGGCCGGTGAGTGTCATACCACCAAGCAGATAACTCACCAGCCTGGCCTGGCAAGGGCGGCTGGCTTGCGCGCCCGAGCCGTCGGCCCTATTATTGTAACGCAGACCAACAAACGAAACAAGATTGGAGGTACAAATTATTTTATGGAGCGTGAAAACAATATGGAATCTTAGTTCGGTTTTAATGGTAGCGAAGAAGCATAAGTGCAGAAAGGAAGGTGTAAAAATGAAACTGTTAAAATGTGCTAAACTCAGTAATTTTGTATGGGTCTTAACCAGCTTGATGCTGATTGGGGTTTTGAATGTAGCCCCTATGACTGTGGCAGCAGGGGATAGTTGGACGACGAGAGCCGACATGCCCACCCCAAGATGGGGTCTTTCCACCGGCGTAGTGGACGGCAAGATTTATGCCATCGGAGGTGGGCAAAACCCGTACGGCAACTATTTATCAATCGTCGAGGTCTATGACCCTAAGACAGACACCTGGACAAAGAAAGCCAATATGCCGACAGGTAGGGCCTTTGCCGGCGCGAGCGTAGTGAACGGGAAGATCTACGTTGTTGGTGGCTCCCCACGTAATGACTCAAGTACTTTGAGCGTCGAAGCATATGAGACCGCGACCGACACCTGGACGAGGAAGACGAACATGCCGACCACAAGGACCTTTCTTTCCACCAGCGTGGTGAACGGCAAGATCTATGCCATCGGGGGTATCATGTATCCTGGAGGGGTTACTTCCGCCGTGGAAGAATACGATCCGGCGACGGACACCTGGACACGGAAAGCCGACATGACCACCGCAAGATTGGGTCTTTCCACCAGCGTGATAAATGGGAGTATCTATGCCGTTGGAGGTGTAACCGGTACCTTGACCGGGTCGGGTCTTTTGACAGTGGAAGAGTACGATCCGGCGACGGACATCTGGACGCAGAAGGCGGACATGCCTACGGCGAGAGGGTATCTTTCCACCTGTGTGGTGAATGGGAAAATCTATGCCATCGGGGGTACACCAGGTAATTGGGCCCCAGTTATTTCGACGGTGGAAGAGTATAACCCGGTGACGGACACCTGGGCAACAAAACCCGACATGCCCACCGCGAGGGGCTTTCTTCCCACCAGCGTGGTGAACTGGAAGATCTATGCCATCGGGGGGAACGTGCAATATTGGCCTTGGACGCCGACTTCAACGGTGGAAGTGTATGAAATCGGATTCATACCGGCTGACTTTAACAGGGACGGAATCGTGGATATCAAGGATCTGTTGATACTCATTGAAAACTGGGGCCAGAATGAGCCGTTGATTGATATTGCTCCGTTACCTTTTGGCGACGGTATCGTAGATGTCCAGGACCTGGAGGTTTTGATGAGCTACTGGGGACAAAGAGTCGAAGATGTAATAGCGCACTGGGCGCTGGATGAAACTGAGGGCGTTGTTGCCCACGATAGTATCGGCAACAACAATGGTACCCTTCACGGAGAGCCAGTCTGGCAGCCTACAGGCGGCCAATTTGCCGGCGCATTGGAATTCGACGGAATTGATGATTATGTGGAGACCAAGTTTATCCTGGACCCAGCGAAGGGATCGTTCAGCATCTTTGCCTGGGTTAAAGGCGGTGCGCCGGGACAGGTGATTGTATCCCAGAGGGATAGTACTGATGGCCGTACTACTAAGCCAGGAAGCGCGTGGCTTTGGGCGGACTCATCATACGGCAGACTTATCACCAGATTGATGCATCCTCCGTTTGACCCATTAGTTTCTGAATCCGTAATCACCGATGGTCAGTGGCACCATGTCGGCCTTGTGTACGATTTCGATGATTTTCATAGGCGCCTATACGTAGATGGAGCTGAAGTTGCCAAGGATACCGATGTTGTGGGCGGGGTGTCTTTGAACAGCGGTTTGTATATCGGTGTTGGAGAAGCTCTTACTCCGTCCACTTTCTTCTCAGGCCTGATTGATGACGTTCGGATTTACGACGAGGCGCTGAGCGCGGAGGAGGTAGCGGAGCTTGGACACACGGACTAACACTGACTGACACTAACGTTTTGGGCACAGATTGACACGAACTTATTGAGTATAAGAAATCATGGGGCGGGATCCAGAACTAAATATACGATTTCCGCTCGGAATAACAGCTGCGCCAGGTACTAACCGTATTTTAGGTTTTGTTAGGCGGTTCAAGTACTATTGGCTTGTGCTTTTGAGGAATTTCGGCTCGGCGTTATTGCGTCTTCGATCGGGCTGAATGTATTTATAGCCGGTGTTTGGATTGTCCTTGTCATAAAGGAAGGCGTCCCGGTTTTCTATGAAATGCTTTACATAGTTGACGGGTATGGCAAAGCCGAGTCCGCCGTAGAAGATATATCCCATATTCGTGACGCCGATGACCTCGCCGGCCAGATTGAACAGCGGGCCGCCG
>Ga0209636_10008854_pt1 | contig 10259 bp, 7 predicted proteins | sample DeeMarSWOR152_54_FD_187464 | JGI IMG/M metagenome (GOLD analysis project Ga0209636, IMG submission 187464) | Marine sediment microbial communities from White Oak River estuary, North Carolina - WOR-1-52-54 (SPAdes) (version 2) | ecosystem: Environmental > Aquatic > Marine > Intertidal zone >... | reverse complement strand
ACAAAGGTGAAGAATTCAAGATGAAGTAGATACCCCCCCTTAACCGGCTGTTCTATCGAATTGCGTTAGAATTCTTGACCAAATCCGAAATGAATGAATCCCCCTGTTTCAGTTAGCATCCGTCGTACTCCGTTAAGCGGAGCACGTTATATCAGGAAGAATCTTCTGATGTAGATTCTTAGGAGAAATAGCTTGTTAACCTTCGACACAGGGGGCGGAAAAGATCAGTTTACCAGAGTCCCTTTTCCGGAAGGCGGCAAGAAACCCTCAAACCGAGCTTGAGAACAATCAGCCTCATAGAAGAAAACTTGTACCTTAGGATAGGCCCCACCCCGATTGCGGGTTTGATTCCCACTTAGTCATTTCCGCCTCGGTAATCCTGTGTTTAAATCAGAACAATCTTGTAAAATATTGCAAAAATGAGAGGTATTCAAAGAAAATCTTTGATTATAAGAGATTTTAAAATTTGTGAAATAAATAACATGTTTCTTTATGCTAAGTGATTGAATTTTAACGGTAAATTACCTTAAAAAGCCTGGGCTTAAAAAATCGATATCGAAACTACTTAAAACAAAATTTGTAATAGATTATTTTTTGTGTTATTTGAAAAACTAACCGAAAAGCCAAACCATTCCTGAGGATGCGATGGATGTTGCTGCACTTTAAATGACCTTTGAACCTCTCCAGAAGTTACCAGAGAGGGGCAAATGGCTTCGGTATGCAACAGTCACGAACTTGGTGGCGTTAGATTTCAGCCACTAAAGTTCCGATTCCAAAAGGGGGTATTCGGTATGAGTTTGATGCGAAAAGGGATAGAAAGGAAAGCAAATCTGCCGTGTATTGTATCACTGGTGTTCGTGTTCCTACTAGGGTTAGTGAGTCTATCGTTTGCGGACGAATACGTGACTATTGGAAAGGGTATTCCTGGCAGCTATTTGGGTGTTGTTCCATTTGAGAAAGGCGGGGTTGACTTAAACGTTTTTCATACGCATAGCGGATCCCAGCTAACTGATACCACAACAGAAGATACCAATACAGAACTCTCTCGTCACACAGCTGGCAGAATCCACATTGTCACAGCTGCTGCATGGGCGCCTAATGCTCTCCAGGGGACCGTAGTGGGCCAAGTTCGCATTTTCTTTCAAGACGGAACATACGATACCCTGAATCTCATCTTGGGACACAATATCGCGGAATGGGCGTTTAAGAGAAAAGAGAATCATCCTTGTATGTTTCATTCCGGTTATAATGTTCCAATTGCGTATTCACGTTGGACAATGGTTGATTCGCAATTCCCCTATCTGGCCCATGCTTTCTATGCCTCAAGGGCAATAAGGCTTAAACCACTATCTCACCTGGAATTGGTTCTGAATCCGGCTTCATACACGGGCCAGCCCACCTGCCCCGTGATGGAGTCGCCTGGTGACTGGTTTGGAATCTCCATATCAGCGATAACTTTGCAGATCCCTTGCCAGGATCCCCCAATATTCAATGAACCAGCCGATGGTGAACAATTTACAGCAGAAGAAGGCGTCCCTTTTAGCTTCACGGTCCGAGCAGAAGCTCCCTGTGGGCAACTTGACAGCATTACAACCTCTTCTCTACCGGAAGGGGCCGTGCTTGAACCGGGGATGGATACGAGGAAATTTTCGTGGACTCCTAATTTCGACCAAGGAGGTCAAACCTATACGGTAGAATTCACAGCTTGGGCGGAGGTAGGTCTGGTTAGCTCTCAGGACAAATCGATAAGTGTAGAGATAAATGTCAAAGATGTCCCAAATAACCCTCCAAAGATTAGATTCACGCAAGGCGGACCCAGCTTTTGCGTACAACAGGGTGAACCCGTTAATTTCTCTATTTTGGCGGAGGATACTGAAAATGATATTGTTGAGCTCCGTAATGAGCCATTCCCATATGGAACTGCCTCATATACACCCGGCCAAGGACAGGCTTCCGGAGACTTTTCGTGGGATACAACTGCAGCACCTATTGGTGATTACAAAGTCGTCATTATCACTACCGATGAACACGGTGCCTCTGATTCTGTATCTGTAAGCATAGGCGTTAGACCAAGTGGCCTCGAAATCCTCGAGCCCCAATACCCTGAGATCACTGCTTATTTGACTCTGTTTTCCGGCGACCTTTTTGTTGTGAAGGTGAAGGCGGCCGGGCCGGATTGCGCAACTCCGGTCGACCTCAGAGCCGAAGGTGTGCCAGCAGGTGCAGGATTTAGGACAAGTAGCTCTGCAGGAATGGCCACTGGGACGTTTTATTGGCCATTTCCAGGACCTGAGGGCGACTATCCTGTGACGTTCATCGCTGAGTCCACGATTGCCCAACCGGCATCCCGAACTGTAATAATCCACGTTGCAAAAGCTGGTGATGAACTCTTAAATGACTTTGATGGTGATGGTATTAAGAACGAAGTCGACCCGAATCCTTGGCAAGTCTCGGTTAATTACGATGACACTTCTCTTGGCGGGACTACATTTGGCTACATTTGGTCTTCGGGGGATCAGACACTAACTATTGAGGAATTTCCAAATCCAGATGGCGTTCTAATAAAGTCCGACCCGGCAGGCGGTGCAAAGGAGGCCATCATAAGTAAGTGTGGTGGTTTTGCGGACCTAAAGATTCCAGCGGGTGTTGAGGCAGTTGTTACCTGCGCGAGCGTCATCACACAGGTGCTCACCGGAATTCTAAATGCAACCTATTATTCTGCTGAGGGGGTGCCGGCCTTTGCCACCCTCAGGGCACAGAATAGTTTGACCTTTGATCCACTCTCTTTCAGTTTCTCGGCTCCTGCGACGAACGTAGAGGATGTGATGGTGTTTGCAGGTGGCAAAGAATTCTTTATCCACCCTGGTCAAACCGTGACAATTGTTCTCGACTTGGCTATCGATATTAAACCCGGTTCCTGCCCCAATCCTCTTAACACCAAGAGCAAAGGCGTCCTTCCCGTGGCCATCCTTGGGACTAATGAATTCGATGTAACCGAGATTGATCCAAGAAGAGTTCAACTCGAAGGCGTGCCTCCCCTGCGCTGGAGTGTGGAAGACGTGGCTACACCCTTTGACGGAGACCGGTGTCATTGCCACGAGTGCGGAGCAGATGGCTTTGATGATTTGACCCTGAAGTTTGATAATCAGAATCTTCTAGCTGCACTAGGAGATGTCCATGATGGGGATGAAATAGTGCTGACGCTTCGGGGTAGTTTGCTAGATGGTACACCTATCGAGGGGCAGGACTGCGTGTTGATCCTAAAGAAAGGCAAATAGATTGGTCTACCAAACAAAGTAAAAAGGCAGGGTGAGCAATGGGGCCTGCCTTTTTATTTGATACTGAATATTTTATACGTCTGATAAAGAATACAAGATGATATCGATCATCGGGGGGCGAGCCAAAATTATCGATTTGCGAAAGAAATCTTGCATCCTTTGGAATGAGGGGAATTTGAAGAGTTAGAACTAAATAGCTTTGTTTGACAAATGTTTCGAGTTTGCTAAGATAAGGATATCATAGCTGACGCTCCGCAGTATACAGAAATAGGCCAGGCGGAAGCTGACCTGAAGCTGATTTGAATGGCCTACTCTTTTTCAAAACGAGAAGAGTAGGCTTTTTTCTTACCCCCCGCTGGGGAGTCGAGTAATGGTTCATATTCACCAAAAAGGGCTCTAAGATGACAGAAAAAGAATCTGACATTGAGAAGAGATTGGAAGCCCTCGAAAGGAAGGTTGACGAACTCTATCGAATGCTAAAAGAGGCACAGGACCGATCGATCGCAGCACAGAAGATTGTCGAAGAATTTACTCGGAAATTCAAGTCGAGTTGATTTGCTGTAGCAATAGGACAATGGATGGACTGAGTAGAGGGTTGCCGGATCAAATCCAGCTGTCATAGGATCGTTCGAAACCGTTCGTTCCTCATGAGAGTGTTTATTTCAATCGTTAATCGATAAAGGCAGAGGCTGGGAAAGCTATCTGATTCAGTTAGTATTAATTCCTCCGGGTTCCGAATCTTAATGACCTCCTTATTTTACTTTACTTATTAGAACGATTTTTCGATTTTGCTTGACGAAAACTTCCCAATCTGAGAAGATAGATTTTTTTCTCGGACAAAGCCAAACCATCCGTGAGGGTGGGGCGGAAAGCCACGGACCTTTGAATCTTCCTTGTATAATTTCCATGTGGCTTTGATCCATTGGTAAGTTTGAAACGGGACCAGTAACTAAGAACCGGCGAAAACAGAATAAGGTTCAAAGACGGCCGGGTTGCCCAAGTGAACGGGTGAATCGGCTTTTTTAGTTTAGATAAACCAAGCCCCGGAGGGGTTTCTCTCTGGAGGCATGGATTTAAGTGAAGGCAATAGTTTCTTGATTTAAAAAAGGAGGGAAAAATGAGGGCATTACCAATAGGGTTGATCGTATTGGGACTAATGGGAATTGCGTTAGTGGGAATTACTTCTCCTGCTTTCCCCGCAAATCAAGTCGTCATCGGGGTCTTGGATTTTGAGATGATAGGACCGAGGTTCGCGGCCCCTGAGCAGGGCAAGCAGGGGAAGAAGGCTTTGATGAAGGAGCTAAGACGAAATACCCGGGTAAAGCTGGTTGATATCAGTGAGTCATGCAGCGTTTCGGATCTGAAGAAAAATGCATATGAGCAAGCTGAACGCTACAGAAATAATTACCATCTGGACATGATCCTGCATGTGCAGATGTCCGGCGCCTACCCAAGCGATTCGCGTTCTTACCTTACCCTCATGGATGTCTACACGAAAAAAGTCAGAGAGGTGTCTACCAAGGCCGATATCTCGATTGAGTTCGTGTTCAGGGGGATATGCAGGAAGATACTGGATGACAGAGATCTCAACTTGGTATTGACGGCCAAGAAAGAGGCCTTAGAGAAAAAAGAGGTGACGGTCCGACGAGAGGTTAAAGAGAGCCCCAAGGAGATCGAAGGGAAGAGAGAGGTCACGGTCCACCGAGAGGTTAAAGAAAGCCCTGATGAGATCCAAGGCTTTTTAATCCAAAACGGCCCCAAACTGATAGCACAAGGTGAATATAATCGTGTCTTAGAGTTGATAGGGGATATTCCGGAGAAAAGAAGGCATACCCAGATCCAAACCTTGGCATGTTTTGCTAATCTGAAGGGGTGGGTTAGCCGAAGGGATCAAGTTTGTAAGCTGAGCTGGTGGAACCTGAGGCAGAACTTAATCCATTCAAGGGATAACGAGGCGACTCCAATGTTGGTGATCTTTTTGAGAGATGAGGACCCATGGATGAGGTTATATGCTGCAGAGCTATTGGGCCACATTGGGGATACAAGGGCTTTAAAGGATTTGAGAGAAACAGGGGAAAATGACGAAAATCACAAGGTCAGAAGATATGCCAAACGGGCCTATGAGCAGATATCAGGAGAGAAATTCTAAGGTGAAGGCAGGGCCAGCAACGGCCCTGCTTTTTTCTTTACCCAAGGTAAATGATTCAAGATGTTATCGATCATGGGGAGGCGAGCAAAAATTATCGATAGGGGTTTGAAATCTAGTATGAATCCCGCAATAGGCGAATCTACCTATTCCAGGTTAGAAAGGTCCAACGATGGCTCGATCGCTGCGAGTCGGTAGGGCTAAAGTTGGTCTATTGGCCCTGGCGCTTGGCGCAGTCGTCCATTTGCTTTTGCCGGCGGCGCTAGTGTTCGGGGCCTATGGGCTGGACCGATTGTTGGGCAAGTCGCTCTCCTGGGTGCTTTGGGTGCGGCTGCCATTAGGAGCGGTCTTGTTCATCCTGTCGGTCACATTAGAGGGAGCCACACTGCCTCACTTTATCCGTGCCGGAGGGTTGCCTTCACCGCTCACACCGACCGAGTCGCTGGTGGTCACGGGTCCTTATCGTTACTGCCGCAATCCAATCTGTATAGCCTACATAGGTTATGTTGTAGGGCCGGGGATCATGCTGGGGCTGCGATCATCCTTCCTGGTGGCGGCGCTTTATTGGCTCTGCTTGGTTGTGGTAACGAAGTTCTTCGAAGAACCTCAATTGCGTCGGCGCTTCGGCGAGCAGTTTGAGCTCTATCGGCGCACAACACCTTTTATGATCCCCCGATTCAGGCCGCATCGTTGAAGCACAACCAGTTTGTGGCAAACTTTAGGAAGCTTAATAGGGGGTGAAGTGAAAGGGGGGAGGTACATAGTAGATGCATCAGGCAATTTAGGCGAGAAGCCAAAAGGTAAAGATTTGAAACGATAATCAATAAAGGCAGAGGCTGGGAAAGCTATCTAAGTTAGGATCCTTTTTTCCCAAATAATCCCGCCCTGAATCCATTTCATGCTTTGATCATCGAGCCCATCACCCGACCAAAGCTACGACGTTCCCTGTGCAGCCATCCGCACTTCCCGTCATAAATTGCCAAATAATCCTGCAAAAAATCAAAACGTAAATTTGATAATAAGAGAAAATGGGAGATATTTGAAGGAATTTTAAGCTTTTTTGAGAGTTTTGAATCCGGCAGTTGTAATACATCTCTAGCAATTGTATGTATTTAAAAGGATTAATGAAAGATGAAGTAAAATTGAATAATAAAAAATGTTCAGTAATTGCCTCAAATCAAGGTTTTATTTATTGCAAACTTGTGTTAAATATATGTTGACACGGACGGCGGGGCTGTCCCGCCGGGTTTTCTGTCCCATTCTAATTGGCCTTTCGGTGATAGAAAGCTTGCCCAAAAAGAGCAGCCCCGCTGTCCGTGGGGAAGTCAAATAAACAAGTGAAACCGAAAAGCCAAACTATCCATGAGGGTGGGGCAGAATGGCAAGGGCCTTTGGACCCCAGGTGTGGAACCTGCAAGTAGGTGATACCTAATTGGGTGAGCATTATACCGGCATCGTTGGCAGAACCGCCTTAGCGAACTGATCAATAACTCTTGAATACTGCCGGGTTGCCGAAGTGAGCGGGTGGCCGACGGAGAAGGCTCTTTGAAATTTTATCTGGCTGAGCCTGAGCTCTTTTGAAGAAAGATAGCATCCTCTCTAATCTAAAAATTGCATCCGCGTAAGTTTTTTAAAAGGCCTTCCAAAGAAAGAAAATCCAATATTAGCTGAAGGAAGTTTTAAAATGGCTAATAAAAATTTAGTAAAAAGAATACTAATATTAGCTATCTTTTTAATGACGATAACTGTCACGGCGTGCGAGCCAGAAGAGATACTGCTGAAGCTGTTGGAAAGGGCTTATTATAGCGAAAATAGATTAATACATATATCGATCTCTAAGCCACAGGGCTGGCAGTTGGGGTCTAAAAATATGTTGCAAATTAGATCAGATTTTCCATTTTTTAGGTCAAACGGGGATTTTGCTATCTTCTCTCATTCATCGTCACGCTCAAGCATTTTCGTTTCCTACAAACCCATTCTTGGTATATCTTATTTTTCCGCGGATACCAAGAAAGTTGCCGAATGGTTTAGAGAAGCCCATCTTACAATATACAAAAAATACAAAGAGGAGATGGAGAAATGGCTAACAGTGGTTGGCGATTCAGTAGATTTATACACAAGGGAAATAGGAGGTAAAACATTTTATGTCGTCAAAAATGAAATATTCAGCAATGTGGTGAAGGAAAACAGAGCGATATACATCTTTCTCCATATTCCAGAGGATGTCAAATCCCTTTACATGTTTTGTTTCTCAACTCTTGCAGGGAAGGGCATAGAAGAAGAAAAGCCTTTTCAAGACCTCCTTGCAATGGTGAAAGGGTATAAAACAAACCACTTGGAGCCTTATGATGAAGCATTATACAGAAATTCTGCAAAGCTCTGGATGGCTAATCATGAGTATCATCTCTATATGGATGTGAAGTGGCACAAGGCCATCATGGATGAAGCAATTGAAGAACTTAAAAAGGCAGCAACTTTAAGGCCCAATGGGTGGGAACCGCATTATCTTCTTATTATGGAATATAGCTCAAGATATTTTTTGGGCTATCCCACAATTTTAGTTGAAGGAAAGCCGAAGGTGGTAACGGATATATCGCCATTTTCACCTGAGCCTATCAATGCAGATGCAGCTATAGAGGAATTTAAGTTCCTTACGAGACTTAACCCTGACTTTAAAGAGAGATCCAAATGGATATTTGGAAGGAACCTTGAGCCAAGCTTCGGGGTAGTTTATATTACCATTGGCAGAATGCTTAATAAACTTAAAAGATATGATGAGGCTATTATTTATTTGCAAGAAGGGCTCAAAACGGTGCCTACTGACTCAGTTATTGAGGGGGAACTTCAATTCGCTTATAGGGATAGGGCGAAGACAAAAGTAGAGAAGGGGAATTACGATGGAGCTATTGAGGACTTAAAAAGTTCAATAGCGATCAAAGAGAACCGAACGATAGAGTATAGAGATTATCAAACTTTAGCTGAAATCTATATAAAGAAAGGCATGAAAAAGGAGGCTTTGGAAGCTTTTTCTAAGGCACTTGAAATCGTTAAAAAGGAAAAGTGGGGTGAAGAAGTAGAAAATAACCTCGAAACAAAGATAAAAGAGTTACGAAAACAATAAATATCCTGCTGGCGGCTACAGCAGCTGCTCAAGGCAGAGGAAAGAAAATGGAGAAAGCGGATCCCTATCTCAAACCCCCTAAGCAGCGCCTCCAGAGAGATCAGGGGTTCGAAGAATATGGGAGTGGAATATGGTGAAGGGGGCAACAGGTTTAAGGAAGAGGCCATCTTTCCTCCTTATAAAAATCGAAACGACGAAACTCCTTGAGCCGGTTACGATGGGCGATTCGGAAAAATTGCTGGTGGGAGAGTCGGTAATCGCCATCGGGAACCCCTTCGGCCTGGAGCGAACCGTTACCGCCGGGATCGTCAGTGCAAAGGGTCGAGTGATCGGCTCAGGACCATACGATGACTTCATTCAGACGGACGCGATTATGTACCCCGGAAATAACGGTGGCCCCCTGATCAATATGAGGGGAGAGGTTGTTGGCATTAACACCGCCATTATCTCCAAAGCCCAGGGATTTGGGTTCGCCATTCCCATCAATATGGTCAAGGAGATTCTCCCCCAATTGAAGGAAAAGGGGGAGGTTACGAGGGGATGGTTAGGGGTTGCGATTCAGAAGGTAACGCCGGAACTGGCGAAACAGTTCGGCCTGGCAAAACCGGAGGGGGCTTTGGTGGCCCAGGTAATGGTGGATAGCCCGGCAGAAAAGGCCGGGATACAGCGAGAGGATATCATCATCGAGTTCGACCGGAAGAAAGTCACCAAGATGAGAGAGCTTCCGAGGATCGTCGCCAACACCCCCGTGGGAAAAGGAGTTGAGGTTAAACTCATCAGGCAAGGGAAGGAGAAAATAGTGGATGTTGTGGTAGGTGAGCTCAAGGAGGAAAAGGTTGCGAAGGCCGAAAGGTTAGCCACCGAGAAAGAGCTCGGGCTCATCGTCCAAGAGCTCACCCCTGAGATTGCGACTTTGAATGAGGTAATCCAAGCTCTTACCAAAGCAGGGCAAACGGATAAGGCCTCGGAGATATTTTCCCAGGCCCTTCAGACAGCCAACACCATAGGGGATGTCGTAGTGAAGGCATGGGCTTTGGGCAATATAGCTAAGAGTCTTGCCAAAGCAGGGCTGTAGATTCTAAGAATATTCTGCATTGAAGGGGGGATATTTTCGGAATACCTAGAAGATCCTTTTCATCAAGATGATTTAGAAGCCTTTGCACGCCTCACATGTGCCTTGCCCGGAAAAAGGATAGGTGGAGATGATCTTTTTGCAAGCAATCCATCTCGAGTTGAAAAGGGCATAGAAGCTAACGCATGTAAACCTTGCTCTTAAAAATCAACCAAATCAGAACAGTTACTAAAGCGTGGGATGCGGGAATGCTGGTAGCCTCAAATCATTATTCCATTCTCGTATCACTACGGTCAAACGATATCAATGATAGTTTTATTGCCGATTTGGCAGTGGGGATAGGAGCTGAACAGATTAAACTTGGTTCACCCGTACGTGGGGAGGGAGAACCCAAGTACAATCGCCTATTAGCAATTGAGCGGGAATTAGGAGAGGAAGCCAGATTTTCCAGAGGGTGAAAGCTAATTTGTTACCCCCTGGCGGAATCCTCCCAAATAACTCAGGCAACCCAAGGAATCAAGAATTCAAGATGAAGTAGATACCCCGCCTTAACCGGCTATTCTATCGATTTGCGTTAGAATTCTTGACCAAGTCCGAAATGAGCGAATCCCCCTATTTCAGTTAGCAAAGGTCGCACACCGG
>Ga0209636_10008853_pt1 | contig 10259 bp, 6 predicted proteins | sample DeeMarSWOR152_54_FD_187464 | JGI IMG/M metagenome (GOLD analysis project Ga0209636, IMG submission 187464) | Marine sediment microbial communities from White Oak River estuary, North Carolina - WOR-1-52-54 (SPAdes) (version 2) | ecosystem: Environmental > Aquatic > Marine > Intertidal zone >... | reverse complement strand
GGCTTGCTTCTTAAGGTCAACGAGCTTCTCGAGTTCCGGCTCGAACATGGAGAAATCCTTGGCAGCCTTCGCCTTCTTCCACACGTCGACAGTGAGGGTCCGTTGTCTCTCTGTTTCTACCACAAGTTTCATAGGTAGTTTTGTCTGCTCATCGTAGCTTTTCCTTATAAGATACACATTTCTTCTTTGAAGAGCGTCAAGATTTTCGTAATCTGGATGTTCCTCGATCTTCTCCAGTAGGGGTCCGATCTCGGGATCAGTGACCAATTTGTGCTCAATGCCGCTGAGCAGAGCCAACTGCTCGCTTCGCAGAGTGATTGCTTTAGGGGGCATCTTCGTTTCCATATCCCAACGCATGATTTCCTCTGTCGATTGCATGAGTGTGATCGCTTTGGCCTTCTCAATCAGTTTGTTGTAGTTGACACTCAGTTTGCCCGTTACTTTCATCTTATTTATCGCCGTAGAGCAGTAGATTTGCTCGATAAATATATCACTTGTGTTCGCAGGCGCTAGTGGTTGTTAATTGGTGGGGCTGCCCGGATTTGAACCGGGGTCCCGAGCGCCCGAGGCTCAGAAGATAGACCCAAATAGCCAAAGAAGCCCAAATATGCAAGCATTCCGAGAATTCTGTCTTGTAGACCTACAATTGGCTGAAAGCACCACAGAAAGGCATGTGAACCGCATTCAGAAATTCTTGGATAGGGACCCCAGAGAATACACAAAGCAAGACTTGAGAGCCCACCTAATAAAGGTCAAAAGGACCGTGAGCGCAAGCACCTACAAGAATCGGCTTGCAAGCCTCAAAAAATATTTTGGGAACTATCTGGGAATGGAGCACCTAGTTGATAGCTTCAAGTATCCAAGCAAGAGCTTTAGGCCCATTTTGGTCCCAAGCAAAGCAAAACTCCAAGCTTTCTATGAAGCCCTAGAAAGACCCAGAGACAGAGCCCTCTTTCTCATGTTCGCAAGCTCTGGACTTAGGCATTCAGAAATGCTCTCTCTTGACAGATTCCAAGACATAGACTTTGAAAGCGGAATGCTCAAGCCCAGAAAGGAACCGAATCAGAGCAAACATTGCTGGTTCTCATTTTATAATGCTGAAGCTGAGAGGGACCTAAATGAATACCTTAAAAATCGCAGTGATCAAGACCCTAAGCTATTTCCAATAAGCAAGAGGCAAGTGCTTCGCATATTCAAGAGAGCTAAAAGACATTGCGGAGTGCATGTCACACCACAACTCTTGAGAGATTGGTTCTGTTGTGAGCTCGGCAATCTTGGAGTACAAGATCGATACGTAGACGCCTTTTGTGGTAGAGTTCCGAAATCGGTCTTGGCAAGGCATTACACTGATTATTCACCAGACAAACTAAGGAGAATCTATGAAAGAGCTGGGCTGAACGTGCTGAGTTGAGTTATGTATGCATACATTTAATATTTTTATTGAAGGCTAATATCATAGATTGAGTAGCTGATAGTGGTTTTCCGTTATGGAAACCCAACCGACTGAGATGACTTATGCAGCAGAACTGAAGAGTATCATAGATTCTATCAACCAGGGCTTTCATGCAGAAGTAGAAAGGAAGATCGAAGGAGAAAAGCTACGCATCGATCTTCTTCTCTATTACAACAAGAACCTTCGTCTCATCATAGAAGTAAAACGACCTGAAGATTATCCATCACTCAACGACCAAAAAATAGTCACACAAGCAAAGGAATACGCAGAACATCTCGCAAAGCGGCATTCTCGTCTTGAATATTTCGGGACACACAATTTGAGACACCTTGCGTTATACCAAAAGAAGAAGACGGAAAAGAAAGAACTCTTCGATTTTGAGAAACCAACATATACTTGGCGACAAACACGACCATATCCATGGCGCATATTGCCAAGCGCAACTGAAGTAGCGGATTTTCAAGGGCATAAGGATGAGATTCAGCACGCCGTCAAAGAATTCCTTCTGGATTTCAAAACCGCATTAGAAGGGAAGATCAGACCAGTTGGTCCAGAGATCGTCCAGACAGTTGCTAATCAGCTTGAAGATTTGGCGAATGTCGGCGGTGTTTGGTTCTTCGAAAAATATGAACGCGACAAGGCCTTCCAAGAAGGATTCAACAGATGGCTTATTGAGCATGGCGTTCAACGACTCAGGAATGACGATGAAGCCAAATTTTTCCTGCGAAAGCTCGCCATGGAGCAAGCATACAGTCTTACACTGAAACTCATGTTCTATCATGTCTTACGGCTTAAATATGAAAACTTGTCCAACAAGCTCTCAGATATCTCAATATCAGGGAAGATAACTGGTGGAGTCACAAAGTCCATACTTGATTCACTCTTTGCCCAAGCGGTAGTGGAATCCGGAGACTTCCAGATCGTCTTTGAAACGAATTTTGTTGACTCTTTGGAGCTTCCCGATTATGCAATTCCAAGATTTGTAAGCCTCTTTAATTTCCTTCGCGAAGTCAATTGGCGCAGCCTTGACTATGACATAATTGGAACAATTTTTGAAGAGATGATTTACAAGCAACGTAGACACCTATTAGGACAGTACTTCACTAGATCTGAAGTCGTTGATTTGATCCTTTCCTTCTGTTTGAAGTCTGTAGGTACGGTTCTAGATCCTTGTGTGGGGTCGGGCACATTCCTTGTGAGGGCTCACCAGCGTCTACGCTATCTCGATCCAGAGCTTTCTCACTCAGAACTTGTTCCTATGCTATTCGGTATAGATATAGACAAGAACGTTGCGATGTTGGCTGCGATAAATCTATACATACGTGACCCGCTGACCGCAACTGTCGAGAATCCGAGAATAGGTCGAATGGATTTCTTTTCTGACAAAATCAAGCCACGTTCAACAATCCCTAGCCTAGCTCCACACGACAACATAGCTGAGACAAAAGATGTGTTTCGCTTTCAACTTCCAAAATTCGACACAATAGTCGGAAATCCTCCATATACTAGACAAGAGGAGATGAAAAGCGCGTTTTTCTCATCACAGTACAAAACCAGGATTGTCGAAAATGCTATTCAACCAGTCATTTTTGAAGACGGGGAATCATTGAGGGACAAATGGAGCACAAAGTCTTCAATCTACAGCTACTTTCTGGTGAAGTCGGCCCATCAATTTCTAAAGGAAAAAGGGAGATTAGGGTTCATAACCTCGAACTCTTGGCTTGACTCCTCGTTTGGAGTAGCGCTCAAAGAGTATTTTCTCAAACACTTCAAGATTATTGCAGTAATAGAGTCTTCAATTGAACGCTGGTTTGAAGATGCCGATATCAACACTACAATTCTCATCCTTGAAAAACCTCCCGTGCCGCATGGTGATGAACTTGGGGACCACACAGTGAAATTTGTGTCACTCAAGACCCCCTTGACAACTGCTATCGGTAGGTCTCCGCCTGGTTTTGACATCACAGAAATGAGAAACTACTGGACCAGTCTAGACCAGATAACATTAGAAATCGAGTCTGCTCAAAAAACCAACCGTGCTCTTCGATACTCCGGAAAACATCTGAGTGTTGCTATTGGCAACAAGAGACTCCAAGTCATAACTGTGCCCCAGAACGAGCTTAGAGCTACTGAAAAATGGGGCGTCTTCCTCAGAGCTCCTTGGGAATGGTTCCATATTTTCAGTGAGAAAGAGAAATGGTTTACGAATATGGAGACGTCTGAATTATGCAAGATTAGACGGGGGTTCACAACTAACGCCAACGAACTCTATTATCTCCCCTCCAAGCACTGGAAAGTCACCGCAACGAGAAGAAACGCATATCACCTTCTTCAAACGACAACCGAATTAATCCTACCTAGGTCAATCGTGAAACCTGTTGTGAAATCTCCCACAACGCTCAAGAAATATCGCATAGAACAACGCAACCTCAAACACCTACTAGTTTATCTTCGTCAACGAAAAGAAGAAATTAGAAGCCAAGCAGCGCTCACATACATCGCTTGGATGGAAAACTATGTAGCCTCAGAGTTCCTAGCTAATGACCGCTTCCCTACGATGATCAGGAAGCTTTTTGCCCCTGAATTCACTTTAAGAGTGAGCGATATCACAGAAGCTGAACGAGCCGTAAGAGAGAAAACGATTCTGAAAGCGATAGCAAAAGACCTTCTTGATGGTAAGACTGTTCAAACGGCATCTGATTGGTTTATACTACCCGAGAGAGACGCGGCCAAGTTCCTGTGTGTGCCCGGAATCAACGAGAGATTCACCTTTTACTTAAATGAAGTCGAGGCTCTTGAAGATAAGCGACTTTATGGAGTAGAAGTGCTTTCAAAGGGAATACCGACAGCAATTTTCTTCGCAGTCTTCAATTGCAGTCTCACATATTTGGCTACGGAGCTCTGGGGTCGAACCGAGCTAGGGCAAGGAGCACTCGACTTAGCCGTAGAAGACTACAACGCAATGCCTATTCTTGATGTGAAGAGAATCTGGGAGGTAATCCGAGGTAATGAGAGGATGAGAAGAAGGCTGATGGAGACGGTTGCGATGATGAAGGAAGAGGAAATTCTTCCTATCGAAAAGGAAGTGAAAAAAGAAAGCAGAAGAAATTTGGATCTGTTACTTTTGAAGGAGATTGTTGGGCTTTCAAGAGAACAGGTTGAAGCAATTTCAAGCACGTTGGTGAAATTGGTCCACGATAGGATTTCAAGGGCCAACACGATTGGACTGAACAGAAAGTAAAAGGTAGTGGAATGTTCACTATGTTTATTGTATAGAGGGAGATTCCTCAGAAAGCTTTCTCTTGAATTGTTGGCGTATTCTCTCGATTCCCTGAATTATATTATCATTTGGAGGGCCATTTCGATAGCATAACTCTTCTGTGGAAATCGAATCTATGACCGCAAATCCTAGGCAATCTCTTGTGCTTCTTCTTTCAAATGTTAATAGAAACAGAGGAATGTCTAGTTCCTTTGCGAGCAGAATCAAAGGTTCCCATGTTTTGTAGTCACCCCCTCTATACCTGAAATAATCTGCCGGATCATAGTATTCGAGACGACTTTTGGAGGTGATTCTGGTTTCAAGTATTGCCTGTGGCTTCATACTCCTCTGACCTAATAGAAAGCCATCAATGTTTCCTCCCCAGGCTAAGCCCCGTTTCTCCAGTAAGTCATCAAAAATCGAGGTCCTGCTACCTGCTTCGTAAAGAGATTTGAGCTGTGCTCTTCCTTTTATTGAGGCCCACCATTCAGGAAACTTGCCGAAGGCGAATTTATTGAAGTGATGAAAACTAATGTTACTATTATTGACAGACAGTTGGAAAGCATCTATGAACTCATTTCCTGAACTATGAGTCAAAACATACAACGGAACTGATAAGTGACTGCATAGACTCCATTTAGCCTCCCATTCTTTGACCGAGAATAGATTTGCGAGATCAACCTTTTCTTCGGGGCCGTACTCGACAGCTTCTATTCCCGCAGTAAAATTATTGTTAGAACCGAGAGTTAAGCCCTGCAAATCATAGATCGGAATGGCTTTACGCAGTTTATCTGCAAAACTGTGCGGTTTCTCTGTAGACCTGATTTTCATTTAGACCCTCCCAGTTCACAGCATATGCATGTGGCTTCTGCGTTCGCTTGCATGCAACATCATTGATATAGTTCATCCCCACCAAGCGGTTTTACACACTTCTATATAAACAATATGTACTAGTAGTCCATTTTTCTGATCAGGAATGTCCAACAAGCCCTCTTGGTTGCGTTCTCTGTCTTGGATAGTCGGACAGAAGGAAAGCTGAACGAGCAGTTCTATCGCTATCGACCTGAAGAAGAAAAGAAAGACTTAACGTCCATCCGAATCAAAATTGCATGCATGCAATGTATTTTCTTGAGCCAAGTGAGCTAGTGAGATAGTTGAGCCTTATAGGGAAGGCCTCCCTGCTTGCTCCGAAGCTAGCGAGCAAGTGACAAAAGTGACGAAGATACCCCGTTTTTCCTATTAATGTTTTTATTATAACTTTTTTTACTGAGTTTCCTTAGTTGATTTTTACCGTCACTTTCGTCACTTCCGTCACTTAGGCTTGGTGAGCTTGGATAAGTGAGCGCTCTAGAAAGGGCCCTCTTGCTTGCTCTGGAGGAAGTGAAGGTCTTGAAGCTCTCTGGGATAGGGCAAGTCAGAAACTCGGACATTTGAAAATGCAGATTGAGAATTTCACTGAGAAAAAATTGATTTTGCTTCCAGAACTTTCCGACTTTTTCGGGTTAGGACCCCTACCCTCTAGGGCTTCAAAAGGTTCACTAGCTTCATAGGTGGTGCGATTGTGGACATTTGGACATGATTTTTGACTGATTTTTCCAGTTTCGATTTTGGCTTGTTTTTCCATGTCGAAATGTCCACAAATTCCAAGATTAACAAGATTCTATGCTAACTACAACATTAAAGAGTAAGTACCCTGCCCTCTCTCAGAACCCTCACCTAGCTCTCCTAGCTCACCTATCTCCAAAAGTCCCGCTTGATCTAATATTCAGGGTAGGAGCACCCAAAAAACAGAATTTTAGTTTTTTTTCTGAAAAAGGATACTGTAAACTTATTTGTCATGATGACATTTCTCAGAATTTGTCAAATAATTCTCTTCCTATGTCTGCACACACATCATCAACAAAACTGAATATTCCCTCTAACCATTTTTTGCAGTTGACTAATGGCACTAGCTTTTGTGTATATGTTGTATTGTAGTTTTTTGGTTTGTCGGGAAGAAATGGGAATTCGATGTATTTGTCATGCAAGGGTAGTGGTATTAATCCTCCGAGACTGATCGGTAGTCTGTGCACAATTCTGTTTCTTATACCATGAAGGTATTTGAACCAAGGGTCATTTTCAAGAATCTGAGCTTTTCGTTTTATCGTAATAGTTTTCTGGTTAAAGCCTTGTGCCTTTTTCAAGTCTGTAAAATATTCTATATCGCCCATTTTTCCGTTCCTTTTCTTCTGCAACTTTAAGATATGCCCAAGTTCAAGGGCAAAGTAATCTAATATCGAGTATACCTCAAAAACGTAAATATCCAGATTGAAAAGAAAATCGTAAAATTCTCTTTTCTTTGTGTATAGAACCCCTTTTCCATCATGCCATGCTTCGACCTTCTGGCTAAGCATTTGGAGTTTTTCTATTACATCACAAACGAAACACATCTTGATTCCTACTGCCCCATGCTTACGGATAACGGCTTTCCTGTCAATTCGGATTTTTGTAGGTGTCCCGTCAAGCATAACAGACATCTTGCGGAAATTTGGTGTTTGAGGACCTCTAGATCGCTTGTAGGTTATTTGAAATTCAATCATTAGGCTCATCTTCCTTTGTTAACTTGCAAATATACCCTTACTTAAATTGTCTTTAGATTGTAGTTTCCGCATGCATGCAAAACGAACACCGAAAGGTTCAACAGAATCCTGAAAAATATTTTTTTCTAAAATTGACAGAGTTATTGTCCTTATGTCCATAACACCATGCTTTTTTCCCCTATGTCAAGATTGCCCTATCCAAAATTTTTGGAGAGCTAGCGAGAGAGATAGTGGGCTTCAGAGCTATGCAATTCTTGGAAAATTCGACTTGTGGGGGGCTTCCTCTGGGCTTCTTTCGGAAAAATAAGCTTAATTTGCGTTTCAGAGATTGCCTTACAAAATGTGCACTAGGTCCTGAGCCCTTAACTCTCAGTACATAAATGCCTTCCAAAATTCGAAAGAAAGAATAGAAAGAAGCGTTAATATTCCGCGCGACCTTTTTAAAAGAGAAAGTAGGATACGTGTGATTAAGGATTAATCTCAACTCTGCGAGAAGCATCATCAATCATTTCCTTTACCGTGCTCAAGAGATTTCGGGCTTCTTCCTTGGAGATTGGAATGGGTCCTTTCAGGTATCTTGCACAGTCCCTCAGACCACTTAGCTTATTGAACGTTTCACGGTATCTGGGTTGAACATTTCCGAGATCTGCGAACCTATTGTATCGCATCTGTATTAATTTGTGAGTAGCTTTCTTGCGAAATTTTGGATCAGGAAAGGACAACAGTACAGATTTCACCGCAAGTTCAGCAGCACTGAACAAGCTGTCAATAAATGGTGCCCAATTTTTCTGTTTTAAAGAGGACTCTGCTGATGCCCAAAATTGTCTTGCTGTTTCTATATGCTTAGCCGAAAACGCCTTGTTGTATCGGAAGTCAAAGCTGATGATCCAACTGTTACCGATTCGAACGAGTGTTGCATGGCCGCAATCAGGGTCATCTTCTTCAGTCAGATTGACTTGATCTAATCCTTCTACTTCATGTTCAAATATATCTTCGCCAACCTTTTTAGAAATCCCCGGCTTCAGCTTCACTTTTCCAATTGCTCTTATTTCAGAATTGATGCGTACTTGTGGACTTTTACCATCCGGAAAGAATATTATTTGGGCAGCTCGTAGAGTGAAGGACTTGTCCAGTTCACCAGCACGTTGTCTTCTACTGATCTCGGGTGCTACGTATAAATCTATGAATTGTTGAAGTAGCCTTTGTCCGAATTCCTTCTTATGCTTGTCCAATCTCGACTTCCCAGAATATCAATAGTTCCATCTCACGTATATCTGCTTACCACATAGCATCATCATGTACCTGTCCAGAACCAAGCCCTCTCAGCGCATGAATACCTTTCGAAATTCGATGGAGAGCGGGTAAAAGAAGCTTGACATTCCCGCGTGTTTCCCCCACTCTTCTGTTTGAATTCTCTTGGGTTATTGATGATAGTTCGGATAGTACACCCTGAAATGGGTATAGTGAGTTTTTTCTCTGAAAATTTATTTTTTCCAAAATAGGGTGAACTATCTGTACTATCCGAACTAACACCATGACCGGGAAACCATCTAGCAGCAGAAGAGAATATACATGCGCATAAGCCTTGAGCCAATTACTCTCGACACAAAAGTGATCATTGAGTTTCCAAAAATAGGGTGCTAAGAATCCTTAATATTCTGTGGCGCCACCTGTATGTTGCAGGAAGCACCAAGCCAGATAATGGTTGCATCTGGTGGAATGAAGAAATGAAATGTCCGAAATGCGGAAAATCCCTAGTCTTCATAATGTCTGGGAGAATCTACTATGGCAGACATCATCCGAATGGGGAAAAGGAAAGAGTCAAGGTTCAACAATATGAATGTATACACTGTCATCGAAATTGGCTTTTCAATGTCGAAACTGAGGAATGGACCATAGGACATTTGTATGTTTCAAAATCTCCCTTTGACCCAGTGTGGAGAGAGAAAGAATTTTGGAAAGCTAGCTAGCACAGAAAATCATGGTGAGTCTTTAGCCAATGACTCTCAGCGCAAAATCTACCCTCTAAAATTTAGGTGAGAGAGGGCAAAGACGCTTTAATATTCCGACGCGCGCGCATATCTTTAAGTGTTTTTACGTGAATCAATGTGTGCGCAAGATTTAAATTATGTGCATGCACTTAGAATATGTGTGATGTTGGATGAAGAAAAATGTCACGATCAGGATCGATGAAAATCTGGCGCAAAAGGCCAAGGAATTGGGTTTAAATATCAGCAAAATCAGCGAAAATGCTCTAAAAGAGATGATTAGGCGCATCGAAAGCCCTAGAGCCTCAAAGAACCCCATAGATTGGCCAAATAGCAGCCAAGTGGTGGGGCTGCCCGGATTTGAACCGGGGTCCCGAGCGCCCGAGGCTCAGAGCCTAGACCATGCTAGCCGACAGCCCCACAAAATCTCTCTTGAAGCAAGCCCCACATAAGCATTATTGAATCTTGAGGGCTAATATGGCAGATCTATTTGTAGCATAATAGTCACGGTGTGTTGAAAAAATCTTTGGAAAGCTGATGGCGCAAAGTGATTATGGTCACTCAACTCGACAGATTTATCTAGAAACAACGTACACAGAAACACTAGAAAAGGTTATTTAATTTTTTAGACTATCTACTGCCACCTGAGGTGTCATTTTTGCCCCGTCGCCACAGATCAGGTCTGAAGGTGCTGAAGGCAACGTCATCTTCCTTAAGACTGAAAATCTTGAATCTCCTATTCGAGCGAGGAGCTCTCTCCTATACTGAGTTAATGAATGCCCTACGCCTCAACCCCACAAGAGACGCTGGAAGATTCGCCTACCACCTCAAGCTACTCCTAAAAACAGGGCTTATCGACCCCGACGTCAAAACCAGAAAGTATGTTCTTACAGACCTCGGTCGTACGATGGTTGATTTCACAGAAGACATCGAGGAGCAGTTCTTGAAGAGGAGGAGGATGGTAGTCCGTACGTCACGCC
>Ga0209636_10008851_pt1 | contig 10259 bp, 8 predicted proteins | sample DeeMarSWOR152_54_FD_187464 | JGI IMG/M metagenome (GOLD analysis project Ga0209636, IMG submission 187464) | Marine sediment microbial communities from White Oak River estuary, North Carolina - WOR-1-52-54 (SPAdes) (version 2) | ecosystem: Environmental > Aquatic > Marine > Intertidal zone >... | reverse complement strand
AAGTCCTCAGAAACAGCAATTTCATGGTGACAGCCGGTCGTATCACTGATGCTAAAAAACGCTTTACGGTCAGGCCCGTAGGAGATATCAGCACAGTCGACGAAATAAACAACCTGATAGTTGGAGATAATGGTCTCAAGCTTCGGGATATCGCTCACGTCAGTCATGAGATGCCAGAGCTGGATTATGGAAGACATCTCAACCAGACCTATGCAATCGGTTTGAATGTTTTTAAGGAAAGTGGTGCCAACATAGTCGATGTCGGAAAGCGTGTTAAAGACACGATAGCTGAAATCAGTAAAGACCCAAGGATGGAAGGAATCAGTCTCTACTTAATGGATGATATGTCTGAAGGGATCGTAATCTCCCTCAATGAGCTCCTCAAAGCCGGTTTATTGGGGGCAGCCTTGGCCGTAATAGTGCTTTTTCTGTTTCTTCGCCAATGGTCTACTACTTTCATTGTCGTCCTCGCAGTTCCCTTTTCCCTACTTGTCACGCTGGCTTTTATGTATTTTATGGGCCTCTCACTAAACATCCTCTCTATGCTGGGTCTTCTCCTGGCTGTGGGGATGCTGGTGGATAACGCCGTCGTGGTCACAGAGAATATCTACCGTTATCAAAAGCTAAATCCTGGCAAAAAAAATACTGCTATCTCTGCTGTGAAGGAAGTTGCCCTGGCCATCACTGCCGGGACTTCGACAACTGCTATAGTTTTCCTGCCTAATATCATCAGCAGTAAAAATGAAATAGCTATCTATTTAAAGCATATAGCCTTATCCTTCTGTGTTGCCCTTGGTGCTTCCCTGATACTGGCGCAAACCGTTGTGCCTCTGCTGGCTTCACGGATTAAATCTTCTCCTTTGAACCAAAAAAAACGCTGGATTGATAGGGTTATTTCCAGGTATAAAAGAGTTCTTAGCTGGCTGCTTAAACACAGAAAAACCTCTGCGGCTATTCTTCTTTTAACCCTTGTTAGCATTGCTATTCCCGTGAAGTTTGTAAAAAGTGATATGTTCCCTCCGCAGGAAGATCGGAGGCTATATCTTTATTATTACATCAACGATAGCTACACCGTTGATAGAGTTGAGGAAGCTGTGGATAAAGTCGAAGATTATCTTTTTGCCAACAAGGACAAGTTCGAGATTGAATCAGTTTACAGTTTTTATCAGAACAATTATGGCTTATCTACTATTAACCTCAAGAAAGGAAGAGAAGCCAAAAAACCCCAGGAAAAGATAAGTAATGAAATAATGAGTGGTCTGCCTGAAATCACCGTGGGTAAGCCCTCGTTTGAGAGAAGACGATCAGGAGGGAGCACAGATGATCTGAACATCTACTTGGTCGGCAGTTCAACCGAACAGTTGATAAATCTATCCCACGAAGTGGCCTGGACATTGGGGCAAATTCCGGGATTTAAAGATGTCCGGTCTAGAGCATCGGTGGGCAACAAGGAAGTCATTGTTGTAGTCAACCGGGAACGAGCTAAAAAATATGGTTTTACGCCTCAGGAGGTCGCCAGTAATATTGCTGTTGCCATGCGGGGAGTTTATCTCCGACGTATGCATGATGAAGAAGGCGAAATTGAGGTGAAGGTAGAATTCCAGAAGGAGGATAAGAGAAACCTGGAACAGCTCCAGAATATTAGCCTTTTTGGAGAAAACAACAATCCCGTCAAACTTTCAACTCTGGCTGATTTTACAGTCAGACAGGGACCACCCAGCATACGTCGGGAAAACCGAATTACCTCACTGGGGATTGCGATCGATTTAGAGGATGTAACGGTAAATGAAGCTAAGGAGAAAATCAGCAAGGTCTTAGGGCAGTATGATTTTCCTCCGGGTGTCAGCTGGAACTATGGACGGAGCTTTGATTTTGAACAAGAAGCGGTAAAAACCATGTTGATTAACACCCTGCTGGCACTGGCTTTAATTTATTTTGTGATGGCCTCCCTTTTTGAATCCCTGGTATTTCCTGGTGCCATCTGGACTTCCATCATCTTTGCTATTGTCGGTGTCTGGTGGTTTTTCTTGGTTACTGGCACTACCTTCTCTATTATGGCCTGGATCGGAGTTCTGATATTAATCGGTGTTGTGGTCAACAACGGCATCGTGTTGATTGATCATATTAACCAACTCCGTGCCCAGGGATTAAGCCGGTATGAGGCTATAGTCCAGGCTGGCGGTAACCGAATTCGCCCGATTTTGATGACAGCTGGGACAACAATACTCAGTCTGGTTCCTCTCTGCTTCAGCACCGTCGCCATCGGGGGAAATGGCCCACCGTATTTTCCGATGGCCAGAGCCATAGTCGGCGGCCTGGCCTTCTCAACACTGGTCACGCTGATCATCCTGCCAGAGATTTATCTATTATTGGACGATTTGCGCCAGTGGTCCCGACGTATTCTGAGCTCTGCCTTAAAATAGCCCCTTCTCAGTTTTATCGACTATCGACGGAAGTATCTCCAAATCCGTGATTCTTTAATAAGAGTATTTGGGGATGGCTTCGCTCCCAAAAGATTTTTAACGCCATTCAAATTCCGTTCTTCTCGGCGGCTGCGTAACTCGCCCTGCTCAAACATACTCGCTGGTCCACTCGGTGGTTCCCTAGCTTGGCGAAGGCTGTATGGTGAAAAAACCGTTAGAAAATGGGGCCTGGCCTCATTTTTCTTGGGGCAAAAGTAACGTGTTTTTGAACTATATTGCCTGAGCGTTTCTTTTAATGTCGCTTCATCCATGCCCAGATACCCTTACGTTATGACTGACCACTTCCTCATCACGGAAAATGAAATGGTAAAGAAATTAGGATAACTATTGAAATTATTGTTGTTCTTAAAATAGAATGTTATCAAATTGATAATCATTTAAAAAATGATCGTCTCCAATATCTGACTGAAGGATAAGAAATGAAAATAATTGATCTGGCGGATGAATACAAAGAATTATATTTTGTCTGCCTTGAAGATTGGTCTGAGGAGATGAAAGAAGCCGGGAGCCATAAAGAGGTCTGGTACAATAAAATGAAGAACAAGAACCTTCGGGTAAAACTGGCAACCGATGATTACGGAATGGTTGGGGGAATGATCCAATACATGCCTATTGAACACGCTTTTGCCGAAGGGGAAAACCTCTATTTCATCCACTGTATCTGGATTCATGGGTATAAGAAAGGAAGAGGAAATTTCCAGAAGAAGGGGATGGGCAAGGCTTTGCTCAAGGCTGCAGAAGATGATGCAAAAGAGAGGGGAGCACAAGGTATCGTCGCCTGGGGAATTTCCTTGCCGTTCTGGATGAAAGCATCCTGGTTCAAAAAGCATGGATACAAAAAGGCAGATAACGTGGGAGGGCGGGTTCTGCTGTGGAAACCTTTCACGGCTGGTGCCGTTCCTCCCAAATGGATAAGGGAAAAGAAAAAACCGGAAGCTTCGCCAGGTAAGGTAACAGTGACTTCGTTCCGTAACGGATGGTGTCCTGCCCAAAACATAGTTTACGAAAGGGCCAAACGGGCTGCAAAGGAGTTTGGAGATAAAGTAGAATTTCGAGAGATAGACACCTTGGATAGAGACGTCTTTTTAGAATGGGGTATCGCTGATGGGCTGTTCATAGACAATAAACAGGTGCGAACAGGCCCGCCACCTTCGTTTGAGAAAATAAAGAAAAAAATAGCAAGAAGAGCTAAAAAATTATAACTCCGAGTTATATTTAACATGTCTTAGTTCGTACAAAATATATTTAGAAAAAATTTAGATCTCTCAAATAAAGAGTCCAAGTCAGGAAAGAGGAGGAGGAAATACAGATGAGCAGTTCCTATTCATTCAGTAAAATCGGAAGCTTTGAAACATGCAAATTACAGTATAAGTATAGATACGTTGATAAATTGCCGCTTAGAGTTGAGACTATAGAAGCATTTATGGGAATTAAAGTCCATGAGGCCTTGAAAGAGTTTTATGATCTTGTGAAAAACAAGATAATTAAGCCTAAAAAGTGGCTCCTTTCTAAATATGATGAATTATGGGAAAAAGACTTTAATGATTCGATTAAAATTGTGAAAAAAGAATTTTCTGCAGAAGACTATTATGAAAGAGGGAAAAAATGCTTGATTGATTATTATGAAGAGTATGAGCCTTTCGACCAGACAAAAATCGTAAAGACAGAAGAGTCTGTTTTTTTCAAGCTAAAACATGATTCTGGTGAATATGGATTTACTGGAATAATTGACCGTCTTGACTGGAACGATATAGAAAAAATATTCGAAATCCACGATTACAAGACTTCGGCAACGCTTATGACTCAAGAGGAGGCGGGCCAGGATTTTCAACTGCCCCTTTATCAACTTGCTCTGCTTAGCAGATGGCCAGAAGCTGAAAAGGCAAAACTTATCTGGCATTTTCTTCTTTTTAATAAACAGATTGAATCTTCGAGGACAAAAGAGCAATTGATGGGAATACAGAGTATCGCTGTAGATAAGATAAAGGCAATCGAAGCTTGTGAGGAATTTCCTCCCCATAAGAGTGTCCTCTGTGATTGGTGTGATTTTCAGCAGATCTGCCCGCTCTGGAAGCATCCGAAGAAGATGGAAAAGCTGGACGAGAACAAATACAGAAAAGACCCCGGAGTGAAATTAGTGACTAGCTACTCAAAGTTAGAAGAGGAAAAAAAGCAATTGAAGGCGAAAATAGCAGAAATCGAGCAGGAGCAGGCAAAAATAGCAGAGGCTGCTGTAGAATTTGCTGAAAAAGAAGACAGCTGGGTAATAGATGGTCCTGATAAGCAGCTGGTTGTGACAGTGAAAGAAGAACTCGGTGCGCCAGCTCGAACGGAAGACACGGAGAAGTGGGAAGGATTGCGGAATATTTTAATAGAGAATGATAAATATGTTGATGTATCAACCGTAAATAGTAGTATGTTAAACAGGATGCTAAAAAGCTGGCCTCAAGAATTCATCGATAAAATAAAGGGCTTCCTAAGCAAAAAGACTATAAAGAAGGTGGATTTAAAGAACAAAAAGTAAGAAGCGATCAGTATAACAGATTGGTGCAATCCAACATGGAAAAAGATAAAAAAATGGATAGAAAAAGGAGGGCTTCGAATATGCTAATCCCGACGATAATCATGGCTGTTTTTGCCATTATTCTCCTTTACATCGGATACTCAAAAGGGCAGGGCCAACATCTAATCGGCCTAAAATACGCCCTTAAGATAACAGTGCAGATTCTTCCCTTATTGATTTTTGCCTTCATCATGGCCGGCATGATTCAGACTCTTCTGCCTCGTGAACTCCTGTCTAAGTGGATAGGGGAGGAGTCTGGCCTGCGCGGGATATTGATCGGCACTCTTGCCGGAGGCATAACTCCTGGTGGTCCTTATGTAAGTTTGCCAGTCGTCGCTGGATTACTGCGTGCCGGAGCTGGAGTAGGAACCATGGTTGCCTTTATTACGGCCTGGTCATTATGGGCAGTCAGTCGGTTGCCCATGGAAATCGGGGTATTGGGGTGGAAATTTACAGCTATCCGCCTCGTCTGTACCTTTTTCTTTCCCCCGATTGCTGGCCTTATAGCGCATCTGTTTTTTTCAGGTTTCAAGTGAATATTCATCGTGGCATAGTCTTTAGGGAACTTTTTAAGAATCTATCCGTATGTAAATTTGAAGACTCATATCTTGTAGGTTGGAGAGGAAAGCTTAAAATTAAAAATCAAAAATTATTAAGAGATAAAAGACTAATTATAAATACAAAGAAGGAGGGAGGAAGTGCAAAAGAAAAAATCATACCTTAAATTCCTGTTTTTTATACTCACTCTATCATTCGTTGGACCGGGAATAATATCAGCCGAAGAGAGGATAAGCAACGTCCGCTATGAAATATGGGTAGAGCTGGATGATCAAAACCAAATGCTCCACGGCAAGGAAAATATTACCTGGCTCAATAACACACGAGATGATGTCCAGGATATGTGGTTTCATCTTTACTATAATGCTTTTAAAAACGAGAAAAGCACAACGATTCAGGAATCAAAAGAAGAGTGGTTTGGAGAGTTTGGCATAAAGATAAAAGAAGGAAAATGGGGTTGGGTGGAAGTCACCAGTATTAAGCTGGCTGATGGCACAGATTTAAAGCCGACCATGGAATTTATCACCCTGGACAAACCCGTTCATCCAGGCGACCAGACAGTCATGCGGGTGCTTTTTCCTGAGCCTCTTAAGCCAGGTGAAGAGGTTCATCTCCAGCTTGAGTTTGAGTCAAAAATTCCAAGCTCTATTCATCGCTCAAGCTATTACCAGAATTCTTATTTTATCGCCCAGTGGTTCCCGAAGCCTGGCGTCTACGAGGAAGGAAAAGGCTGGAACTGTCATGAGTATCATCTAAACTCTGAATTTTATGCAGATTTTGCCGAGTTCACAGTCCATATCACCGTGCCTGAAGATTTTGTCGTGGGGGCCTCAGGCAAGCAGATAAAAGCTGTTCCTGATGTAGAGAAGAAAACAGTTACCTATACTTTTTACCAGGACAATATTCATGATTTTGCCTGGACAGCAGACCCTGGTTTCATCAGAGTCGAGCGTGATTTTATCGCTGCTGAAGAAATAAGCCCTGAAGAATACGAAGAAGTCGCCCGCATGCTGCAGCTCCCCGTGGAAGAAGTTAAGCTTCCTGATGTTAAGATGATTCTTCTCATAGAACCCGAGCATAAATCGCAGATCGACCGCCATTTTAAAGCCTTGAGGATGGCCATAAAGTATTACGGCCTGTGGTATGGCCCTTACCCTTATGAAACAGTGACCATGGTTGACCCTCCTTTCAGGACTCGCAGTGGAGGAATGGAATATCCGACCTTATTTACAGCAGGGACAGCTATCCTTAGGAGCAAAAAAGTGCTTTCTCCCGAAGGAGTCATTATCCATGAATTCGGACACGGATACTGGTACGGGTTATGTGCGAATAATGAATTCGAGGAAGCCTGGCTTGATGAAGGGATCAACACCTATTCTGAAGCAAAAGTTACAGCGGAAGCCTACGGGCCGGGGGCCATGCCTATGTCGTTTCTAAGGATTCCTCTTTCCTGGTTTTGTAAGCTTCCCGAATATTACAACTATGAATTAGAAAGAGCAGCGGCTTTACATGTTGTGGAGCTTGACCCGATTACGACTATCTCCTGGAAATTCTATGACAGGGGGAGCTATGGATTAAACGTCTACATGCGCGCCTCAACCTGTCTATACACTTTGGAAGGATTGGTTGGAGAAGAGATGATGCTGCGGATCCTGCGCACATTCCAGATGCGTTTCCGCTACAAGCATCCCCAGACCCAGGATTTCATCGATGTTGTTAATGAAGTAACAGGAAAAAACCTGAACTGGTTTTTTGAAGAATTGTTTTTTAGCACTTTAAACTTTGATTATGGGATATCTTCAGTAGCTTCTAAAGAGAAAAAAAAGTATGTTCGGGGGATCTTCGATGTCAGTGGCAGAAAAGAGGAGATTACCTCAAAGAATATAAAGAAAATGGAAAAAGAGGATAAAAAATCCGATGATAAAAAGTTTTACATCACCGAGGTAAAAGTCAGGAGGTTTGGCGAAGCCCGAGTACGGGGCGATACAGTTATAAAACTCAAAGTCGTTTTTGAAGATGACTCAGAAGAGATAGTAAACTGGAGAGGACAAGAAAGGTGGAAAAAGTTCACTTTTGAAAAGCCGGTAAAGGCCGACTATGCTCAGATCGACCCAGACAATATCTGGCTTATTGATTCCAACCTTACCAATAATAGCCTCAAGAGGAAGCCGTCTCGAAAAGGAATTTTCAAGGTAACGACTGAACTTCTCTTCCTGATACAGAATTACCTGCAGTGCGCCGCTTCCATGACCTAAAAGGAGAGGAGAACGAAATGAAAATTATTAAAATATTCGAAAAAGGATTTCAAACCACCAATAAAAGATTAAAAATGGTGGTTTATCTGTGGCTCATAAATTTTGTATTTTCAGTACTGATCGTCACCCCTGTTTATTTTTTGATAAAAAAAGATTTATCCCGCTCACTCATGTCTGATCAGATCCTCAAAGGGACGGGATTGCTATGGCTCGGTGATATCATTTATAAATATCAAGATTTACTTCCAGCCCTGGTAGGATGGTTTCTTATTCCGGCAATTTTCTTTATGTTGCTGTATATTTTTCTGTATGGAGGCATAATCGGCAGGATTGCTGCCCAGGAAGAGAAAATAAACCTGACAAGTTTTCTTTCAGACTGCAGTAAGTATTTTTTCCCCTTTTTAAGGGTTTTCTTGATTTCGCTCGTAGCCTATTTAGTGGTTTTTGGAGGCATCCACAGTATTATTTCTGCTTTATTTAACCTCTGGAAAAAAAGCGCCTCAACAGAATGGCCACTTATTCTTTCATCCATTCTTGAGTTTCTGATCCTGGTTCTCCTTTTTTCGATTGTCAGGATGTTCTTTGATTATGTCAGAGTGAGACTTGTGGTTGAAAAAAGCAAGAAGGCGATAAGAGCAACGCTCATTAATCTAGCTTTTATCGGAAAAAGGTTTTTTAGGGCCTGGTTTTTGTATCTTCTCGTAGGATTGATTACTGCTGTTTTTGGCGTTATTTATCTTGCAGCATACCAGCCTTTGCCAAAGATAGGCGTTCTGCTGATTGTCGGTTTTATCTGGCAGCAGATGTATGTCCTCTCGAGAATGTGGACGAAAATATTGTTCTACTCAACAGAATATCATTTCTTCAATTCACATAAATAAGCCTAGGATAATATTTATTCCATATTTTTTGCATCCCAAAAGGAACCTTTTTGGACTGTGGTGCGTCTATAAGTTTAAATGGTGTGTCTTAATGATTAAGATGATATTTAAGGAGGAGTCTATGAATTCAAAGAAAGTATTTGTAATCATTCCTTTTTTCGCTCTTTTGATTTTGTTCCTTTCTTCCCTTCCTTTCACTGCTGAAGCTTCTTCTGTTTCTGGTGACATTCTTTCTGCGCTTTTCGGCCAGGAAGAAAGTGAGGAATTCTCCAAGGTATTGCCCCTAAAATCTGGTGGAACTTTTAGTCTCAGGAATGTTAACGGGTCGATCACCATAACGACCTGGAAGGAAGACAAGGTAAACATTAAAGCCTTAAAAACTACAAAAGGCGATCCCGATAAACTGAAGGAAGTAGAAATTGAGGTAGAGGCAACTGCAAATTCTGTATCTGTAGATACAATCTTTCCCAGAGGCAAAAATATTCGGGTCAGCGTAAAATATGAAGTTAAGGTCCCCCAGGGAGTAAACCTCGGTAAAGTAAAATCAACAAACGGAAGCGTTTCCATAACTGGGCCGGTCGGAAATACTAACGCGTCTACGACTAACGGAAAAGTTGAGTTGGATGGGGCAAAAGGTACTATCTCCCTTTCCTCCACCAACGGAAAAATAGAAGCAGCGAATGTCAAAGGAGAGCTTGATGCCGACACAACAAATGGGAGCATTGTGCTGGAGATGCTTTCGTTCGAGGACAGAATAGAAGCCAGAACCACGAATGGCAGTATTACTTTAAGGGTGGATTCTTTAGAGAAAGCCAATGCTGATTTTAATGCCAGGACAGTGAACGGAAGTATATCCTTGGATTTACCTATTACTCTTAAAAGCATGAAAAAATCAAGACGAAGCCTTGAAGGCCAGATTGGTCAAGGAGGACCTGAGATTTCGCTCAGGACAGTAAACGGTTCGATTAGAATTACAAAATAAGAATTTAGTTCTTCTCTCCCTAAAAATAAAAAGAAAGCATAAACCTTTTTTCTTGCGTGAGACCATTTTTTCAAGCCGCTTTCTTTCCCTAATGAAAGGAATCTCTCGGGGCAAGGACGGTTAGCTTAATTAAATGGCTTGGAGACAATTACCTGATTTGAAGCTTAAAGTCTAGCTTTTATCTCATCCAAGCGTGTCTTAGCATCTGGTGCCATCTCAAAGAATTTTTCGAGCTTTTCACAGACATAATCACTGCAATAAGCACAATTGACAACGCCCTTTTCTTTCCCGCATTTTCTTATTTCACAAATCTTGGTATAATTGAAAAGATTCTCGCTATCCGATATGCAGCCTTCACAATTAATATCTTCCGGCTTAAGGTCTGTCTTAAATTCTTTAGACCAGAGTTGGGCGACTTCTGCTCTCTTCTCGTCATCGTTATTTCTTGTTGCTAAAAATGCCCCACACTCCTGACAGGTAATGCCGCAGAAAGCAATCATTTCATCCATCTATACCTCCTTGATCTTTATAGGATTT
>Ga0209636_10008850_pt1 | contig 10259 bp, 5 predicted proteins | sample DeeMarSWOR152_54_FD_187464 | JGI IMG/M metagenome (GOLD analysis project Ga0209636, IMG submission 187464) | Marine sediment microbial communities from White Oak River estuary, North Carolina - WOR-1-52-54 (SPAdes) (version 2) | ecosystem: Environmental > Aquatic > Marine > Intertidal zone >... | reverse complement strand
CCGCCTGTATTTCGCTGGGCAATGCCATCGAGCAGAATTTAAACAGCTTTCAGACCGCCCGGGCAATCATGATATTAAAAGCGATTTCAGGGAATATGGGCATTCCGGGTGGTGAAATAACATGGACCCCCCTCCCCATATTGGATCGCGTTGACCCGAAAGCCACATTGAGCAATACAGTTCCAGAGGATATTGCAAGGCAAAAGGTAAGCGCTGACTGTAAAATCCTTCCCATGTTTAAGCCCGTGATGCCGGATAATGTGATCAGGGCGATTCTGGAAGAAAAACCATATCCCATTCGCGCAGCGTTCATACAGGCCTGTAATCCTATCTAACTTTCCCTAATACTCAGAATGTTTACAAGGCCCTCAACAAATTGGATTTCTTCGTTACCATTGATATGTTCATGACACCAACGGCTGCCTTGGCCGACATCGTTTTGCCGGCCAGTTCATTTTTAGAATACGATAGCATCTTCGTGCCCCCTCAAAATATACCCATGGTCCTCGCGCTGCCAAAGGTGACGCAAGTGGGTGAGTGCTGGTCAGATTACAAAATCGTTATCGAGCTCGCTAAAAAACTGGGCCTCGGGGATGAATTTGTGTGGGATAACGAAGAACAGGCCCTGGATGCCTTTATCAAACCGTCAGGCCTTACCTTTGAAGAGTTTAAAAGGATCGGGAAAATATCCGGCAGCAAGGTATATAGGCAATACGAATCAAAGGGTTTCAATACCCCTACCGGCAAGATTGAAATCTATTCTGCCCGTCTTGAGGATTGGGGGTATGACCCGCTTCCTGTCTATTATGAGCCCCCTGAGACGCCCTATAGCGAGCGGGGGTCATCTGATAAGTTTCCCTTTATCCTCACGTCCTTCAAGCCTGAATCCTATCGTCATTCATGGGGACATCAAATTGATAGTCTTAGGGAAAACAATCCGGAACCCATTGTTTTGATTAGCAGGGAAACTGCCCAAAAGATGGGCATTCACGATGGTGACCGCGTTTTTATTGAAACAAAAAGGGGTAGGATAGAACAAAAGGCAAAATTATCATCAGGCATTGATCCCCGGGTTATTATTGCTGAACACGGATGGTGGACACCTGAAAAGGGGATCAATGATCCGGAACAATGGGCAAAATCCAATATTAATATCCTGGACTGACGATAACACCCCCTTTAACCGCGCCATGGGCGCAGCAAATGAGATGGGAACTCCCACCCTGAAGGGGATCTTTTGTAATGTTTATAAGTAAACAACCATCACTAAAGTCGATCGCTTCAGGGGTCCAGGATTCAAGGGGTCAAGGGAAAACTCTCCTTATCCACAGCTCTAGAATCCTCGAATCCCTGAACCCTTTCTTAGGCCAAAAATCAAATAGAAGTCTTCGCCTAAAGGCGAGGGTTTTCCTTCCATTCCCCGAGTGGGACAATAACTTCTTTGGAGGATAATTTTCAAATGGTTCGTTACTACGGATATTACAGCAATGTCAAGCGAGGTAAAAGGAAAAACAAAGCCAGGATGTAGGGATAACCTGTATCCTGGAACCTGTCGAGAGCCCCCGGCCTTGAGCTCGGGGCCGAAAGGCCTCCAGGTCGAACGACCGGAAGGGTCAACTCTGCTCTTGACTCACAGTTTTTGAAGAGCATTTGCAGCTAAAATCTTTATTCTTGCTACAACCACCTCCCCACCAAAAAATTCAGACCAAACCTCGATCTATTCACAATCGTCCTGAAAAACCGATTCTAATATGCCACTGCACTGGGGATTCTTTAAATCGCAAAATATTTTGGACTATATGGTAATTTTTCTGCATAGTAATTGTTCGACAAAATTTCTATATTGACAAAGTATAACTTTAATCATACCAGGTTGCTATGAAACCATCGATATCCATACCAAACTCAATTTTCGAGGCAGCAGAAAAACTCGCCAGGCGATTTGGAATTTCCCGAAGTCAACTATACGCTAACGCCGTTACAGAATACCTTCGACTGCATCAAAGTGATGGTGCAACTGAAAAGCTGAATGAAATCTAAGAGAATGAATCCTCTGAATTAGATCCTATCTGTCATGCACTTCAACTCTCATCTCTTCAGAAGGATGAGTGGTAATAAGGGTGACAGGGACGCTCTTAAAAAATTAGGTTGACAAGAAAAGGATCAGGGGGAAATCAGCGAATTTTCTCGGGGATCTGCATCTGAAAAGGGTGCCAGGCCTTGACAGGCTGACGAACTAAGTGAATTTCCGGGGATCGTAAAGGGGGACATCTTCTCCAATTTTTCGAAACGCTCTTTACTCCAGATACGGCCACTGCTCAAGCCGTCATCTATAACGATTCCTCTTGGTTTTATCGCCTCGAAGCTTCCTATATTCTCATGTCCAAATCTGAAAAAGCGACTAACGTGTTACCTATGAGGAGGCCGTCCAGAGTCGTGTTGCAAGAGAGCTTACGTTCGAAACGGAGAAAAGGGGCACCTGGCAGTAGAATCTACTCTTTTTGAGGAGTTATTCTGAATTGTAGGGTCCTTAGGACTTCACCGTCCGGGCCGAGCACGTCCACATGCCAGGCCCCTATGTACTGAGGATGAATTACCTTTGAGCTATAGGTGCGCCAGCTGAACGACTTCACCAGTAGATTTACTGTAGCCACCGTGGTGTCCCCGAAATACCAGACATGGCTGATCTCAACAGGACGCTCAGCACCAACGACCTTTGTGAAGCAGTAAAGCTTGTTCACTGAGGCCTCGAAGCTCGTCCCAGCAACCAGAGGCCTCCTGCGGCGGACATCTCGACAAATCAGTCCTTCCTCAATGGTTATGCTCCTCAAGAATCCCTTGAACTCCTCTCTCGGCTGGCTTTCAATCTCCTTTGGTTCCTTTGATATCGGGGCTTTAATGGGTTCGGTTTCTGTTTGTTGTATCTTTACGGTGGGAGATACAGGTAGTATTACTTGATTCTGATCGGCCGAACTCCTGGTTTCAAGATTTTCACCTTTTCCTGGTAAGTGGTTCTCCTTTTGAGGCCCTGTCTGCATTACCTGTAGAGCTACTAAGGCAATACCCAGACACAGCATTGCCGCCCACGTCCAGTAGATAATGGGTCTTTTCCTGGGCTGCGCTGCCTCAGATGTCTTTGGTTCGATCCATCCTTCTTCCTTCAAAAGGAATTCACCCAGGCTCATATCTTGATAACACTGCCTTACCATATCGGGCGTGATTATCCTGCTCCTCTGTGAGTAACCGAGAAGGAGGGAATTGTCCGCCAGGATGTTGATCTTTCTCGGAATTCCACCGGAATACTGGTGAATAGCCTCGACCACACTCTTGGAAAAGATATCATTTCCTTTTTCAGCCCCGGCTATTTCCAAACGTTTGGCAACGTAACCCTTGGTGCCTTCGAGGTCAAGTGGTGGAATGTTATAGCGGATGCTAATTCGCTGGAGGAGCGGCACACCCCGGGACTCACTCAGCTTCGCCTCGATCTCAGGCTGGCCAACCAGGAAGATATTGAGGAGCTTTTCGTCACCTGTTTCCATGTTTGAGAGAAGCCTGATCTCTTCAAGCAATTCCAAAGAGAGTCCTTGTGCCTCATCAATAATCATGATAACGTTCTTTTGATGCTCAAGGCACCGGCGCAGAAATGCCTCAAATTCTATCAGGAAATCAGCCTGTGATTTGAAATGTATTCTTTTGCCGAAAGCGGAAAAGGCAAGGTAATCCATAAACTCGCTCGGCGATAATACGGGATTGGAGAGATGGATGCAGTGGACAGTGTCATCAAGTGTGCTCAGCAGGGCCTGAATCATGGTGGTCTTGCCGGTGCCAATCTCTCCTGTCAAAAGGATAAACCCCTTTCTTTCCATGACCCCGTACCGTAACAGATTAAGCGCCTCTCGGTGGCCTTCGCCCAGATACAGAAACCGCGGTGATGGATTCAGGTTAAACGGTTTTTCCTTCAGGTTATAGAATTGGGTATACACGACTTGCCCTTAGGATCGATTGCGGTAATTGTAACTTCATCTCCAGTGTTTCGCAAATACAAAGTGTATAGGCCTTTTGCTCAAGGAGTTGAGCCCTTAGACGGGACGCTCTTAGATAACTAAATAAAAAACACGGTCTCCGATTGACTCTTGTTAAGCCATAAAGCGTTCTCGGAAATACGAAATGAAGGGTTTGGTCGGCGTCACGAATAATGATTGGTTTGCATTCCTCTCCCATGCGAACAAGAGGACGTTGATTCCGAAAGCAACTTAATATGTTTAGAACTGGGGTCGGACCAGGTAAATATTTGATATTACTTTTCAAAGGTTTAGCAAAAGAGCGTTTTCATCCTCAAGTCCCGCTCGGCGGGGCGCTCCTCGAGCCTGCCCAGTGGAATCAAATTCTCCGTTTAAACCGGCTGTCACCTGCACTTCCCATTACTCAATTACTCCGAAACCACAACTACGAGAGCACTGCTATTCCACCGGGGCGAAGCGGTCCTCAAGTTGCGCCCCATGCGAAACGATCCTTCTAGTGGCTACCAGCTCATCTTCCTCTTGCTTTGCGCCTCACATTCGTCTTGCGCCTTTTGCCTGTCCTTCTGAGCTATGAGCTATAAGCGATCAGCTCGTAGCTAAAATGAGCCTTTATCCCTTTTGCTAGGGTTATTGAATGTTGGGAGGTGCCTTATTCACATAAAAAACCGCATCGAGCAGTGGTAAGGTTAGCTGAGCAAGAGTCAAACGGAGACTTGACCCGTTCCTAATTATGCTGGTTGTTTTAAAGAAGCTTATCACTTTCCGATGCAACTATAGGTTATCAGGCCAAAATTGTTGAATTCATGTTCTATAGGTAGTTACGTGATGGCCTTATATGCGATCATATAAAACTTCGATGGAGGCCTTTATTTTGACGGATCGGTTTCAAAATAATGTTGAACTTCCAACTAATGTATGTAATGTCTAAAATCTAAAGATTACAGTATTGTTTTTGACAAAACATGGGCCTACCATGAGTATTCTATTCGAACCTGTGAAAATAAAGAACATGGCATTGCGAAACCGGTTTGTCAGGTCAGCCACCTATGATGGCTGCGCTGATAGCAATGGTAATGTGTCTGAAAAGCAGATCAAAATCTTCTCTAAACTTGCTTCTGGTGGGGTTGGTTTGATTATAACGGGCATTACCTGTGTTCATAGTTCTGGCCAAATTTCATCTTTTCAGAACTCGATCACAAGTGATGATTGCATCCCAGGATTCAAACTGTTAACTAGCACTGTCCACAATCTGGGGGCAAAGATTGCCGTTCAGTTATTCCATGCAGGCAGAGAAAGGGCCAAATTCATTAGGACGAAAACCGAGCAGGCCATCGCTCCATCATTTGTTGATAACGATCCCTCTTTTGCAGAGGACTACCGGCCTATGACAGAGGATGATATCTGGAACATGATTCAGGCATTCGGCGATGCAGCAAAAAGAGCCAGAGAGGCTGAATTTGATGCTGTTCAGGTTCATGCTGCCCATGGTTATCTTCTGAGTCAGTTTCTTTCCCCATTTACAAACCATCGTGGCGATGCTTGGGGAGGCAGTTTGGCGAATCGGCTCCGTTTTCACCGTGAGATATACCGAGACATTAGAAAAAAGGTGGGTAATTATTACCCGATTCTCATAAAGATTGGTGTACAAGACGGGTTTCATGGAGGCCTTGAGTTTAGCGAGGGAAAGCTTGCAGCACAGCTTCTTGCTCAGGGGGGATTTGATGCATTGGAAATCAGCCAGGGATTAAGAGGTAAAATCTATGAGGAAACCGAATTCCGAACCAAGATCAACTCACTAGATCGAGAGGGCTACTTTCGAAACTGGTGCAGAGAGATCAAGAATCACGTGAAAGTGCCCGTAATGATGGTAGGTGGTTTGAGGAGCTTTGAACTCATGGAAGAGGTGATCGAGAAAAAAGAGGCCGATTTTGTCTCTTTGAGCCGTCCTCTCATAAGGGAACCTGGCATTATCAATGGGTGGAAAAGCGGTGGTCGGCACAGAGCAAAATGTATATCATGCAACTTGTGCTTTGAAGCGCTTATAAAAAGGGAGACACTGCATTGCGTTCAGCGAGAGGTTGAAGGGAATAGTTGAACAAACAGATTGCAAGCTGGAAGTGAATCGGTGAGAAAAGCAAATCCTCAGCGAACAATGATAGCAAGATTAATTACCAAGAATCTTTCTGTACTTCTCTCTCAAGGTGTGCCTCTGTATTTTACCGGTGTTGCTCCTTGGTACTTCATCGAATACAAATCCCCTGGGACGCCTATATCTGGGTAAGTTCTCTTCGCAAAACTCTCTCATTTCATCATCGCTCAATGCGAGTCCTGGTTTTGGAGTTACTACGGCAACGGCCAGTTCTCCTAACCTATCATCAGGAACGCCAATTAAAGCTGCATCGTAGACCTTGGGATGGTTCAGGATCACTGACTCTACATCTGCGGGATAAATGTTTTCGCCTCCAGAGATAATCACATCCTTCTTTCTATCAACTATGTAAATGAAGCCATTATCATCAACCTTGCCTAAATCTCCCGTATGCAACCAGCCATTTTTCAAAGCTTTTGCAGTCTCTTGAGGGTTCTTATAGTATTCCTTCATGACCCCGTTGCCTTTCACGATTATTTCCCCAATCTCCCCTGGTACCACATCCTTTTCTTGCTCATCAACGACACGCGCCTCCCAGTTGAAGCCTGGCCTCCCTATTAATCCCCCTTTTTTCTCAATTCCCACAATCCAAATACACCCAGGCCCTGTCGTCTCACTCAAACCATAGGTTTCAATATAGGAAACATCGGGAAAGTGCCTTTTCCAACGCTCAACAATGTTTAAAGGTACGGTCTGAGCACCCAAATGCATAAGGCGAAGTCGACTTAAGTCGTAGTCCTCTTTCCTTAATTCTCCTTTTTCAAAAGCTAACAATAAGTCTAATATCCAAGGCACATAGACCATCATTTCAGTGATTGATTCCTTATCAATGGTATCAAGCATATTGTGGGGGGATATTTTTTTATCTATTAGGAGCACACCCCGCCCTCCCACAATTAAATTCCCCAGCCAGTGTATCATAGCTCCAGTGTGATACAACGGGCCTACGATAAGAGAAATATCATCGTGTTGATCATTACGGCGAAATGCCGAACTTATCGCAGCATGTTCCAGGTTCTTGTGGGTAATTACTATCGGCTTCGGAGTCCCAGTAGTACCAGAGGTAAAGTAAAGAGCACAGGCATGTTCATCTTTTAACTCAATACCTCGCATACTCGCCGAACAATTTTGTATCTCCGCTTCAAGTCCCTCCATATGCTGAGGTACAGCCCGACCAGCAACGATATAACCCTCGATGCTATGTAGCTCAGGACGGACGTCTTCCACCCTCCCTACAAACTCCTCTGCTAGAATGAAATATTTCGGTTCAGCAATATCAGCACAGAATTTTAGATCCTGGCTGTCAAATCTGAAATTCAGGGGTGCGACCCAGGCACCTGTTCCGAGAATTCCAAAATAAGCTACCAAAAAGTCAATGCAATTCCTCATCATAAGCAAGACTTTATCATCTTTCCGAATACCTCTGCTTACAAGAAAATTTGTTACCTTATTCGCCTTTTCATCAAATTCTTTCCAAGTGATTACCTGTCTTTTATTTTGACTGGGGGTGACCTGAACCAATGCCACTTCATTTGCGTACATTCGGGCATTTCTGGCCAGCATTTCTCGTATGGTCATTCCTCTCCCTTCCTACTCCATCTTGCCTGAGCTTAGCCTCAATATCCTCCCTGAGTTGTTTCTTGTCAACCTTTATACCCCCCACTAGGGGCATGTCGTCGATTACTTCAAGCCTCTCCGGGATCTTGAATGATGCTATGCCTTGCTCTTTCAGAAATAATTTCATGTCTGAGAAACCGAATTCCTCTCCTGGCTCGAGAACCACATAGGCACAGGCCTTTTCCAACATTTCCGGATCAGGCATTCCCACAACGGCGGCCTTCAGCAACTTCGGGTGTTTCAGAAGCATGGTCTCGATCTCCAAAGGGTAGATGTTCTGGCCACCTCGTATTATCACCTCCTTGCGCCTGCCCTGAATGATTAGCCCCTTTCCGGCGTCAAAGCTCGCTAAATCACCGGTGTGGAACCAGCCGCTCCGCCAAACCTCGGCGTTAGCCTCGGGGTCATTGTAGTAGCCTGGCTCACAATTGGGTCCTTTTACCAGCACCTCGCCGATTTCTCCCGGAGGCACGTCCTTGTTGTTTGTATCAACAAGCCTTATTTCAACACCATCGAGAGGTCTATAGACTGCCCTGAGAAGCGTTTCTTGGGAGCTGTCAACAAAAGACGAACCTATGGTTCCTATATCGAGCGTACCATACGCTGGCAATACAGGGCATCTGAATTTTTCCCATACATTTAACCCCTGGCCATAGGGAAGTGAAGCGCCACCATACTTGACAAATCGAAGCGAACTGAGGTCATACTTTTCAAAGTTCGGCTCTTCCAGGGTTCTGATCAGTACGGTTGGAACAGTAGTAGCAGCGGTAACCCTTTCCCGTTCGATTAATCCGAGGATTTCTTCCGCGGTGAAATATTGTGCGAGGACAATTTTGGCCCCCATAAGCGGCGCTGCTCTATAGACCTCGTTGAAGCAGCCCCCAGCTATCACCGGGGCAAAGGCACCCACGACATCATCATGGGTGATCTTTAATCTCTGAGCAACTACCCTGCCAGTGAACTGCCGAACGCACGAGGCAAACTCGATGCATTTGGGCATGCCGGTAGTTCCAGTAGTTGTAGCGATCTGAAAGGTTTCAAAAGCACTGAACTTTGTTTTCTGTAAATAATCAGTGGGATATTTCCTCTCAAACTCCTGTTCTGCCATTTCTTTAACTGAAATGGCTCCTTCGGGAACATCATCGCCGATAACAAAAACATACTTTAACGAAGGTGTCTCAGGGCGAAGTTCTTGGATCAATTTAAAGTAATCAAATCTTCGGAATTCCCTCGGTATGACTATTCCTACTGCCTCGGTATGCTTGAGAATGGCTGCAACTTCAGCATGGCGAAAATTAGGCAGCAGGGTAACTGCAATAATGCCGGCTTTCTCACAGGCAAGACGAACTGTGAAAAGTTCTGCACAGTTATAGAGCTGCACAGCAACTTTTTCGCCCCTTTTGACACCGAGCTCCAATAAGCCAAGAGCTAATCTATCCACTTGGGGCTTTGCTTGTGACCAAGAAATCCTTCTGTTCTCTTCTATAATGGCTTCCGCATCAGGATAAAGAACCGCATTCTTATCCCAAGAGTCAGATATCAGGCTGGAATCCCAATATCCCTTTCTGACATACTCATCAATCATTTGTTCGGGAAATCGAGTTGGTTGCCTCACTCTACCCCTCGTTATATAGACTCCCTGTTCCTTCGCTTTATGATGGCGAAAGGGTTTTGATAAGTACTTCGGTTAGAAATCCAAAGCACAGTATTTCTTATATCTGGGAATAGCAAAGAGCTGCATCACTCGGAAAAGGACCTGAAAGTGGAAAGTATAGGTAAGAAGTGATGCACGTTCCGTACGAACATACCCATTTACGGTGCGGGCCCTGGTTTCCGATTTAAGAGCGGCGAAGCCGCCCGTCCCCTTCGCCTGAGCGATAGCAACCCGCCTGCCTCGCCTGCCCCGCCCCGTTCCGGGTCGGGAAGGTGAAGGCGAAACGGTCGTTTAAATAATCTTTCCTACCTTTAATTGACGAAATTGCTCGGTGCTCATGCCTAAAAGCCCGCAATATACTTCTTCATTATGCTCTCCTATCGTAGGGGCAAGTGAATGTAAATCACCGGGAGTTAAAGAGAGCTTTACAGGAATCCCAGGTAGTGGAATTTTACCTAAGCCAGGGTAGTCAGCATACAGGATCATATCTCGCGCCTTTACTTGAGGATCATCCAGTAATTGATCAACTGTATTGACAATACCGCAAGGAACCCGTGCATCTTGGAATATTTTTACCACTTCGTCGGCCTTCCTTTGTGATACCCACTCCTCTAATATCGGATTGATAAGTTCCGCATTATCAAATCGGACCATATCGTTACTGCTAAACCTTGAATCGGAAGCCATATCCTCCCTGCCTATCGCCCGTGTGAGCCTTTTCCAGATCGCATTAGTTGTTCCGGAAAACAGAACCCATTTGCCATCCTTAGCCTGAAAGCAACCTATATACGAATGGAATCCCAAATTCCCTACTTGC
>Ga0209636_10008849_pt1 | contig 10259 bp, 10 predicted proteins | sample DeeMarSWOR152_54_FD_187464 | JGI IMG/M metagenome (GOLD analysis project Ga0209636, IMG submission 187464) | Marine sediment microbial communities from White Oak River estuary, North Carolina - WOR-1-52-54 (SPAdes) (version 2) | ecosystem: Environmental > Aquatic > Marine > Intertidal zone >... | reverse complement strand
CTCTTGATTTGGGCATTTTTAGTCCCATTAGCCACTTTCTCATTTTCAAAAGGTCTCTTTTCCAATAAAATAACAGGAAGCGTGTTATTTTTGGGAAAACCAACAACAGATCGTAAATCCATTTTTTCTGGATTAATGACCCTTATTATATTTTTGTCTCTTGTGTGGAATCTGATAATGATCTATGTTGGCTATAATGAAACACGCATTAGCTATATAATTCTCGGGGTTATTGGAATTGGGGCTGCAGTCCTAATTATCTTAGTGGTACAAGGAATATTATTGGGGGATGATGTTTTCAATACAATTTTAGGTTTCTTTTTCATTGTGAGTTTACCAAATCAAATTATGATCTTTATTACTTCTATTAACGGATCCGAGAGTATTATTACTAGTTTCAATTATATTATGGTTCTGTTCTCACTAGTATATACCGCTCAGAATGTTTCACGTCGAATTAAAATGAAAGGAGTTGTCGGAGATCCATCAAAGAAAGAACTCAAGGAGGATCCTTTTCGCATTGGCAGATTTGTTGGCTTCGTTGGAGGGGAAGGAGTTGTCTTAATTTATCTGGGTCTTGCTTTAGGATTTCAAGTCTTTCAGCTCCAATTAATGAGCGTAAGGTTATTACCAGAGGTCATAAAGAGCTTAATAGGAGATCTATCTTTTTCTGAAGTCTATCACGATATTACTTTGATATTTATGGTTTTCATCCTTGTTATTGTAATTATTTTCTACATAGCACAACGAGGATCTGGCTATTGGGCATCTGATATTTTTCGCTTTGATTTTTTACCTCCATACGATGATTTAGTAGATTATATAGAACGTATTAAGAAAGGAGAAATAAGTAAAACAGATATTGCCCTTACTGTGGGAAAAAAAGCAGTTGAAGCAAGCGGAGTCGGTATATTTTCTGCAGCAAAGAAATTTCGAAGTAAAATATTCAGAGAGAAAGAGAAATCCGACTAGAAATTTTGAGTAAACCTTTTTTGGCAATTTTTCTTTAAAAATATTATTGATTGTTATCTCGTTTCAAGGGGGAGGTTCTGGTACTACCCTTCGATATAATATTATGCTTATGAATAGATTCTTGAGAGATCGTTTTAGCATGAACTTCTAATTTTCGATCAGAGAAGTGTTTCAGAGCTTGCTGTAAAAGATTTCGGGTAACATCTTCTACGAATAATGGATTTTCCCACATTCGTTTGACAACCCACTGTTCATCTTCAGCTTTTAGAAGAGAAAATGTTGGAGCTGAGAAACTTTCATCAAGAATTATACATAAATCTTCCATATCGGGAATATCTATTGTTCTACCTTGTAAACTGATTTCTGCGTAAGCACGTTGAATGTGGGTACGATTTGCAGAGTTTTGAGAAAGAGCATGAGGACATGCGGTGCTTCCATACGTTCCCAAAGTTAGCTTATGAAGAATACTACCCTGATCCCACCAAGTTATCAATTGAGCATTATAATTTTCTATTGAAGGTCGCTGTGAGACTGGAGTAATTCTATTCGTGAAAAAAATGAAATCTAATGTGATTGCTCCTTTTTCAAACGGATGCCGTTCATTTAGCTTTCGGAGAACATGAATAGACATCTCTTCTAAGGAATAATGGATTTGAACTTCACTACTCAGAATTTCAGAAATCGATTCAACAAAACGAGATAAATGCGCTCCTTTTCGGGAAGGAGGTAAGTTAATAACAACACTGACAGTTGTTTGATAATGATAAACCTTGGTTCCCCGAGTGATAGAGACCTGAGTCTGAAAATCAGTGAGTCCCACTTCATCTAAAGATAATGAGACAACAGGGGATTGGTCTTGTGTTTCTTTTTCCATTCAAAACAGTCCTTGGATGATTAAGTTGCCAGAATTAAAATACTTTTGAGTAGTCATTTTCTTTGCCATTTGGGTATTAAATGATAGAATTTGATATTGAACCAAAAGTTTATTGATTATGGTTTGAAAGAAAACATATAATTTACTTGATCATAATGCAGAAGGACATTTAATATATATAAAATCTCAAAATATCAGTGCTGAAATAAAAATGGTATCTCCAAAAGTGATAAGTATTTATTCTCGTACCCCTGGTTGTGGAAAAAAGACTATAGCACTAAATTTTTTCCTAGCTTACGCTCGTTCGAGACCTGGATTCCGGATTCTTGTTGTCGACTTTTCAATCACCGAGAAGCTAAGATATTCTCTTTTAAAATATGGTAAATCTCATTTTACTAGTTCAGATTTCCTAAGCGAAATTTCAGAGGATACCCTTGTGAGTGAGTCCTTGTCAATCTTTGATGATGAGGATAAAGGCTCATTTGTACGGGTTCTTCCTTCTGCAGGATGCCCAATATCACAAATTGACTTAAGAGAACGCACAAAATATCGAGTACAATCGCTTTTTTTTAAAGACACAATTGATCTTCTCGCATTCATCTTACCAGCTAATTTGGAAGAAAAAAGTATCACAATGGAAGCTATTCTTCAAAGTGACATGGTCTGGATTGTTTCGTCAGAAAAATATCCTACATTCAGTTTGACAAAATCCGTAATTCAGAACTTCTTATCTTTCCTTACCACTCCGACTCTGCTAATCATGAACATGGTTAAACCCCCTGTGGTTTTTGGGAAACTTGAATATATGCTTGAACAGATGGAATCAAAATTAAAGCATCCCATTTTCTACATAATTCCTTGGATTTCTGAACTTAATGAATTTTCAGATCAAGGTGTCTATTATTTGGAAGAACCATATTCCCCAGTAAATGAAACATTTCAAGATTTGAATCAAAAATTTTATGAAATCACTGAAAAAGAGGAATTTGGACGGATTACTACTGAAATTGAAGCGTCACCCATCGCTATATTTATAACAGATCGAGAATCAGGATCAACTATGTATTATTACTTTTTTGGAAAGGCAGAGGACGAAATGAAGAACCCAGTTCTGATAACAGCAGCGTTAACTAGTATTGCTCATATGGTTTCGGAGACTGCTGGACGCCGGGGTGATTTACGTTATATTGATAATGGGAATATGAAAATTGTTCAACGAAAAGGAAAGCGTGTTATTGGTATCCTCTATAGCCCAGTGATGACCGAAACCCTGACTGAATTGCTTTTTCAGTATATTCAACGTTTTGAGAAAGAGTTTAGTGAAGCTATTCATGATTTTTCCAAGACAGGAAAAACTGGTGGATTTGCAGGAGCTACAAAAGTTGTAGAAGAAATCTTTGAACCATATGTCTTTGATATTGATACTGTAAATGAACAATTGCGCCAGAATATACTTACATATGGTGCTGAGATGGATCTCCTACGCGGTGATCCTGAAGTTCTATTCCATAATTATGTTCAAAAATTTTTTTCAGACCCTATTGTCAAAGATTTGTTATTATATGAGTTTACAACTGCCCACAACATTAGACATGAATATTTGCTAGAAATAGGAATTAATCCAAGGCCATTTCTTCATAAACTGGAAGATGAAACAGGAAGAAAGGTTTGTTCATGTACAGAACCCCCTAAATATGTTCAAATCCAACCTTTCGACACCCTTGGGATACTAGCTCTGCCAGAAAAATTACGGCCAACCATTAGAGCTCTACTAACATCCAATGTGCTTTCTCCTGAAACATCAACAGAAATAACAAAACGTGATCAAGATATAGAACTTGAGTGTTTAGAAGAATTACGAAAACGGGGATATGTCAAACGAATTTCTCCTACTGATTCTAAATCTTATGTTTAATCTAATTCTTTTTAATCAGAGAGATCTAAGAAAAAAAATAACAAATTGTCTAAGAATCCTTATCAAAACTCCTAAAATTCTATCCTCACTAGTCAAATGATATTTATGTGTTTAAAGAAAATTGACTTAAAACGAAAAAAACTCAGATATATACAAGTGTTATTGAAAAAAAGTTTTTAAACCTTCATACACAGGCTTTAGAAAACTTTAAAATAGTAAAATTTATCAAAATAGGATTACAAAAGGTGGAATTGTTGAGTAATGAGGATCATCGCTTATGGAAAATTGTGTTAATTGGAGATGGAGCAGTTGGAAAAACCTCACTGCGTAAACGTTACCTAGGTGAGGGGTTCGAAACAGATTATCTAAGTACAATGGGCGCAGATTTTGCCTTGTATGATACAACAGTAAAAGAAACACACATTCGCTGGCAAATCTGGGATCTTGCTGGGCAGCCTGTTTTTAAAGATGTTGTAAAAGCATATTATACCAAAGTATTTGGTGGAATTCTTGTTTATGACATTACACGCCATCAAACCTTTAAGAATGTAGAAAAATGGTTAAATGATATCCGAGAAAATTCCAAACGTGATAGGGACGTTCCCGTAATCCTCCTCGCAAATAAAAGTGACTTACGTGAGGAAGGAACCGAAACAGTATCTACAGATGAAGGTAAAGCACTTGCTGACCGTTTAGGGCTGAATTTCATTGAAACCAGTGCGAAAACTGGTGAGGGTGTACAAGCTGCCTTTAACCAGCTGGGAACAAAGATACTAGATTTTACTTCTGAATAAAAGTTACAGCTCCGCTTTACTTTTCTCTTTTCCTTAAAAATTATTTTTTAGAGTCTATCAGCTCAAAAGAGCTACCCTTAGGACGAAAAAAGACATTTCTTGACCTATCTTTTGGACTTGGAATTTTTTCAAGAACACCCATCTTCTCAAGCTGGTTAAGATGATAACTAGTGGTGCTGCGACTTCGGCCCATTCGTTCCGCGAGTTCTGAGGCATCCATCGGTTTTTGAGCTGTTGCTAAAGTTTGATATGTACGCTTTAGATGCTCATCCAATTCATCAAAACTATCTAGTTTAATTTTTCTTTCTGTTGATTTTGACTCACTAGATTCTATTACACTAGACAATTGGAGGTCGATACGTCCCTCAAGTCGAGAAATCCTGTGGTCTAGGGTTTTGATACGATTTCCTAAGTTTTTGATCGTTGACAGAATTTCATCTAGCTTTTTATCTGAAGATTTGCTGCTATCACTTTCTTGTGAGTCCAACATATATAGCCTCCTAGGACTAAGGGCTTCATATTTTCCCCCGCTTTTAAGGTTTAGCCTACCAGAACTTTGATATACTAGCCTATTTTTAAAAAGGTTATACTACTCAATAGGGTTTACCTTTTCCTTCGTGGAATCAAAAGCAAAAGGTTTTAAGTGGCCGTCGGAGAAAAGGCATACGATGAAAAATGGCACAAGAAGCAGGGTATTTATCACAACAGGCGTTGGAGAAGGTCATTGAATCAGTCGGAAAGCATAAGGGAGTATATGGTGCCGTATTAAGTGATACAGATGGTTTACCACTCCAATCTTCTCTTCCTGAAGAGGATACAGAGAGAGTGGCTGCTCACGTTGCCTCTTTGGTGGGGAAGGTGAGAAGTATTTCTAGGGAAATCTCACAAGAAGAAGCTCGAAGCGTACGGTTAGAATTGGAAGTAGGTGATGTTGAGATAATCCCTGATTATGACTCAGAAATTATTATTGTGGCGTTAGTGAAACGGGAGAGCAGTAAAATGACACTAACGTCCAAGGATTAAAGAGGAATGTGATCAAATGTCAAATGATGAATATGTAATTCCCTCGGTGTTACAGAACACAATTAAAAGATTAGCCGCACGACGTGGGGTTAAAGGGATACTGGTTTGTGATGAAGATGGTTTGCCACTCCAAAGTAATCTTCCACAGTCAGATGCCGAAAGAGTATCTGCTCATGTGGCTTCACTAGTAAAAAAGGTTCGTAGTGTTTCAGATGCCCTCGATCATGGACGACTTCAAAGTGTATACGTAGAGATGCCTAAATCAGAAATAATCATCACCCCTGACGAAGCAGCTGGCTTCACTATTGTTGTTTTAAAAGACAGATCAGGCTAATCCTATTTTTGACTAGTTTTTCTCACCATAACCTGTTTGACACACTCATTACCTATCTCCTCCCATTTATTTCTGGAATCACTGTTGATAGCTAGAAAGCATATTTTTTACATGAAATAGAGTTCAATCAAGTTCTATTTCACAGATTAATTCAAAAAGAAGCCCTTTGGGGATACTTAGTGGGATGTTCTAGTGAAAAATAGCCATCGCAAACAATAAATTTTTATTTCATGTTTCATTAGCTTATAATAGAATATTCTCCTGTATTAACATCATTAAGTTGATTTTCATGAGTAAAGATATTCCTGAAACAGCTCCAAAATTTTGTGGAAATTGCGGTCAGAAGCTACTAGGGGGAGCTACTTTTTGTGCATACTGTGGCACTCCAGTTCCAACCATTGATTCAACTGGAGTGGTCAGAGCGAAACCTTCCTTTCCACATACATCAATCCCTCCAACTGTTTCTGATAGAGGTACTCCTACTTATCCACCTTCATATAGACCTGAAAAAATAGTGAGGGAACCAGCTCTACCATTTACTCAACATTTTCAAGGAGTATTGATGTCTCCTCAATTGGAGATGCCTCGGATTGTTAAACGACCAAACTTAAGCCAACCATTTCTTATTGTTCTAATAGCTGGAATTGTTTCAGGTTTAGCTCTTTATGTTCTTACCTTAAAGACTACAATTGAATTCTCTTCTTCTTTCTTTGAGAGCTTGGGTTTGTCAGGGATGGATATTGAAATGGAAGAATTTATGCAATTTCTTACGATATTATCTGCATTTTTTACTCCTTTTGGATTTTTTATTACTTGGTTGGTTGGAAGTATTGTCCTGTGGATCTTACATGCAATATTCTCGTCCCGAGTTCCATCACATGAAAGAAACTTTAAAACTATGATATCTATCGTGGGTTGGAGTTTTCTTCCTAGAATTTTCAATGAACTGGTTCGACTTGCCGCTTTTGCTCTTTTTATTGAACCATCAACTATCATAATCAATGATATATTGGATTTTTCAGCAATGAGTACTCCTCTTGGGATAGTGGGGGATATTCTCTTCTTTATAGATATTATTTTCCTTATTTGGGGTATTGTGCTGGTTTATTTTGCTGTTAAGTCAATTGATCCAGAGGGGTCACATGCGGTTATCATTGCAATAATATATGCTGTAATTCTCTTCTTTTTGGGTTAAAACACCTCTTTCAAAAACACAGACTCAAACAAACCTCCCAAAGACTGGAAAATAATCTAGTATCAGCTTATTTACATCATTTTTCATTAACTATTAAGGAGATAGTTATGAAACTCGTCTGGATCGATAGTGAATTGACATTTTAAGCCATATCATATCATCTATTTGGTTGTGTGCTTTTATTTCGAAATAGGGGGACTTTGAAAATGCAGGAATTGCCTGTGAAAGATTAAAAAGAGGAATGCCTTGACCACAAATTACTGGTGCTATCGCTAGTTGAACTTCATCAATAAGTTGATTATTTAACATTTCTCCATTCAAGAGACTTCCCCCTTCCACCATTAATTTCTTAACGTGATAATCCTTTTTCAAGATGTATAATAGCTGGATTAGGTCTGTTAAGGGGCCATCTCCGCATGTAATGACATGACAACCTTTTTCTTCCAGATTTTTTTTTTGGTTTTGAGAACATTGTGATGTAGTTGCAATTAGGGTCAGGATATCAGGTCGATGGGTAATTACCCTAGACTTCAAAGGAATAATACCTTTCGAACTAACTACGACTCGGATGGGATGGTTTTCAATGCCTTTATTAATTAATTTTTCATTAACGGTCAGTTTAGAGTCATCAGCTCGAATAGTTCCACTTCCAACCATTATTGCATCAGATTCTGCTCTTAAATGGTGGACCCGAATCCAATCTTTTGAGTTCGATAGAAGGGTGTTACCTTGAAGTGTTGCGATTTGACCATCAAGACTGATAGCTGCTGACAGTAATACAAAAGGCCGGTTCTCAGGAGGTTTAAAAGAGCTCATTGGAAACAATTTCTCCGTGGAAAAGATTAAGAGAAATATCTTCTGGAAGAAGGCAACGAAAGAGTAAACTCATGATTGGATCTTTTCCATACGCGGTTCTACAGCTTTGAAGATTAATAATTAATAAATCGGCCCAAAATTCTTCTTTGATACAGCCTGTTTTCATTTTTAATGCTTTTGAGGGGTTAATTGTAATTAATTTTAGAGCTTGAACCGGGTCAATTGAAATTCCTTGCTCTTTTAATCGTAATACAAGCCATCTTAGCTCTTCCAATATGTTTGGGGCTATTGTCATAACATTATCGGTTCCTAAGCCAATCAAATTTTTCTTGTTAAGAAAATAGCTGATTGGTGGAAATCCCAGTCCGAAATAAGCATTGGATCGGGGACAAAAAACAATAAATTTAGAAGAAGGGATTTTAATGAGATCATTTTCATCATACGCTGTTAAATGAATCAGAATATTCGGATTAAGGTATTTCAAAGCCACCTGTAAATCCGAAAGTCCAAACTGATTTAGAGATTCTTGAATTACTTGGGGCTCCTCTCCAACATGTGTTGCCACCAAGGTATTCCGAGAAGAAGTTTGTTGTTGAATCATATTCAATTCGTGCGGGGAAAAGAAAAGAGGAGTAGGTAATCCCAATCCATCGCATTGAGAAAGAACGTCATCTAAATCAGTCTTGGTATTTTGTCGCCCAAGGATATGAAGATCAATTGGAAGATCGTTTGCAGCTTCTTGGAGTTCAATAATTCCATTTAATCCGCCTTCTCTGAAATCATAACAAGCCGAAGTACCACTTTCGATCATTTCTATTATTGCAGATCTCATTGCAGTGATTCTATGGATTCTTTCGTGTTTATTAGCTTGATATTTACGACCTCCGATCCCTACAGCTTCATTTAAAGACAATCCAAAAGCTTGATCCTTTAAAACGGTATCACCAAGATGTGTGTGAGAGTTAATAAACTTGGGTAAAAGCAAATGATGAGGAAAAGAAAATTTTACATCATTTTCATCTTTCGATGAGTTACAATTAATATTTAAAATTCTACCTTGCTTATTGATATCAATCAGTACGTTCTGCTTTAATCTGAGATCATCTCCAATTAAGGCGAATTTACTAAATATCTGGTGAATAATTGCCATGTTGGGGACACAGTTCTAAATAATCTAGAAATTTCTTGTTAATGGATGGTTCAAGGTAATTTTGCTTTAAATAGTAAAGACATTTTTTAATGAAAAAATTTTTTATAGAATGAAGTGAAAACATTGCTACTTAATCTTTACTCAAACAATATATCGTAGTTTTAAATGGAGATCTGTTAATTTTTACAAGAATGTTTTAAGAAATAAATGCTAACAAATGCAATACAATGAAAAAAACCTGATGATATATTAATTATAGCTTGATACCTCACATTCTTTTTGTTAAACATCACATGAAGGTATTTTTCATCAGTTTTGTAGGTGTAAAAATTAAATAGATCTTTTTTTAAGGATTTTTATCATTAATCTAGAATTTTCTTGTAACTGTGCTAATCAGCGAATTTTTTTGCCAATCCAGGTCATACCAGATTCATTTGCTTTAAAATTTTCTAAATTTTATGTTTATGAATAAGATGTGAGCTATTATTCCCTTAAAAAATTCATAATCGTAGAAATTGATAAGATTTACCAATACAGGAAGATTTATAATAAATAGTGATAAAATATAATTATATTAATCCTTTAAACACAGAATAAACCTGTTAGATGAAATTAATCAGTATGAAAATTAACATGAAAATATGTATAAAATTACAAAATTCGTCATAAATCATAACATTTTTATAGACCCTAAAGAAAAAAAATTATCTGCACTCTAGTTTTACTAGTTTGCATCTCCATACAGGAAAAGCTCACCAAAATCGAATTGGTGTGATATAGCTAAGCTATATCGGAAAATGAACCCATAATGGGCAGTTTTCCATCCTAATAAAGAAAAGGAGGTAAAAAAGTGACTATCGAAATTGAAGAGAATGTAGATCTACAACATCGGGCTGAATTAGAGCTTCTATGCCCTTGGTGTCATACTCATACCATCAGTACCATCGTTAATCATGGGACACTTCGTCTGAAGTGCAATGAATGTGGTATGGATGCGTTTGTAACCAGGATTCCCCGTAACAAGAAGCTATCCGATTATATATCTCGAAGATTGATTGCGTGAAAATATAAGATTACACAGGGAGGATCGAACTTCTCATAAAGATTCTGCTATTAGAGCAACATCTCTCAGGAACCCTTCATGCCCTGTCCAGCTGCTTTTTCAAGCCTAGGATCTCAGCATAAC
>Ga0209636_10008846_pt1 | contig 10262 bp, 11 predicted proteins | sample DeeMarSWOR152_54_FD_187464 | JGI IMG/M metagenome (GOLD analysis project Ga0209636, IMG submission 187464) | Marine sediment microbial communities from White Oak River estuary, North Carolina - WOR-1-52-54 (SPAdes) (version 2) | ecosystem: Environmental > Aquatic > Marine > Intertidal zone >... | reverse complement strand
GAATTATCCCGCCGAATTGTCCATTGGCATGCGGCAGAGGGCTGCCCTTGTGAGAACCTTGCTTTTCCACAAGGATATCCTCCTCTTGGACGAGCCCTTCGGAGCTCTCGATGCCATGACCCGATCGGTAATGCAACATATCCTCATCGGGCTTTGGATGGATTATCAAAAAACGATCCTGCTGGTTACCCATGATGTTGAGGAGGCCCTGCTTCTCTCCGATCGTATCTATGTGCTGACTGCCCGCCCGGCCGCCGTTAAGGGGGAGGTCGGCGTGGGTATCCCACGGCCCAGGAAGGTGACGGATTCGAGGTTCGTCAGCCTCAAGGGGTTTCTCTTGGATATGCTCCAAGAGGAGATCGAAAGGGTATTTGCATGACCAGGCGGATACTCTATCCCAGTATGCTCCTAATCCTTTTCTTCATCTTTTGGGAACTCATGGTTCGGCAGTTCGAGGTTCCCCACTATATCCTACCCGCCCCTACTCGGATCCTTCATACCTTGACCGTGCAACAATCCCTTCTCCTCCATCACACCTTCGTCACCTTGGAGGAGATCATTGTGGGTTTCCTCCTGGCCTTTGTGGTGGGGGTCGGGCTGGCATTTCTCATGTTTCAATTTCCCCTTTTGGAGAAGACCTTCTACCCTATCGTGATTGGATCCCAGACGATACCCGTCTTTGCCATTGCCCCGCTTCTCGTGCTCTGGTTCGGCTATGGGCTCCCATCGAAGGTCGTCATGGCGGCGTTAATCGTCTTCTTTCCCATCGTCGTCAATACCCTGGATGGGTTGAAGGGAGCCGATTCCGATGAGGTGAACCTGTTAAGGATTTTGAAGGCCAATCGCTGGCAGATCCTCTGGAAAGTCCGGGTTCCCTCGGCGCTCCCCTTTGTCTTTTCCGGATGCAAGATCGGGATTTCCGTATCGACCATTGGGGCTATTATCGGGGAATGGGTGGGATCAAAGGAAGGTCTCGGCTACCTGATGCTCCATGCCAATGCCCAGCTTCAGATCTCCCTCATTTTCGCCTCGCTTATCTATCTCACTATCTTGGGCGTTAGCCTCTTCTATCTTATCGTTCTTATGGAAAGGTGGGTGATGCCATGGAAAAGGCTTTCTGAAGCACGGTAGGGGCGTTTTTTGCCATAGCTTTTTTCCTCCAGATCCTCTTTATTTCGGCGGCATGTGGTCAAGGCACATCGGCTAAGGTTACCCTGATGTTGGACTGGTTCCCCAATGCTGATCATGTCCCCATCTATGGGGCTCGCGACAGGGGGTTTTTCGGGAAGGAGGATCTGGACGTCGAAATACTGGTCCCGGCCGATCCCAATGACCCGCCGAAGCTCGTTGCGGTTGGCAAGGCTGATTTTGGCATCAGCTATCAGCCCAGCATCACCATCGCGCGTTCCCATGATCTGCCCATAAAGGCTATCGGAGTACTCGTGGAGCACCCATTGAGCACCATAACATTTCTAAAGGAGTCGGGGATACGAAGGCCCGTGGATTTGAAGGGAAAGAGGGTAGGTTATTCCACGGCTCCCATGGAGGTAATCCTCTTCGAGGCCGTGGCTCAATCCGCCGGCCTCGCCAGGGGGGACTATGAATTGATCAATATCGGCTTCAATCTCACCCCCGCCCTTTTAACGGGAAAAGTCGATGCCGTTGTGGGGGCGTATTGGAACTACGAAATCAACGAATTGGCCCTGGAGGGAAAGGAGGCCGGGTACTTCCCCGTTGAGAAACATGGGGTTCCCGACTACTACGAATTGGTATTTATTACCAATGATCAAACGTTGAAGAGGAAACGAGGGCTGGCGGAACGATTTATTGCAGCAGTAGATGCTGCAATCCAATTCACCAGGCGGAATCCTGACGAAGCGCTTGAAGTCTATTTCCGGGCCAATCCCAATGTCAGGAGGGAATTGGATGCCAGGGCCTTCAGGGATACCGTTCCGGTTTTTGCAACCACGCAGGTTCAGTCCTTAGAGAAGTGGAAGGGTTTCCTGGATTTCGCTCTTGAGAGGGGTCTCATTCAAAAGAGGCCCAGCCCCGAAACCCTCTTCGAAAACGTGGTGAGATAATGTTCATCACTCCCCTCGGTACGGATGATCCATTTTGAAAGCACAGAAATACGTTGACAAAGAGGGGAATACGGTATTTAATTGCTTGATTTTATTCCACTAATACAATTTACCAGGGAGCCACTGGAATGTTGGAAGTGCGATCCTTGGAGAAGAACTTCGGCGGCCTCCGGGCTGTCGATGATTGCAGTCTCGTGGTCCGCAAGGAGTCCATTACCGGGCTCATAGGGCCCAATGGTGCGGGTAAAACCACCCTCTTCAATCTGGTGACGGGCTTGCACAAACCTGATGAGGGAGAGATCCTCTTTAAGGGGGAACGAATTGATGGCCTTCCACCCCACGAGATCTTCCGAAGGAAGATCTCCCGCACATTCCAGATTTCACGGGAGTTTAGTCATATGTCCGTCCTGGAGAATTTGATGTTAATACCGGAGAATCAGGGGGGGGAAAATATCTTGAATACCTGGTTTCGGCCCGGCTCTGTAAGAAAGCAGGAGCGGGAGATACGGGATAAGGCCTTAGAAACATTGGAATTTGTGGAGTTGATCGATCTGAAGGACGAGTATGCGGGCACCCTTTCCGGGGGGCAGAAGAAGCTGCTCGAATTGGCCAAGACCATGATGGCGGACCCCGATCTGATTCTCCTTGATGAACCCGGTGCAGGGGTGAATCGAACGTTGATGAGGAAATTAGTCCACAATATCAGAGAGCTCTGTGCGCAAAACGGAATCACCTTTTTGATCATCGAACACGACATGGACCTGGTCATGAGTCTCTGCAACCCCGTCATCGTGATGAGCGAGGGGCAGAAGTTGGCGGAGGGAACTCCGGAGGAGATCCGGTCGGACAAAAGGGTCTTGGAGGCCTATCTCGGAGGTCAATATCGATGAGGGTTTTGGAGGTCAGAAACCTCACTTCCGGTTACGGTGAGACGGACATCCTCCAAGAGGTCTCCATACAATTGCATGAGAAGGAAATCATTTCCATCATCGGGCCAAATGGCGCCGGAAAGTCAACCTTGCTGAAGACCATTTTCGGCATTCTGAAGCCGAGGCAGGGTTTCGTCCGGTTGCAGGATGAAGAGATAACAGGGTTGAGTCCCGATAGAATCGTCCGTAAGGGAATGAGTTACGTTCCGCAGGTTGACAACGTCTTTCCCTCCCTCACCATTCAGGAGAACCTGGAGATGGGGGCTTTCGTCAGAACCGATGACTATCGGTACAGGCTCCGGGAGGTGTATGAACTCTTTCCTATTCTTAAGGAGAGGAGTACCCAGAAAGTGGGCAGCCTCTCCGGTGGGCAGAGGCAAATGGTTGCCATGGGGAGGGCATTGATGCTCGATCCCAAAGTGCTGCTCCTGGATGAACCCTCGGCTAGCTTGGCTCCACTGCTTGTGGAGATGATTTTCGAGAAGATCGTCGACATCAATAAGACGGGTGTCGCTATCGTTGTGGTGGAACAGAATGCCCGGGAAACCCTGAAGATATCAGACCGAGGATACGTCCTTGCCATGGGCCAAAAGGTATTCGAGGACACGGGAAAGGCCATCCTGGAGAATGAGGAGGTTGGTAAGCTCTATTTAGGGGGCTGAAGGTGCCCGAGCTGATCGTATACGGAATCGTTCTCGGGAGCATCATTGCATTGGGAGCCATCGGCCTTACCCTGGTGTATGGGATCCTGAGGTTTGCCAACTTCGCTCATGGCGACTTGATGACCGCAGGGGCTTACATTGCCCTCTTCTTGGTCACGGTTCTTTTTCCCTGGCTTGATATCCCCGATACCACCTTCGGATCCCTTTCCTTCGGGTGGCGGATGGTCCTCGCCTTTCCCATCGTTATGGCCTGCGTGGCGATTGCCGCCATCCTCTTCGATCGTATCTTATATCGGCCCCTTCGTATGAAACGGAGCGGCCCGGTGATACTGGCCATGTCCGCCCTGGGGGCGTCCTTTATCATCCGGATGATCGTCCTCATCCTGTGGGGGGCGGATTCCCTCTTTTACCGTCCCGGGGTGTTACGGCCGGCTATTGAATTGCCCCATGAGATTAAGATAAGGCCCGATCAGATTCTGATCCTCGTGACGGTCTTATTCTTGGTGGCCCTCCTCTACCTCTTTCTGAAACGAACCAAGATGGGAAAGGCCATGCGCGCTACCGCCGATAATATGGAGTTGGCGCGGGTGAGCGGGATTGACACCGAAAAGGTCATCATATGGACATGGGGTATTGGGGGGGCGCTCGCTGCTGCAGGTGGTGTCCTCTATGGTATTGATGTCCAATTACATCCTGGTATGGGCTGGCACTTTCTCCTGCCCCTCTTTGCAGCCACCATCCTGGGAGGGATCGGCAATATGTACGGGGCTCTCATAGGGGCTTTGGTCATGGGCGTTGCCCAGCAGGTTTCAACCGCGTATCTCTTGCCGACCTATAAACCCGCCGTTGCCTTTATGGTCATGATCATAATCCTCTTGGTAAGACCTCAGGGTATCTTCGGAGGAGGGCGTGCCTAATGGAGATCGGAGGTTACATCGCTTATTTCGTTTCCTGGGCCATTTGGGCTGGGATCTTTGCCGTGTTTGCCCTGGGTTTGAATATCCAGTGGGGGTATACAGGCCTCTTCAACATTGGGATAGCGGGCTTCTTCTGCATCGGCGCGTACACCTCGGCCTTGATTACGACGCCAAAGCCCACGGGAATTTACGCCCAGTATGTCCAACAGATTTTCGGCCTCAATCTCCCCTTCATCCTCGGAATCCTAGGAGCCGCCCTGGTGTGTGGGTTCATCGCCTATCTGATAGGATATCCAACCCTTCGGCTACGTGAGGATTACCTTGCCATTGCCACCATAGGCATCGCCGAGACCGTTCGCCTCGTCTTCAACAATTATCACAAGTTGGCAAACGGCCCCCGTGGATTGATGGGACTTCCCCAGCCCCTTCAGGGGTTGGTTGATCCGAGACACTACGACTATATCTACCTGGTAATCGTGTTGGCCATCATGGTGGTCATCTATCTATCCATTGAGAGGGCCATTCGATCGCCCTGGGGGCGGGTACTCCGGGCCATCCGGGAGGATGAGATCGCCTCGGCCATGAGCGGGAAGGATATCTTCAGATTCAAGATGCAGTCACTCATATTCGGCTCGATGATCATGGGAGTTGGAGGCGCCCTCTACGCCCACTACACCAAGGCGATCTCCCCGGACGTATTTACCCCCCTCTATGGGACCTTTATCATCTGGATTATGCTGATGGCGGGGGGGAGCGGCAACAATAAGGGGGCCATCCTCGGCGCTTTTGTCATATGGTTCATCTGGACCATAGGAGCGAAGGTTTTGACCGACCTACTCCCCTACACGCTGAAAGCCAGGGCCCCTTACATTCGTTACCTGATCATCGGCATCCTCCTGGAGATCATCCTCATCTACCGACCACAGGGCCTCATGGGGGAGGAGAAGAGGATATCAAAGATGATCGATTGAATGTGGGAGACGCGTAATGAAACAAAAAAGGGAACTCCCCCTTTATGGGTAAATTCCCTTTTTCATTGGTTTACTATCTCAATATTCTTCTGGGATTTCAAATTCCAACGAAGTGGTAATCATTTTACCTCCCTTGTATTTCCAGACCTCGATGGGGGTGATGACATCTCCGTTAGCATCGAAATCCACGGATCCAGCGGCTCCTTCGTAGTTGATCTCCTTGCCTTCCTTCAAGAGATCAAAGGCTTTCTTGAATTCGCCACATTGAATAACCTCACCCGGCGGATTAGCCACTTGCCGGAGATTATTACGGATATTCTTGGATGTGATGGGCATCGCCTTCACCTTGCAGGCATAAGCGGCAAGGCCAATCACCGCCGTGGCATCATAGCCATTGGTAATAAAGGGAAGGGGAGGAAGCTCCCCGTATTCTGCCTTGTAGTCGGCAACGAAAATATCATATGAACCACCCTTAGCTGAACCAGGTGCAGTTCCGAATTTGCCCTCCACGTTCTCTGCGCCAACGGCCTCCACGATATCAAAGGATTTGGTGCCGTCACAGTACAAGAAGTTATTGAATTTGAAGAACTCTATGGCTTCCTTGATATACACCTTGGCATGATCCGGGTAGCTGAAGGCGGCGACAATTTCAGGCTCTCCCTCAAGGGCCCGTTTCAACTCCGCCGTGTAGGATTCTGCGGCCTTTTCGTCATGAGGCACGAGGGCGAGGACTTGGCCGCCACGATTCTCAAATGATTTCTTGAACTGTTCCGCGAGCCCCTGGCCATAAGGATTGTTTACATACAGCACTGAAGCGGTTGTGGCGAAATCAGCTGCGAGCTTTCCAGAAATAACCCCTTGAAGGGCGTCAGATGGACAGGTGCGGAAGAGCATATCAATCCCCACGTCAGCTGGCAGAACCGTGATGAGGGGGGAAGTGGAAGCAGGGGATATCAGTAAAACCTCGCTGGGGCAGGTCACCGATTCGGCCACCGGCACGGTTACCCCGCTTGCAAGGGCACCAACGATGGCAACGACTTTGTCCACTTCTACCAGCTTCTTCGCCGCATTAGTCCCAGGTATGGCGGAGGTTTCGCTGTCCTCATGTACCATGCCAATATTCAATCCAGCTTCTCCTAGTTGTTTTACCGCCATCTCGCACCCATTTTTTATACTGGGTCCAAACTCCTTTAGCGGTCCTGTATGGGCCAGTAACGTCCCTATTGTAAACTCAGCCTCAACGACTTCTTCTGCCGGTTTCTCCTTTTCCACCTCCTCTTTCTTCTCACAACCGGAAATTATCAAGAACATTGATAAGGTGAATCCCAAAAACACTAAAAAATCTTTCCTGTATCTTGCCATCATTATCTCCTTTCTTACATTATCGGGTTACCTTATGGTTTCCGCAATGTCCCCTCCTCTCTCATTTTACATGCAATAGAGTTTTATTCTCCATATAATATCTTATTCTTTTTTGTCAATAATAAATTAGTCGGAGTTCCCATAGTTAGATGACTCCGGTGACTCTGAAAGCAATCTGCCGGACGAGAACGAACCGAGCTTGTCCTGAGTCTTCGACCCTGAGCTCAGACCGAAGGGCGAAGCCGAAGGAAATGGGAAATCCTTCCTGCTCGACCTTGAAGGGGTTGTTTCCCATAACCATTCCCGTTGACCATCAATGGAAAAAAACGTATCTTCTCTATGGAGAGTCTCTTGAGCGGGAAAAGGTTTCAGAACTTCCTTGCACGCGGGAGAGGGATAGATGGTCAGGGTATTGGTTCCCATAGCGGATGGTATTGAGGAGATCGAGGCGGAAACCATCATCGATGTCCTGAGGCGTGCTGGGGTGGAGGTGGTTTGCGTGGGGCTCACCGGAAAACCCGTCACCTCCTCACGAAAGGTGAAGATCATTCCAGATACATCCCTGGAAGCGGTCAAAGATGAGGCCTTCGATATGATAGTCCTGCCGGGAGGGGGGGATGGGGTTGATAAACTGAAGAAAGATCCTCGTGTTGATGTAATCCTCCGAAGAATGAACCAGGGGAAAAATGGGTAACCGCCATCTGCGCCGCCCCAGCGCTGTTGGCAGCCCATGGCATTCTGGAGGGGAAAAAGGCGACGAGCCATCCCAGCCGAAGGGAACAGACAGCCACAGCGAATGTTCGCTATCAGGAGCAGGAGGTTATCCAAGATGGTCACATTATCGCCAGCCGTGGGCCGGGCACGGCCTTGGAATTCGCCTTGAAGCCGGTTGAAGTCCTCCGGGACGGGAAAAGGTTGAGGAGCTCAAAGAGGCCATGGTGATAGCCAAACAGGGGCGAGGATGAATTATCGGATATTCTGGATCACCATATTGATCGGCATCTCCGTCTTGTTCTCCCAACTAAGGTTCCTGGCTCAACCGCTTGCCCAATATTATGGACGGAGGATAACCTTAGATTTCGTGGACGCGGATTTGAGAAATATCCTTAAGCTGATTGCGGAGGTTTCTGAGCTGAATATCGTGGCCGGAGACGACGTGAAGGGAATGATCACCATAAAACTCATCGATGTCCACTGGGACCAGGCCCTTGAAGTCATCCTCCAATCTCAATCGCTTGGCATGGTAAGGATCGGAAATGTGATCCGAATTGCACCCCTTGAAAGGCTCAGAAGGGAAAAAGAAGACGAACTGGCCTCGAAGAGGGCTGTAGAAAAAATAGGGGATCTAAGAACCGAGATGATTCATCTGAAATACGCCAACGCACGGAACATGGTTCCCGTGGTGAAACAATTCCTCAGCGAGCATGGCACTGTCAGCGCGGATGAGAGGACAAACACATTAATTATTAGGGATATCTCCAAGAACATTGAGGAGATAAGGGATCTCTTCCGCTAGTCCTTTTCCCATATTGGGAGTTTAGACCTTCCCCTATGCCAACTCCCGCACAACCGCCTTTTCGATGTCCCAGGCTGCCCTCACCTCTCACAAGTATTAGAATATCATTCGAATCGATTCGATGGAGGCAATGGAATCGATTACAGGTCCGTTTTCTGCTTAAGACAGCTAAGAATGTGCTCCAACCTGCCCTTATCAAAGCCAACCATAACATCATTGCAGGCCGCGATGACGGGGACGCTCCGAGCCCCTGAAATCTTCACCATCTCGTTTAAGGCTTCCCGATCGCGGGTAACGTCGAATTCCTTATAGGAAATCCCCTGTTGCGAAAGATACTCCTTCGCCATCTTGCAATACGGTCAGGTGGGACTCGTATAGATTTTTACTTCTTCCTCAGCCATGAAATTCCTCCTCTCATTCCCTGATTCTTATCTTCGTTAATCTATTGAAAATAGATGACCCGTGTCAAGGGATTCATTGGGGTATTTTCCCGCGGTTCCAGGGGAAACCGTTGTCCCTGAGAGGAATGTGCTGGAATTGGATGAACGGAATAAAGAAGGCCCGCACTTTCAGCCCATGGGTGGTAGGTCGGAAAGCTATGCACCCTACCTTTTAGGTGTTCTGAGGGTGAGTATTATTTGCCATAGATTTAAGAATTTTCGATGTTACGTATAGAAAAACAAATCAAGAGAATTGGAAGAAATAATAGATTTTCTATTTCATCTTCAAATATTTGAATTGATTAAAAGTGACCTTTAGGGTGTTTGAAGATTTTTTTCAATGCAAGCCTGTTTCGATTATCTCTTTTCCTAAAAGAATGAGGATCATGAGGGAAGTACCGGCAATGTTTGGAAGTTCTCCCCTTAACGCTCCGGACCACTTGATGCCTCCCCCTTTTGCCTCCCTAATCCTGGAAAATTGAGGTATCCATCTGGGCACTTTTTGGCAATAAATCTCAAACTCCCTCCCGAACAAGACCGACAACTTATACTCCTCATATCGAACAACGAGAGAATAATGGAGGAAAAAATATGCAAATACAATGGGCATGAACCACAACAATCCCGAAAGAATACAGAGCCCCATAATGGCCAGGATATTTCCTATATAGAGCGGGTTTCTAACAAGCCTATAAGGGCCTTCCAGCACTAGATGAAGTCTTGCCCCAGGCTTATATTTCCGGGGAATTCTTCTGCCGAGATTCTTTGTGGCCCATAGCCGGATAATAAGGCTTAATGCCATGATAAAAAGGCCGAATGGCCAAATGATGAGATTGTTTTCGTATTCATTCCAAGAACAGAATATCATGACCAACAGGATCGGGATGTAAAAATACCCCCTCCATTTGTATATTCTCTTTAGGTTACGATGTTTCTGGGTCACTAATTCTAAATCTTCACCTATGGCTTCATGTGACATAAAAATCCCCTTGAATGGGATGCAAAGCCTTATGAGAATGGCCGCTTTTACGATTACATTATAGCAATTCAGAGATTAATGAAAGATGAAAAAAAATAGAGATTTCTTCTTGTTGGCTTACCCTATTTTCTGAACTATATTTTCCTTAAAATTAGTCCAGATTTGATGTGAACCGTTTTATGCATTAAGTGTCACTGAGTTTTCGGGACGATACGTATTCCCTTCTCTTTGATTAAGACAACTCTCATCTGCATACTCCTGAACGCAAAAAGAAGAAGCAAGTCTGAGACTATTTTAAAACAATTTAGCGCTTTCCTTGGGTACGATCAAGATGTCCGACGATTCCTCAACAATCCGCGAAAGGCCCCAAAAAGCATAACGAGAATTCCCGCATTGAGGATTATT
>Ga0209636_10008845_pt1 | contig 10263 bp, 8 predicted proteins | sample DeeMarSWOR152_54_FD_187464 | JGI IMG/M metagenome (GOLD analysis project Ga0209636, IMG submission 187464) | Marine sediment microbial communities from White Oak River estuary, North Carolina - WOR-1-52-54 (SPAdes) (version 2) | ecosystem: Environmental > Aquatic > Marine > Intertidal zone >... | reverse complement strand
GGGAGGGAAGCAATAACAGCCATCCTCCCTGGACGAATACAGCTTGGAGATAGTACTTGTTTTTCAAGCTGTTGATCATATTCAGCAGGGTTCCAAACCAGACCTGAATGAAGCCCAGGGCAAGGGCGAGGTACAAAAAGGATAGAGGGTCCTGAAGAGGGTCCAGGACCATCAGCGGCCGGATAGGGAAGCCGAACCAGCCTCCCAACAGTGTCCCCAGAATAACAGTGGATATTCCTAAGAGCGCAAGCAGCTTCAAGAACTGGAGCATCCCCCCTCTGGGTTTGGCGAACTTAATGAAGAGGAAGCTCAACAAAGCCACCAACAGACCATAGCCTGCCTCACTGACACACAGGCCCACAAAAAGGAAAAAGAACGGAGCCAGAGGGAGAGTGGGATCGAAGGAGCCTCGCTGGGGAAGACCGTAGAGTCTGGTGATAAGCTCAAAGGGCTTTCCCGGCTTCGGGTTTTCCAGGATGACAGGAGGGTCTTCCTCAGGAAGAGGGTCACGAAAATAAAGCTCTGTCACCTCCGAATAAGGCTGGAGCTTGGATTTGAGTTTTTTGACGTCCGAAGAGCAAACCCAGCCTTCCAGGTAAACGACGCGCTCCGTCTCTCCCACAAGACTCGAACAGAAGATCCTCTCTTTCTCATTCAGAAGGACATCATGGACGCGCATGAGCTGTTCCCGATGCCGGAACAGCTTCTTTTCTTCTTTCTCCAAATCTTCAAGCATTTCCCTCTTGATCTGCATCTCTTCATCGATCTTCCTTATGACATCTTTTAATCTATCCTGCTCCTCTGTTTTGCTCAACAGAGGCTCTGTGATCAGGACCGGTTCCGTGAAATAAAACGGGGCAAAATGCAATTCTCTGAGCATCTGTTCAATGCGTTCTCTTTCCTGTTTATGATAAACAAGCAGAAGATAAAATCTTCTCTTGTCTCTGCTGACCACTTCATACCAGAGGCCTTCATCATCGGATATCTTCTGTAAGTTCTCGTACCGGGAGACAAGCAGCGACCCGATGAGGACTTCCGTCGTCTCCGTGGGTTTCAATAGTCCCAGGGGAAGTTCTAAACTTTCAAAAGGATCCAAAAATTCCATTTCTTTCTTCAGGAATTTGAGCTCCGAAAGGAGTTCATTCTTTTTTGCCTCGAGCTTTTCTACCTTATCCAAAACAGAAAGATAATCAAACCCAAGAGCCTCATCTTTTTTCCCGCGCTTCAGCTGAGGCTTCCGGGTAAAGAGTTTTTGGGCAAATCCCGTTTCTTCCCAGCGGGAGAGATAATCTAAAGCATGAGATAAACGGTAAAGGTTATGCTCCAGCTGATAAACATCAACCGAAGAAGAGTTAAGGCCCAGCTCCTCAAAATCTGTCCTTTCCACCTGAACTAGGCCCTCCTCTTGAAGAGTAGAAAGGACATCCATTTTCACACCCGAATGGGCAACAACCTGAACCTTCTGGACTTGAGCGATAGACACGGGCTAGAGTTCTCCTTTCTCCATGAATCGTTTTATCCTTTCTGAAACTTTGTCCACGGCTCGGGACATGGCCTTTGCCGCTTTTTTCTTTATAGAAACAACCTCCTCCTCAGCATTTTTTCTTATTTCCTCTGCCTCTTTTTTCGCTTTCTGGATCATGGCTATTTTCCGATCCTCGGCCTTTTTTCTGGCCTGGGCCAGATGCCGTTCCTTGATCTTTTTCGCTTCATCATGGGCATCCTGAATGATTCTCACGGATGTCCTTTCCCGCGCTTCTCTAACAATCTTCCGGGCGTCCTCTTCAGCCTCCTTAATCCGCTGGAGCGCGGCAATGGCACCGCTGTTTTTTTTGTCTTCCATCATCATGAAAGCCTATCGATAATATGAACTTTAACCTCTGGTGATTAAAACAAAAAATTAAGGACGTCTTCCTGCGCGGTTTTTATTGATTAAAATGCAGGATTTGAAAAAGTTATTATATCCAATGGATGTTCCTTTTTAAAGTGAAAAGATTTAAGGTAAAAAGTCCGGATAGAGATAGTAAGACCTGAAATCCAGTTTCTTCTGTATCACTTTTCTTTCCAATGCCTTGAAAGGCGATCTATAATCGAACAGGGAAGATCGAAAAAGAATGAACGAGCCTGCCTTGATTATATCGCGCAGCAGTGAATAGTCCAATTGCTTCTCGACATGAAGAACCAACCTTAAGCCTGCAGACATGGACGCTTTCAACCTGTCCAGGACAAGAGCCTTGTCCTCCGCTTCCTTAAAAATCCTCTCGGTCGCATGAAGCCAGACACCGTTTCTGGCCAGCTCTTCAAGAGGACCCTCCAGAGCACCATGGTGGTAATAAACCAGCCAGCTCTTCCCTCTCCGGCAGGCAAAAGCCAATTCACCAAGTCGGTTAATATCTCTCTTCCTTTCCCTGTTGGTGAGATGAAGATAGATTCCGTTTCTTCCCATCTCCAGGAGAGAAGAAAAGGCGAGAGGAGGGGAATCTCCTTCAGGCTCGAAAGCGCCTTGATGGAAATAGGCCACAACAGCGCCTCCTCTCCGGCAGGATGTATTCACAAGCTCCAGATCCAGAAGATCCGTCCTCGCCTCATCTGAGCTGTAGATGTCTGCTCCAGCTTCTGCGAGCCATTCAAGCTGGAAACGATTGAGCTTCCCCGAGTCAATCAAGCGGAAACGGGAGCCTCCTCTCCGGCAGATCCTCACAGCGTCCAGAACAACCGGAAAATCGTAGAGGTCATCCCTTACTGTGAGCTCTTCACCCTTCGCAGCCGAGGAAAGAAGCTCCTGGGTTCTTCTCCCGGGCTCTTCTTGGACAGTCTTCTTGTTTTTATTTTCCATCAAAGGCCTATTCTCATCCGGTTTGAACTCATCTTCACTCCGACGGATCTCAATCAGGCAACCGAGAATCTCGAAACATATAGCACCGCCCACCGAGGATGTCAAGTTAACAACCTTGGGAAACATCTCTTTTTCCATAACAGTCAATTATGAAGATATGGCCTGTTGAAGAGCCGGTTCCCCTCCATCCCAAGCCCATGGTGGAGGGTGGGAGGGTCTTGGCTTGGATGGAGGGGAACCGGCGCCGCACTTCCCGATCGGTCGGATGTTTCTCTCATCACGAAAATAGATATGCTTACAGCATCTTGAAAAAAACGGTTTTATCTTTTATCATCTGGCTGAGTATTCAGACGATGGAAAAAAGCCTCGTTCTCTTTTCCGGCGGAATAGATTCGACCACCGCCCTTTACTGGGCACTCGGCCGGTGCGGGAAAGTACACAGCCTGACTTTTGACTACGGGCAACGTCACAGGATAGAGATCCTGATGGCGGAAAAGCTCGTCCAAAAACTGGGTGTTCCTCAAAAAATAATTCAAGTCGACCTCCAACAGATCGGAGGATCGGCCCTCACCGATGCCCATCTCCCTCTTCCTCAATATATGAATGTGAACAAGATCGAAGAAGGACTTCCCCTGACCTACGTCCCCTTCAGAAACGGAATATTCCTGTCTATGGCTTCAGCCTGGGCTGAAGTGGAAGGGATCAAAGAGATCGTCTGCGGGTTTCATGTCATGGACTCGCCCAATTATCCCGACACCCGAGAACAGTTCGTGAAGTCAATGGAAGAAGCCGTTAATCAAGGCACGAGAATCTTACCTGACCAGGATAGGATCCAGATCGTCGCCCCCTTTGTCAACATGAAAAAGTCTGACATCATCAAAAAAGGTCTCTCTCTCGGCGCTGATTATTCCTACTCCGTTTCCTGCTATGCGGGAGCGGAAGTTCCCTGCCAGAAGTGCTCTTCCTGTATTCTCCGCAAGAAAGCCTGGGAGGAAGTCGGGCAGAAAGACCCACTCATCCTCAGATTAGAGAAAGAAGGGAAATTATGAGCTGGACCCTAAAAGTCAAGGATAAGTTTCAGGCAGCCCATTATTTAAAAGAATACCAGGGAAAGTGTGAGAAAACCCATGGCCACACCTTTCAAGTCGAGGTCGAGGTGGAAGTGGACCAACTCGATAAGGCTGGCATCGGCATCGACTTCACCAAGATCAAGGAAAAGCTGTCCAGCATCCTCCCTGACCATACCCATCTCAACGAGGTCTACGATTTCAATCCCTCGGCAGAGAACCTGGCGCGTCACTTTTTCCATGAATTAAAAAAACATTTTCCCGTAAAACGAGTGACCGTCTGGGAATCCGAAGATGCCTCAGCCACCTATTCTGAGAATAACTGAAATATTCCCCTCGATTCAGGGTGAAGGCCTCCGGCAAGGAGAACCCACCATCTTTGTCCGTCTCACAGGCTGCAACCTGAATTGTTCCTTTTGTGACACGAAATATGCCTGGAAAGGAGGAAAGCCGCATTCTGCGGCTCGGGTGCTGGAAGAGGTCAAAAAAATAAAACGAGGCTTTCCGGTTGATTGGGTCTGCCTCACAGGCGGAGAGCCGCTCTTACAGGACATCTCCGAATTGGTGAAAAGAATTAAAAAAGAGGGCTTCAAGATCCAGGTTGAAACCAACGGCATTCTCTACCGAGATCTGCCTGTCAACTGGTACTCCGTCTCTCCCAAGCCGGAAAAGTACGATTATCGGCCCGAGTACAGGGAAAAAACAAAGGAAGTGAAGATTATAGTGATCAAGGAGTTGAACATCGCACCGATCCGCCGCCTGAGAAAAGAATTCCCACAAAAAATCCCGATTCTCCTCCAGCCCCAATCCAACAGAAAATGGAGCATGTCTCTGGGGATGAAGCTAATCAACCAGGCCATCAAGGAAGGGCTCAAGAATATCAGGCTCTCCTGCCAGCTTCATAAAATCTACGGTCTGAGGTAGGACCAGGCGGAATGAACTCGGCGCTTGATTTCACCCCTTTCGATGAGAAAACGCAGAAAAAATCACCCCGAGAATCATCACCAGAGGCGATTGATATACTTTTCTATCTATGCAAAAATTATCGGAACTCGCGACTAATTAGATGAGAAAAGGCCGCTCACATTTCTAATCTTAAGCCAAAAGAAACTTTCGTGACTGATTTTGTTGCAGATGGAGAGCGAGAATCAGGCCGATAGAAAAATATCTGATGTTTAAAAAGATTAAAATTCCATGGCCGGTCCTCATCAGCGCTCTGTTTGTTTTTATCTTTACCAATTTAATTTCTTTTTTCATCTTTGAACATATTCCACACATCAATGACGAAATCGTATATGTCTTTCAAGCTCAAATCTTCAACCTAGGCAACCTCTATTATCCCTCTCCTTGCGGCAAGGAGTCTTTCAATTTCACCCATATGATCAACAATGGAAAATGGTACAGTCAATATCCACCCGGGTATCCCATTCTGCTTCTTTTAGGACTTCTGCTGAAAGCTCCCTGGCTCATTAATCCTTTTTTTGCAGCTTTTTCCATCGTTGCTTTTTATTACCTGGGAAAAGAGATCTACGATGAAAAGGTCGGCCTCCTCACTGCTGTTTTGGGGTCGATATCCATCTGGCTTCTCCTGATGTCTTCAACCATGATGTCTCACACGACTTGCATGTTCTTTACAACAGTCTTTCTGCTTTTCCTCTTCCGCTCTCTTAAAAAACCTTCAGTGAAAAACGGCCTGTTGGCAGGAGCGGGGCTGGGCATGGTTTTTCTCATCCGTCCCTATACAGCTCTTTTTATATCCATTCCTTTTTTACTGTTATATGCTGCACAGTTCCTGAAGAGTTTCAGAAGGAACCTCAAAAACGCGGCTGCTTTCGTCCTGATTGGCATTCTTTCCATCTTTCTTCTGCTTCTCTATAACTATTTCACCAACGGAGATTTCTTAACATTTGGCTACGAGATATCTCACGGAAAGGCGCACGGAATAGGCTTCGGCAAAACCGGATACACAGATATCCCTCACACAGTCTATCTGGGCTTCACCCAGATATTTGACTATCTCAAAGCCTTGAATAAAGACCTGTTCGGATGGCCTTTATCCTCCTTTTTTGCTCTGATTCCTCTGTTTTTTCTCAAAAAAATAAATCCTGAATCCAGAAAAAAAGACCTTATCCTCATCTCGGGCTATTTCACTCTCCTGATAGGCCTATTTTTCTTCTGGGGAACATATATCTTGATCGGTGCCAGGATGAGCTTCGAAGCCATTCCCATCTTTTTACTGCTCAGCGCCAGAGGACTGAGCGAGGCTCCAAATCTTATTCTGAGTAAATTCAGAAAAATGGATAAAAATGCTCTGAAAAAAATAATGGTATCCGTCTTGATAATCTTCACTGCCTATGCCTTTTGTATCCGTTTCCCCCGCTGGATCTGGCCCCCTGAAACAGAGTGGTACTATCACGGATTCGGCAATAAATTCGCCGCTGTAACCTCCAACATCAACCGCACGCTCGAATCATCGGGTTTGAAGAACGCTCTGGTCATAATGAAGTTCATCTACTACCCGATTGAGTATTTCCCTTATGGCTGGTGGGGCTCAGGATTCCTCTACAACGACCCTCAACTGAAAAGCAACATTATCTACGCCAGGGATAGAGGAGAAGGAAACAAAGATCTGTTTCAGTGTTTTCCTGAGAGAAAATTCTATCTTTATCTAGGAACATTAGAACAGGGGTTTCTCATTCCGTTAAAAGAAGAAAAAAACACACTTGTTTTAGGGGAACCCGTTCTCTCCGGTAAAACAGGGAAAAGATACGTGGAGCTCATCGATAATCCCCTCCAATTTTATAAGCTTTATTCTCCCGGGTATTCCAATTTTATCGAACGTATCTATGAACAAAACGATTTCATCGAGGTAGACGTCCCCTATCTGGTCGAAAACGGGAAAAAGCATATTCAAGAGAAAGACTATAAGAAGGCTGCGTTCTTTTTTGAAGCAGCTCTCCAAATCGAGAAACAGCCGGAAGTCAGGAATCAGGTTCTCAACTACCTGGTGACATGCTACCTTAAATCTGGAAGAATAGAGGAGGCAAGGGTAATCACTGACAGGTTAGAAAAACGAATTCAAAAAGAACTTTACAACCTTTTCCCTGAAAAGGGCTTTTAATACAATAAAAAGGACAAACAGGTCATGAAAGTCATCATTGCTGGAGCTGGTCCGGCAGGGCTGACAGCAGCTTACGAGGCGTGTAAGAAGGGGATGAGCCCGGTCGTTTTCGAGAAAGCCCGGGAAGTCGGAGGGATTTCCAAGACTGTCAATTACAAAGATTACTTATTCGACCTGGGCGGCCACCGTTTTTTTACCAAATATGATGATGTAAAGAAAGTATGGAATGAAATCCTGGGAGATGACTTCCTCACCAGGCCCAGGTTATCAAGGATATATTATAACAACAAATTCTTTTATTACCCCTTGAAGCCACTCAACGCTTTGAAAAATTTAGGCCTGATCAATTCTATCTCAGTCATGCTGAGCTATGTTTCCTCCCAAATCCGCCCCTATAAAAACATCAAAAATTTCGAAGAATGGATCTCTAACAAGTTCGGCAAAAAATTATTCAACATATTCTTCAAGACCTACACCGAGAAGGTCTGGGGAATATCCTGCAAAGAAATTCAAGCCGACTGGGCCGCCCAAAGGATAAAGAGTCTTTCTCTGGGAAAAGCCATCTTGAATTCGATGGGTTTCCTGGGAAAAGGTCGGCTCACCACACTGATCGATGAATTCCATTACCCAAGAAAAGGCCCGGGGCAGATGTGGAATTCTGCCAAGGAGCTTATCGAAAAAAAGGGAGGAATAGTCGAACTCGATACTCAAGTGGTTCAGTTCAACAGAAAAGGCGATAAGATTGTTTCCGCGTTGGTAAAAAATAACGGCTCTCTTCAGGAGGTCAGCGGAAATCATTTCTTATCAACCGTTCCTCTCAGAGAATTAGTCCAATCCATAAAACCCGAGGTTCCCTCAGAAGTCCTCGAAGCTGCACGAGATCTAAAATACAGGGATTTCTTCACGGTGGGTTTGATCATAGACAGACCTTCTATTTTCCCCGATAACTGGATCTACATCCATTCACCCGAAGTCAAGGTCGGCCGGATTCAAAACTTTAAAAACTGGAGTCCGGAAATGGTTCCCGATCCGCAGATGACCACTCTCGGGCTGGAATACTTCTGTTTTGACACGGACGAAGTCTGGAAAAAGGACGATCTGGAATTGATCGAAATGGGAAAAGAAGAGGTCGTTAAGCTCAAATTTGCCAGCACTGAACAAATACTGGACGGGCTGGTTATCCGGTCGCCCAAGACCTACCCTATTTACGATGAAGGCTACAGGGAAAGAATCGAAGTTATTAAAAATTACCTATCATCGGTCAAAAATCTGCAGACAATGGGACGGAACGGCCTGCACAGGTACAACAATCAAGACCACTCGATGTTGAGCGCTATCTATGCCATACGGAACATTTTAGATGAAAAATACTCTGTTTGGGACATCAACATAGACGATGAATACCATGAAACAATCGAGAAATAAAGATGGCATTTCTTAGGTCCAGAGAATCCTTTCATTTCAGGAATCCATGACTCATAAAATTCTGGAAAAATGAAATTAAAAAACAATTCAATAAACAACAGAATTGCCGGGCATATGAGAAATTTCTTCTTCAATAAAAGCGATAAAACTTCAGTTCAACTCTTCAAATACTTCTTTGTCGGAGGGATTGCTTACACAGTGGATTTCGGCTCTCTCTTCATTCTCACGGATTTAGTCAAAGTCCATTATCTGATCTCGGCGGCTATCGCATTCACCCTGGGGCTCATCACAAACTACAGCTTGAGTATTGTATGGGTTTTTTCAAAAAGGACATTATCTAACAGGCGATTAGAATTCATTGTATTTTCCATCATTGGTCTGGTCGGACTGGGTCTGAATGAAGTCATCATCTGGTTTTTTACGGAATGGATACATTTTCATTATTTAATTTCCAAGATATTCTCGACAGTCGTGGTTTTCTTCTGGAATTTTTTTGCACGAAAAAAAATTCTCTTTACATAAATCTGATTTCTTCGATGAGATGAAGAAATGAATAAACCCAAAATCCTATTTAAAATTGTATTGTTTGGAATCTTCACAGGTTTCATCGTCGGATTGGTGAATGCCATTCAGGTTGTCTCCTCGCAACAATATTTACATTATGGATTGTATCGTCTTATCTTGCTTGAGCTGACATCAAACATAAATACTTGGATTATTATTGGCCTCATTGCAGCTCTTATTCTAGTCATGTTGATAACTGGAGTTGGTTTTATCTGGAAGAAGGTAATCGCTCCTTTTTTTGAAGTCAAAGTAGTCCAAAAAAACAACTCCTCTCCTTTGTTGAAAGGATTAGCATTCGGCTTAATACTCGTTTATCTCTTTGTCCAAATCTTCAGATATATCCAAAATCCTTTTCTAGGCTTGCAATTTATTCTTGGGCACTCTCTCATTTTTTTCTGTTTTACAATTCTATTTCTCTGGATTGAAAAAAAAGAGACAGGATTTTTAAAAGAGAAAATATCAAGGTTTATAAACGGCAAAGGAATCAAGATAACCGCTGGAGTTATTCTCTCCGTCTTTATCCTGATAAACGGAATCAATATCAGCATAAAAATTTTTAAGCGATCTCTCCGGCCGAATGTCCTCCTGATCGTTGCCGATACCTTAAGGGCAGATCATCTTGGTTGTTACGGCTATGATCGGCCAACATCTCTTTACATAGACGGATTTGCCAAAAATTCACTCATTTTTGAAAATTCCATGAGCAATTCTCCGTGGACCAAACCTTCCATAGGAACCATATTCACTTCTCTCTACCCCCATGAACACAATGCCTCTTGCTGGACAGATAATCTCTCTGATGAAAACTTGACGTTAGCTGAAGTATTGAGAGATAGGAATTATGCAACTTACGCCTTTCAAACAAATTCTTCTATCTCAAAGATTCACAATTTCCAACAAGGATTCAAATATTATAAGGAAATGTTCTTTGATAAAGCCGAAAACGTCACATCTCACTTCTTGTCCTGGGTCAAAAAACACAAAAAAAAGGCGTTTTTTGCGTATCTCCATTACATGGATACGCATGCTCCCTATGACGCACCAGTAGAATTCAGTAATATATTCGGGTTGAAAAGTGATATCCCTTTGAGACCGGGCAATTTCGAAACATTCGATATCAGGATATTGAACGAAATAGGCTTATCATCAGAGGAGAAAAATCAGCTCATAAACCTCTATGATGGAGCTATAAGGTACTTTGACAACAATTTCGAAAAAATTGTAAAAAATCTAAAAGAACTGGGAATCTT
>Ga0209636_10008844_pt1 | contig 10263 bp, 6 predicted proteins | sample DeeMarSWOR152_54_FD_187464 | JGI IMG/M metagenome (GOLD analysis project Ga0209636, IMG submission 187464) | Marine sediment microbial communities from White Oak River estuary, North Carolina - WOR-1-52-54 (SPAdes) (version 2) | ecosystem: Environmental > Aquatic > Marine > Intertidal zone >... | reverse complement strand
CCTACGTCCTCACCGACCTTCTATTCGAACTTGGAGGCTACGCCGAATTATCGGCCTACCGAACAAGTGTAGCCCCCGGCCCAACCCAGTGGTGGCAAAGTGTAGAAGGCTACGCTGACTGGCTGAAAACATGCTTCCATTGGATAGGTGATCTAACCAGCGACGGCGTCGTTGACATCTACGACTTGACCAAAGCAGGCAAATCCTTCGGACTCGAAGAAGACATAGGTCAGATACCTCCTCCTCCACCTGGCTACGACGCAGATGCAGACATAGACCCTGAGCCAGAATATCAGACTAGAACTCATCCTGGCAGGGTGAACATGCGAGACATCATCGAACTAAGCAAAGCCTGGGGCAAACAGCGGACATACGCTTAAAATTAAGAGGTGAACTAGAGTGAGAGGAAAAAACATATTGTGGGTTGCAATGCTGCTCAGCATTGCACTTGCAAGCATGGGATTCGTACAAGGAGCTTCAAACACAAAGATCCTCATTGACCCAACGGTGTCTACGGGGAACGTCACTGAGACGTTCTGGATTGACGTAAATATTGAGGCAGTCGAAGATCTCTACGGTTGGCAAGTCAAAGTGCAGTATTCACCTGCTACTAGAGTCTTAGGAGCAATATTGGTTGAAGAAGGAACGTTCCTATTCGGTCCCGAAGGCACAGCAATGGCCTATTCAATCGACGGAGTTAGGGGCGTAGTGGATATCGGTCAAACAATCTTGGGCGAATGGCCTGGAACCAGTGGCTCCGGACTGTTGTGCAGAGTCCAATTTGCAGTCACAGAAGCTGGAGAATCTGATCTAATCCTGTTCGATACAGTGCTGCTTGACTCAAACCTGAACGAGATGAGCCACCAGACGAGAGACGGTAGCTTCGATGGAGTCAACACCGAATTGGTGATGATAAACATTGGGGCACGTAGCAAGTATGTTGGTGAAACTGCAGTTTTTGAAGCCAAAGTCCGCAATGCAGACCAACACAGTGCAGTGCTAAGCGCAAAGGCTAGGTTTGACTTCACAAACATCGCGACAGGAAAGACGACTTCGCTGTGGACTGGGCAGACATACCAGTACCCACCAGTTAAAGAACCTATCTACCTGTATGTAGACGGTTTCACAGCGGATGCGACGGGCTGGACTGAGGTTGGAGCTTCTCCATTCTTGGATGCTCCAGACGATGGCAACTACATTGAAGGAACGACGGATGGAGCTAGCCATATGTGGTTTACCTTCGAAGACTTTGAACTGGGTGACGCAATAATCGATCATGTACAGCTAGAAGTCTACTGTGAAGGACCCTATAATGAGGCTGTTGACTACGACGCCATAACCCAGAATTACAACTGGCTAGGATCATATTACGGTACGGGCGCAGGACGAGCGTGGCAGGACAACCCAAGATGGGCAGGTCCAGGCTACTCGTCTGATTTTGAGCCAACATTGTTGACTGAGGCTGGAATCAACGACTTTATGCTCTGGTGGAGCTTCTTTGATCCAGACGGCTATGGAGGCGCAGGTAACTACATCGATTGCATGCGGTTGTACGTTGTGTTCAAGGCTGGCCGAGCACCTGAATACCCAGTTGTGGACGGTTACACGGCGGAACGACAGCAGTGGACTGAGGTTGGAGCTTCTCCATTCTTGGATGCTCCAGACGACGGCAACGAGATTGTAGGATCTTCAAACGCTGCACAGCATCGATGGTTCACATTCGAAGACATCGATTTAGGCGACTCAGTGGTTGACGAAGTAAGGCTGTGGGTCTACTGTGAAGGACCCTCCACCGTGGACGTTGACTACGACGTTTATGCTCCTGGCTTTAACTGGCTAGGATCATACTACGGCCAAGGCGTAGGCAACAGAGTTTGGGAAGACGTCCCAAGATGGAATGATGATCTGATCGCGTCTGAAGCGTACCCAGACCTGTTGACCGAGGAAGGAATCAACGACTTCGAAGTAATGATCTACTACTACGACCCAACTAACATTGGGGAAGGCACCGACATCATTGATGCTATGTACTTGGAGATTACCTTCAAGGTCGATAGAGTCGCCCTTCCACTCAACGAACCAGCGTACGAGATTCAACCAGGCGAAGTAACTTGGCTAGAACCCCTTGTATGGCCGCTACAACCAGAAGACGTAGGTGAATACACCTGTACAGTCACGTGCTTCTACACCTTCATTGGCTACCGCTTCAACAAAGACGTGAAGGTCATCACTGAGCACTTCAGGGTTGACCCCGCCAAGAAGTAAACCAGAACAAGAGACATAACCGAATAAACAAAAACTCCACTTCCCTTTTCTTTTTTTATATCTTATATTGCATAGTCATGATGATATGGTGAGTCATATATGAGTCGTAAAAGATCGGGCATAGCCGTATTAACTATGTTATTCATGATTATTGTAGCTGCGAATATGCACACTGCCGCAGTTACATGGTCAGTCAGCATAACTCGAATAACCACAGAAACTGTTTTTGACGGGAATCCTTCAATCATGCAGGCAGACGATGGCAGAATTTGGATAGTCTGGGCGAGAGCGGTGGATGGCGACAACACAATCTACTGCAAGATTTCATCCGATCTCGGGGTGACATGGTCAGATGGAGAGAACCTGACGTATATTCCCCCACTGATAATTTCCGCGCACGACGAAAGCCCCTCAATAATTCAAGCAGCGAACGGATCAATCTGGCTTGTTTACCATTCGAACAGGCCGCCTCCTATACCAGACTTTGACATTACCGCATCGCCGAGGAACCTGATTGTTCCGGTGGGGGGCTTGAACACTTCAATTATAACCATATACTCACTATTGGGCTTCAATGAAGCAGTAACGCTTTCAACAAAACTGATAGCTGGTAATGGCAACACAACCCATGGGATCAACACAACGTACAATCCAAACCCAGTCACCATTCCAGCGAATGGTTGGAACACGTCTACTCTGACAGTCACTGCCAATGCAACGGCCAACCCTGGAAACTACAGTTTAGTAGTAATTGGAAAAAGCGGAGATATCACTCACAGCTTACATATCTCTCTAGAGGTCACTGAACTAGGCGAAGCAGGATCAGGTGCGGGGTCCATCAGTGGCACATCATTCTCTTCTGCCTTCGCGTCATCTTCCGAGTCTGCTGGGTACGAACTAGACTTTGACATCTACTACAAAGTCTCTAACGACAATGGAGCAACATGGTCAGACCGATCGCAATTGACAAACAGCACTGATGATGACTTAAGCCCCTCAATTGCTCAACTAACGAATGGCTCAATTATGATTGTCTACGAAGTTGAGCACGGCTGCCCCGTCACAGGTAGCAACATCTTCTACAATGGCACCTTAGATGGGACATCATGGATTTATGGCAACATCACTGCACATTCCGGATATGACTTGGGCCCGTTTATCATGCAAGCTGAGGACGAAAAGATCTGGGTAGCTTGGGCCTCAGATAGGACTGAAAGATATGAAATCTTCTGTAAGACCTACAACGGCTCGTCATGGTCAAATGCAACTCAGCTTACGAATAGTACGAATATTGACTCGTCTCCTTCACTCTTCCAGACTATAGATGGTACAATATGGCTGTTTTGGCAATCTAGTCAGAATAAGACTACAGTTCCCCCAGCGGACATCTACTATAAATTTTCAACCGATAATGGAGTAACATGGTCAAACAGAACCCAGTTCACCACAGATAACGACTACGACATATGGCCGGCGGTCACTCAGATTCGTGATACTAGTATTTTGGTGGCTTGGACATCCGACAGGGCTGATCAGCCGGATGGCAACTGGGACATCTACCTGAAGTTTTCGTTGGCAGGAGACGTGAATGAAGACGGCTTCGTGGACATCTTTGATCTTACTGATGTTGCCAAGGCCTTTGGATCCGTCACTGGCGATCCAAGGTACGACTGGGCAGTAGACATCACCAAAGACGGTCGTGTAGATATGAGAGACATAATAATAGTTAGCAAACATTTTGGGGCAACCTAAACGTGGTATCATGAAAATGTTATTTAAACTCGCAAAATATAGGAAAGCAGTCTTGGCCACGTCATTTCTCTTTTTAGTCGTAATTTCAAGCATGCTGTTTTCTTCTGCGGTGGTGACCTGGTCAGCCAATCAAATACGAGTGACCACATATGGCGGCTTCGATGGTCTCCCAACGATCACTCAAACTAAGGATGGAAGAATTTGGGTAGCTTGGACGAAAAGCGTGAGCGGAGATTATTCCATCGTCTATCAGACGTCTTCTGATTTTGGGGTATCATGGTCGCCTGAAACCATAATGACCACGGATGCAAACGTTGACACAGCTCCTTCGATTTTTCAGGACATGAATGGTTCGATTTGGGTTGTTTGGTCGTCGAGTCGGACTGGTGGTTACGATCTATACTATAAAATCTCTTCTAATGGCGGTTTGAATTGGACAGATGCAAAAAGACTGACCACCGACCCCGACTCGAACAAGCTCCCTTCAATCGCCCAGACAAGCGATGGAAATGTTTGGATCAGTTGGAGTTCAAGGAATGCACAAGAAGAGTACGAAATCTTCTATATGACCTATAACGGCTCGTCATGGTCAAACAAAACGCAGTTGACGACAGCTCCAAATGAAGTCGACACAGACCCTGCCATTATTGAGACCATTGATGGAACGATTTATGTATTCTGGGCATCAAGAGGAACAGGGCCCTCAGCGCAAACAGATGACCTATATTATATGTATTCATCTAACAATGGCGTCGCATGGTCAGACAGAATTCTGTTCACAAAGGATTCTATCCAGTACGACGACACATGGCCAGCTGTCACTCAGATTCGTGATACTAGTATTTTGGTGGCTTGGACATCCAACATCGCTGATCAGCCAGATGGCAACTGGGACATCTACCTGAAGTTTTCGTTGGCAGGAGACGTGAATGAAGACGGCTTCGTGGACATCTTTGATCTCACCCTAGTTGCTCAAGCCTTTGGATCTGTCGCTGGCGACCCAAAATACAACTTGACCGCAGACATAAACAAGGACGGTCGTGTAGACATGAGAGACCTGATAATAGTTAGCAAACATTATGGGGCAACCTAACTCTGGCATCATTCAGGAGACAGGTTTATTCCTTCATTCATACAGCATTTTGGGCTGCAATCACAGTTCTGAACAAGCACCGACCTTAACAACTAAGAGGACATTCTCCATATTAATGTAGCAGCGTAACCTAAAGCAATATCGACATCCATCACATACATGCAACGCCTGAAATGGCGAGATCTACCAGCCACATTCAAGTGCGTCAGATTCTCAGATTCTGTGAAACATGTTCTACGTGCTTGCGCAGGGTGACGTAGATAACTTTAAATAGCAATTATCATTGAATAAACCATTCAAGCTTGAACCATACGGAGAGTTGAAGTAGGTGAAATGGAGAAAATACTCGTTATTGATACCTTTTTTGCTTCTCCTTAGCGTGATGCTTACGTCTTTGGGAAGGATTTCTTACTCAGCGACACCCACTACTATCAGTGTTAGTCCTTCCATGCTCTATGCAGAGTTGGGTGAGCACTTTACTATTAACCTAACCATTGCATATGCCGTCGACGTTTATGGTTGGGAGGTTAACTTGACTTTCAACCCGAGTGTTTTGCAGATTACCAATGTAACGGTGCCTCCAGACCATTTTCTTGAGGGTCGACCTCAAGGGTGTGTGGGATTACAGAAATTCATCTATCCTAGTTGTATCATACTTGGCAACTGCATTCTTGGCGACTATTCTGGATTCCATGGTAGCGGAGTTTTGGCAACGATTGAGTTCGAGGTTGTAGGATCAGGAGAGTGCCTTCTGGGAATCGACGACGAGCCTGGCGTGGAGCCTTGGACCTTTGTTTCGAACTCCGATTTGGTGTATACATCTCCTCCATATCTGAAGACGGATGATGGCTACATCTCTAATGTGGATCAGCCACCGACAGCTGTCTTCACACTCTCACCAGCTATGCCTGAAGTAAACGAAACAATAACCTTCGATGCCTCCGCCAGCAATGACCCTGATGGCCAGATTACCCGATATGAGTGGGACTTTGGCGACGGCAACTACATCAATGAAACAGCCTCAACTACAACCCATGCCTACCAAACGTCTGGGACTTTTACTGTGACCTTAATAGTCATCGACAACGCCACGGCCACACAAGAGATGAAGGACGCATTCAACACAACGACAGTTCCACATACATGGTATGAATTGTACAGCTCATATTCCACAAAATTGAATCTTAAGGCTGCGCACGACATAGCTGTGACGAGTGCTAGTGTGTCTCCAAGCAGGGTTACGGTTGGAGGATCTGTGACTATCAGCGCAACTGTTAAAAATCATGGCATAGAGACAGAGACGTTCGACGTCATCGTCTATTATGACAGCAACACTGCAACAACAACGACCGTTGAAAACCTAGCTGCAGACGCGGAAAAAACGCTAAGTTTGACGTGGGACACAACTGGCGTTACGACCGGCAAAAGCTATCAGATAAAGATAGATGCAAGCCTAACGGGAGACGCAACTCCAAGCGACAACATTCGCTCAGCTGGCTCCGTCAGGGTGGATTCACCTGAACAACCATTTCCCATGGAGTACATCATCATCGGCGTCGTGGTTGTTGTCGGAATCGGAGTTGCAGCTTTCTTCTTCCTCAGGAAGGGAAAAAGCTCGGCAGCTTAGAATACATTTCTCTTCCGCTTTTTTCGGAATTGGCGTCACATTTCATTGCCACTAGAAATAATCGTAAGCAGAAAAGCTTTAATCTTCAATAAAACATGGATGTTATTGCTACAACTGGAAAGGAGAAGTTGTGAAATCATGCGATTTCCAATCACATTCCTTCGAAAGAACCTGTTATTGACACGCCTTTTCCTGTCATACCTGTTGTTGATCACTCTCTTGTCAAACATCTACCTGGTCGAAGTCGCAGCATCTCCTGAAGCAGCAGTTTTCATGGACCCTGAGGAGAACGTATACGACCCTGGTGAGAGTTTCACTGTTGACATAAACATTGCTGACGTTGTGGATCTTTACTCTTGGGGTATCAAAATCCGGTGGGAGGGTGCCCTTTTGGACGTTTTCAGCGTCAATGAGGGCCCCTTCCTTAAGGGTCAGCCTGGTGGAACCGCGTTTGTGAAGACAATTCATGAGAGCTATGTGGATGTTGGCTGCACTACGCTTGGTGCCTGGTTTGGAGTAGACGGAAACGGAACTCTTATGACAATAACCTTCAATGTTACGGGCAGGGGGTCAACTACACTGGAGATCTACTATGTCGTACTTCTTGACTCAGCCACACCCTCTGGTCAGATTCAGCGCACTGTTGAAGACGGCGTCTTCTACACCACCCTGCCAGTTGCTTCTTTCACGTGGACCCCTGATTCGTATGGTCGCCCGATAGTCGATGAACCGGTCACCTTCAACGCCTCTACCAGCTACGACCCTGATGGTTCCATCGTCAGCTATGACTGGGATTTTGGTGACAATGTTACTGGAACAGGAATGATTACTACTCACACCTACAAAACGGCTGGCGACTACATCGTAAGTCTCAACGTCACTGATAACGATGGCAAAACAGACACTCTAACCCTCGACCCTGACGATCTTTTTAACCTCCCCATCGCAATCAGATTCCACGATTTGGCTGTCATGGGCGTTGAGGCTATTCCGGAAAGTGTTCTAGTTAATGACACAGTCAAAATCTACGTAACTGTCATGAACAATGGTAGCCACCCAACCGGCTTCCCAATTCAAGAGAACGACGAGTTGTTTAATGTTACCCTCTACTATTTTGACTACACATGGAATTTCATATCTACTTACAAGAGAACATTGAAATGCAATCCTGGAAAGAACGTAACTACCGGCGTGGGTATGGCTTACCAAGACCCTTTCGTCTGGAACACAACTGGTGTTGCTCCAGGTTCCTACACTATGTGGGCATATGCATATCTTGTTGCGCCGACTAGAGAGTTTCTTCCGGACTTGGAGGAGAACACAGCCAACAACGCGAGGTCCAGCGATCCTGTGAGTGTAGCTTCGAAGGTTGAACATGACATAGCCATCACGGATGTTACGGTCACGCCAACTGAGGTTGAGGTCGGAGAAACCGTAGAGATCAATGTTCGTGTAGAGAATGAAGGCACTGTGGGCGAAACTTTTGGCGTGGACGTTTACAATGGTACATCACTCATCGGGACCCAAAACACGACTCTTGTTGCAGGAACTGGAAGGATGTTGCACTTCTCCTGGTTTGAGGCAACTAACACAACAGCCAAGAGCGCTTTCAACGTCTCCGCCCAAGTGCCCCCAGTCACTAATGAAACAGATGTGGCTGACAACATATTCATGGACGTCAACGGTACTATTCAGTTGCTTCCCGTGGCCTATTTCACTTTTTCGCCAAGCGAACCAATCTCCGGTCTAATGGTAACCTTTGATGCTTCAGCAAGCTACGCACCAGGTACACCCACCAAAACCATCGACAGCTATAGTTGGGATTTTGGCGACGGAACGAACGCCACAGGCGTAACAGTCACTCATACATATGGTTCGACTGGAACGTTTTCCGTGACACTTACTGTCGTTGACAGCGATGATTTGAGCAACACCCTAGGACGCTCTCTGGTTGTGTATGAATCACACGAGACAATCCGCACCATCAGCATGTCTGTCTCTGAGACAAAAATCATGCGCGGTGAGAGCACCACCATTAATGGATCCGTCACGTCCACACTTCCAGCAGAGACCGTGACAATCTGGTATAGGGTGTTTGCAGAAACGTGGGACACTCTTGCAGTTGTTATAACAGATGAAAGCAGTCAATACTCGTATGATTGGAAGCCGAGATCAGCTCAAACCTACGAGGTTAAAGCAAGTTGGCAAAGTGGTGGAGATCCTGAAGCTGATGAAAGCGAGGTGCAGGTCATCGTTGTTCAAGAGGGTGCTGTGCTAGACATCTATCTATACTCCACAATCGCAGTTGCAGCGTTATGGATAGCAACGATTGTGTTCTTCCTGTGGGTTAGGAAGCCTAAGCCAGCGTAGCAGCTTAAGACAACACATACAACTATACTCCTGAATTGTTTATTCATCGCAGGGGTGAAATGCTTCTCTGCAAGGACGAAATCAAAATTTTACACAGTCAGCGGTTAGGAGCCCGAGTGATCGTGAACCTTTTTTCCACTGATCTTTGTTATAGAGAATAACACCAAAAAATATTAAAATAGTAGTTGTTGATTTAGTTGTGTCAGAAGGTGAAAGGAGTGGAAGAGAAGAACATAAAATGGCTCTCCCTAATGCTTGTGCTCATTGCCAGCTTTGCTGTCTTGAATGTTGCAAATGCGCCTGTTACCTTAGCGAACGTTTACGTTGATCCCCCAGAGAATGTCTACAACCCAGGCGACACTTTCACTGTCAACATAATGATTGCGGACGTTATAGATTGCTACTCTTGGGGTATCAAAGTCAGTTGGGAACGCGACCTTTTGGTCGCCACTGCTGTTACTGAGGGGTCATTTCTTTCGATGCAACCTGAAGGAACTGCCTTTGTTTATGTAATCTATGATGATTACGTGGATGTTGGCTGCACCACCCTCGGCGACTGGTATGGCGTAAATGGAGATGGAGACCTCATGTCCATCACTTTCGAAGTGTTGGACGCTGGAACGACCTCACTAGAGGTCTTCTACGCGGTACTCCTCAACTATAACGAACTTGAAATCCCATGCACCACTACGGATGGTCACTTCGAAACCCCACAAGCTGCCACGTTAGTGAAGAAAAGCGCATGGCCTGAACATCATCACTTCGACGTTTCGGTGCAATTGGCTAAGGATGGAGACTCAAATCAGACTTTGTACAGCTTGGCCAAGAATGTTGGACCAGCCGGCTATGACCTCTACGTTTATGTTGCCTTTGAGATTGTGCGAGACGACGGCTTAGTAGGCGCACCAGAAAGTGATGTAGTCATTGTTTCACCAGGGACAGAAGTTTCGTTGACGGCTGACTTTGGTCCGCTAAGTGACTTGGATGTAGGGAAGTACTATGTCAGTGCCAGCTGTTGGTACAGCTACACCGGTACATACTGGGCTCAAGGGGAGAAAGTGAAGACATTTAGCTTCGCAGTCGTGTCTTAACCGAGGCGAAGCTCATCCCTTTTTCTTTGGGATGCATTTATAGGTGACATGTGACATAAAGTATG
>Ga0209636_10008843_pt1 | contig 10264 bp, 5 predicted proteins | sample DeeMarSWOR152_54_FD_187464 | JGI IMG/M metagenome (GOLD analysis project Ga0209636, IMG submission 187464) | Marine sediment microbial communities from White Oak River estuary, North Carolina - WOR-1-52-54 (SPAdes) (version 2) | ecosystem: Environmental > Aquatic > Marine > Intertidal zone >... | reverse complement strand
TGATCCCTTCTTCTGTTTCGCCGGCGGTGTACAGCTTGCCTTTTAGCCCCAATTTTACGATATCGTTGGTAAAGAACTGAGCCAACCATTTTCCCTCAGCGTCAAAGACATCCCAGACACGTTCATCCCCATCTTTCGTTCTCTCCCAGGTCCTGACGTAAAGCCTTCCCTCATCATCAACCGTAAAATAATGAAATCTTGAGTGATGGGTTGGCATTTTGTATAACTCTCTTATCCGCTGCGGAACTTCTTCCTCCTCTTCCTCGGTGACCTTGACTGGATCGTATTCTTTCTTGAACTTTCTGATGATTTTCCCCTCTGGAGTGATGATATGAAACTCATAATCCTGGTTGTAGGCAAAAATCAGGTTATCATCCTTGGATAACTGCCAATAATACCGCCAGCCATGACCATACTCTCTTTTTGTGAATTCTTCAGTCCTGTCCACAGTAATAAATGTGTTCAGCGGTTCCATTTTTTGATTGAACCGTTTTATCTCGTAGTTAACTATCAAACTCGTCTCTTTGTCTCCTGTAAAGTGAGTCAGGTCTGTCACGACGTTTCCTTTTGAGTCGAGCTTAATCTTCCCCAGCGACCATTTGTAGGTCGGGATAAACCTCAAGAATTCCCCATCTAGATCATAAAAAGTGATTCTTCTGTTGCCTGTGTCGATAAACATCAATTCATCCTGAGCCGTGACTCTTATGCTTCTTGGCATATCCATCTCCTCCGGACCTTTCCCTTTCCTGCCGAACAACTTTAATAGTTTTCCCTCAGGGCTGAACCTTCTTACCTCAACGAGTTTGGGATCTAAAGTGTAGATATTTCCCTCATTATCGACAGCCAAGGAAATTCCGTCGGGTGTTTGAGCAAACATGTATCCTTCCTTTTCTTCCTCGCCGATCCGCAATCCTTCGACCAGAACCAATTTTCCCTCCAATCCCTGGGGAGGATCTGGTTTTTTCGGATTATAAACAACCGGTATGCCCTTTTCTGTTTTGATTTTTATTTTGTCTGCCAGGCTCGCCTGAACGACAAAAATAGTAAGGAATAATAACAAAAACAAAATAGCTGTTTTTCTCATTTCACCCTCCCTTCTATCAATAAGAATTATACCATGAACCTAAAAAGGGGAAAAATGAGAAGATTCCATTTTAATTTTAGCGCAGCTCGTACATCAAGAGCATTTTTACCATAATATCTCTCTCGGAGTTCTTTTGCCACTCCTTGTCTTTCCTCTGGGGTCATCTGAAGATGCTGTTTAATATCCCCGGTTTCTGTGTAAAAATGGGGTCGCGTCTCAACATTTGACGTTTCTTCTTTTACTCGATTGTGGGATCAAATTTGAGCGCTTGATAAAAAAGTATCTCTCAGAGCAAACAAATAAAGATTAGGAAACTTATTTTAACAACATAAATGTCAAATGTTGAGACGCGACCCCATAATTATGTCTTGCTAAGGTTTCATTCTGCCTTGACACACAGCTTGTCTTTTAGTTGACAAATATTTAAATCAGTGCTATATACAGATATATTGGTTATATAACCAACAATATAGGTTTTAAATTCAAAAATGTTAAAAGGTTTGTTTGGTTCTGAGAAAAAAGGAAAGATTCTCCTCTATCTCTATACAAATGGAGAAGCATATCCTACTGAAATCGCAAGAATATTGAAATTTTATCTGAACACTGTTCAGAATCATTTGCTTAACATGGAAAGAGATGGTCTTCTCTACAGCCGGCTGAAAGGAAAAGTCAGGCTGTTCGGGCTGAATCCAAGGTACGCATTCAGAAGAGAGTTAGAGTCACTTTTGGAAAAAGCACTAAATTTTATTCCTGAAGATGAGAAAAAAAAGTTATACAGACCAAGATTAAGACCTCGCCGTACTGGGAAACCATTTTAGGACGAAAACTCATGGACATAAAGAATTTATCACTCAAATATCTTGCCATTTTTATCTCCGATCATCTGAGGAAAAATGGGGTGGAGACAGTCCTCACAGGCGGGGCTTGTGTCTCCATATACACTGACAACAAATATATTTCTTACGACCTAGATTTTGTTCTTCTGTCGACGGATGATCAGAAAAAAGCACGGAGCGCTCTAGAAAAAATCGGTTTCTATGAGGACGATAGATACTTCAAACATAAAGAAACGGAATTCTTTGTTGATTTTGTCTCGCCTCCTCTCTCGGTAGGAAGCGAACCGGTAAAGGATATTTCGGAAATAAAAAAAGATGATCGTGTCTTAAAATTATTGTCTCCAACAGATTGTGTTAAGGACCGTTTAGCAGCCTTTTATCATTGGGACGATAAACAGGCTTTAGATCAAGCTCTTCTAGTATCCATGGATAATCCTGTGGATTTTCGTGAAATTAAAAGATGGTCAAATAACGAGAGAATGATTGAAAAATACAGGATTTACCAAAAAAATTTAAAGAAACAATAAGTCAGGATTGAGAACTGATCCTGGCCAGTCTTTTTTTCGCATCCCCAACTTCAGGGAGATCAGGGTCAGCGTCCTTCCAGAGGGAAAGGAATTTTTCATACTGTTCGATGGCTTTTGCTGTGTTATCCAACTGCTCGTGGATCTTGCCGAGCATGTAGTAGCTCCTGGCGTAGATATCGCCCCAATAATATCGACCGATTGTCAATTCAGTTATATCTTCGTAAGTTCCCATGGCCTTTTCTAAGTTGCCGCTCTCTAAGTATGCCTGAGCTAACTCATTTAGATATAAAGCATGTCTGATATAACCCCACAGATTATTATCGAGTTCCATTGATTCTTGTTTAAACATTGAGGAATAGGCGAGTTCGAAGTTTTTGACGGCTTCAGAAAGATCATCGCGTTCCAGGCTTATTTTTCCTTCAATAAATAAGATCATATGCTGAAAAACATTCTTGACTGTCACAGGAGTCAGACGTTTCATCTTTTCGACCACGCTCTCAGCCTCTTCGAGTTTTCCGAGTTCTGTGTACGATAAGGCTTCCCAGAAAAATGATTCTCTTAAGGAATTTGCTTGGTATGAGAATAATGGCTCATCACTCTGCATCGCAGATTCATCAATATTGAGTAGATCAGTCGCCTTCTTGAAAATATTGATAGCCAAAACCGGTTTTCCAACAGACAAATATCTAGCACCCAATTCGTAATGAAAAGACCTCAGATCTGAATCATCCAAAAGGCTTTTTCTCTCATTTAGAACAGCCTCAATCTGATCGATAGCTTCTTGAATCTTTCCTTGAGTGACTAATATGTCTGTCATATCAAAAAACCAATGCCACTGGAGAGCTTTCTGGGAATCCCATATTTCTTGAGATATTTGATAGGCACGATCGATATCGTCTTGAAAATAATAGATATCCTTTAATTCCAATTTTGCATACGGGTTCCCTTCAACAGCCAGAGCTTTTTTATAAGCTTGAAGCGCAAGATCAAACTTTCTTTCAATAATATAGGTAGACACTATCCAATTTCGGAAATTCCAAGCTTCACCAATAGTATTTAGATACTTGAGAACTGTCTGCCTGCCTTTTTCATACTCCCCAAGACATCCATAATACCAGGCAGGGTTCATGTAGATCATTTTTTGTCGTGAACCTTTTTGAATCAATCTTTCCCAATGCTCGATGGCTTTATCATAATCTCCCATCTCACTATATACATGGGCAACATTATGATGACCTAATAAATCATCGGGATACAAATCCAATATTTTCTCGTACATCTCGAGTGATTTGTCATACGTCTCTTGAAATTGTCTGTAGTAATCTCCCTGCAGGAGGAAATATTCTCGGGGAGGCAAGCGGTCCTTATGAGCAAGAGCTTTTTCTAAGTACTCTCTTTCTTTTCCGTGATTCTTCAAATTCGAATAACAGGTTGCGATCATCCTATAAGCCATGGCAAATTCGGGGTCAATCTTGACTGCATTTTCAAATAATTCAATCGCTTGTTCATTATTAACGAGATAGTGAAGCCTTTCCCCTTCGATGTATTCCTGAAGCGCTTGGGGATCTTGAGTGGTCACCTTGCCGATATCCAGGTCCACATCGCTGGCAATCTGTTCTGTAGATAAATTAAGACTTTTCTTTATCCGCTTTGTCATCTCATCGACGAGTTGAGTCAAAGGTTCCTCTGAACTTTGGGTTACAAATTCAGGGGCGATTGTCTTATGTTTCTTGGCATCATATATAGAGTAGTCTATACGGAACTGATCTCTGACTTTGGACAGGTTGGCCTGCCAAATATGGCTGACGCCGCTTTCATCTGCGATTTTTCTCAGATCTTCGGATGTATAACCTTTAGCTTCTATGAGGTTCAGTTTCCTGAAAAGGCTGTGAATTTGATCCATCGGGAGAACTTCGATGTATTTAGATTGATGGAGGTCTGTGACCATCCATTGGCATATGTTCGTTCTCATTCGATCCATGTTTTTATCGCCCGTGTTGTTTAACACATACAGAATGGCGATATATGCTTTATCGGTGGGCACAGGAGAGATTCCTTTTCGAGGGAGGAGACGCCAGATAATCACTGCGATGATTGCAAGAGTCATGATCATAGCAGGAATGAAGAGTTTCTTTAATCCGAATGTTACAGTTATTTCCTTCGATGTGATGGGCTTTTTCTTAGGAACAACTCTCTCTGTTGTAGGCATCCCTTTCTCTATGTTCTCCAATTCAGAACGCATTTCACCTGCACTCTGATACCTCTTCTCCTTTTCTTTTTCCAAGCACCTAAGGATTAACCGACTAAGATCGTCAGGGATTTGAGAATTAAACCCTCTGGGATCTTCAGGCATTTCGCTCTTGTGTTTCATAGCTATCCCTAAAGGAGTCTCTCCTTCAAAAGGCAGTCTCCCTGTCGCCATTTCATACAGAATAACTCCCAACGAATATATGTCAGAACGCTGATCAACCTCCTTCACTTCCACCTGCTCTGGTGACATATACTCCGGTGTCCCGATCATCACTCCTTCGCCTGTTATTCCTTTCGACTCAAGAGAGCGGGCTATTCCAAAATCCATGATGTGGGCATTCCCCTTTTTATCGATCATGATATTGCTTGACTTTAAATCACGATGAACAACGCCTAAATTATGGGCTTCGGCTAATCCTTCGCATATCTGCTTAGCTATAGATACAGCCTTAGGAATGTCTAATCTCCCCGATCTCCGGATAAAACTCTTTAAATCCTCTCCCGACACATACTCCATGGTGATGAAGTGCATACCCTCGACCTCGCCAAGATCATACATTCGACAGACATTCCGATGAGCTATTTCACGGGCCAGTTTCAACTCATTTCTAAATCGCAGAATGGTTTTCTTATCAGCTGCGATATCGGGCTTAACGAGCTTTAAGGCCACCTCTCCTTCGATCTTTTTATCGTAGACTCTATAAACATTACCCATCCCTCCCCTACCAAGCTCTTCGATGATTTCATATCTGCCAGCAATAGTAGTTCCCCTGGTTAATTCTTCTTTGGGAGTTATGAGGGTTTTTGTGACGGATACTCCCTCAGAGGAGGGAAGCTGAGTCGCACACTTCTTGCAGAACTGAGAGTCTGAGGTGTTCTCAGTTTGACAGTGGGGACATTTGATTATCACGGCTAACCCTTTCCCTCGCTGACAAAAGAATATCAAATTCAGAGGAATGGAGTCAACCTTGGAGGTAAAACCTAGCCAAATGGGATAAGTTGATGGTAATATGAGACACGTAATTTATGGCCTGAAAAATCAACTAATGAACTAAATCCCATTGACAACGTATATAATAAAGGATTTTTTCTATTCAATGGGCATGACACAAAAGAAAATCCATAATAAAAATGCATTACTGACAGGGACACAAAATTAAACATGGAGGGAAGATGAAAAGAGAAAAGAAACGTCGGGAGATGACCCGCCGGGAGTTTCTCGGCCGGGGTGCCGCAGGTGTGACAGCTCTGGGGTTTTCACCCATACTTCTTAACACATTGTTAATGCATACGGGGTGTAAACCAGGGGCCAGGGCCGGAGATTTGATCGTTCCCGAGGATATTCTCAAGGAAGCCGTTGAACTTCTCATGGCCAAAGGTGCCGATTTCGGCGACGTGTTCGTGGAACGGGCAGCCTTTGACTCCGTCAGCAGCGACGACCGGAAGATCAACACCTCCACCCTCATCGAAAAAGGTGTCGGTGTTCGCGGTGTCAAGGATGGTAAGACCTATTATGCCTACACAGACAGCTTCGAACCCGAAGAGATTTACAAGACAGCCAGATTTGTGGCGGACGCCGCGGCTCAGGGCATGGCCAAGGAAACCGCAGTCGTCGTTAATCTCACAAGGCAAGCCTCCGAACTCTCCTTTCCTATCGTACCCCGTCCAGATGAGGTGGCGACAGAAAAGAAGATCGAAATGATCAGCGGATTGACCGAACGGGCCTGGTCAGCAGATAAACGCGTGAACCAGGTGTCACAGTTTTTTCGAGAAATCATTCGTCAAGTCAACATCGCCACATCATCCGGGAAGCTCATCAACCAGACGCTGGGGCTTACGGAATTCTATGCCTCGACCTACATGAAGGATGAAACCGGAAACCTGCAAAGAGGCGGGGATGCGAGGGCTGCCTATGCCGGACAGGACTTTTTCAAAGGCGACAATTCTTTTGAATCAATCGTTGATAAGTCGGTCGAACGGGCAAAAAAGCTCCTCGAAGCCGTGGATTCTCCTCGCGGAGTCTTTCCTGTCGTCTTAGGCCCTGGTGATACGGGGACGATTTTTCACGAGTCGTGCGGCCACGGCATGGAAGCAGACCTGGTCTACAAAGGCTCCAATTTCAAAGACCAGATCGGCAAGCAGACCGCAGCCAAAGGAGTAACGCTGATAGATGATGGGACCATCCCCCAATTGCCCGGCTCGTTTGCCTTCGATGATGAAGGCACAGCCTCTCAACGAACCGTGCTTATCAGAGATGGCATCCAGGAAAACTACATGTGTGATTTGATCTGGGCGAAGAAACTCGGTCTGGAATCCACGGGAAGCGGAAGAAGGCAGTCATTCCGGTTTCCCCCGATTCCCAGGATGAGAAACACCTTCATCGACAACGGGGATATGGCTCCAGAGGACATCATCGCTAACACCAAAAAAGGAATCTATGTTGCCGTGACCGGCGGCGGAGGAGAGGTCGATGTCATCACGGGCAACTTCATGATGGGAGTCGGGGAAGGCTACTTGATTGAAAACGGGAAGATCAGCCGACCCATCAAAGGAGCCACCCTGTCGGGTATGGGCATTAAGGCTTTAAAGACCATCGATATGGTGGGCAATGATCTAGTCATAGCTCCCAGTGCCGGCCGATGCGGCAAGATGCAGAGCGCGCCCGTCGGAGTGGGCATGCCGACGATCCGTGTTCGCGGCATCCTTGTGGGCGGCCCGGGCGAAGCATGGGAAGATGAAGAAGGAGGCGCCAAATGAAAGAGAAAAAGGAATACATGGATTTTGCCCATTATGCTGTAAACCTCGCCAAGAAAGAAGGAGCTGATGCTGCCGAAGCCTATGTGACAGACAGCCAGACAGTGCAGATTAACGTGAGCCAGCGGGCCGTTGAGCAAGTCAATGCGACCAATGATGCGGGCATAGGCATCCGTATTCTCAAAGATCAGAAGATCATATTCGGGTCCAGCAACGAACTGACGAAGAGCTCGATAAAGGACATGACATCAGACCTGATGCGCAAGGTCCCCTTCCACACAGCAGATGAATTCAACGTGATTCCTGGGAAGGAATTCGGTGTTCTCGAAGGCGATTGGTCAAGTTACACGGACCTTTTATCGTACGATCCCAAAATAACAGAGATTCCGATCGAGAAGAAAATCAAGAGAGCCATCAGCCTGGAAGCCGCCGGGTTGGATTTCAGCCCTAAGATTGGGGGTTCAATGTATGCCATTTATTTAGATCAAGCCCAAATGGTTTATCTGGCCAACTCACAGGGAATCTCAGGCTGGTATCCGACGAGTGGATGCGGAGGAGGTGTCGAATTTTCTGCTGTTGAAGGCGAAGACCGGCAATCCGGCCAGATTATCCAGATTGGCGTGAAGTATGATGATTTTGATCCAGCGGAGGCCGCTCGTAAAGCCGCTGATAAAGCGGTGAAAATGTTGGGGGCCAAGCCGATAAAATCCTGTGAGGTGCCCATGGTGATTGCTCCTGAAGTCGGAGTAAATATCTTCGAGTATATCGTAGGCATGCTGTCTGCGAATGAGGTGCAGAGAGGGAAATCTCTGTTTGCAGATAAGGTTGGGGAAAGAGTGGCCTCAGATGTGATCAGCCTGATTGATGACGGAAAGCTCAAAGGCGGACTGGATACCCAACCGGTTGACGGCGAAGGTGTGCCTCGGCAGACAACACCTTTGATCGTGGACGGAGTTTTAAAAACCTACCTGTACGATTGTTATGCGGCCAAAAGGGGGAAAACAAACACCACCGGCAACCGTTCCCGGGGTGGCTACCAGAGCAGCGGCGGCATCGCGAGTACAAACCTGTATCTGAAGCCAGGAGAGGTGACGCCTGAGAAGATTCTGGCAGGAATTCAGGATGGATTCTACCTCACAGCCGCCTTCGGATTGCACGGCGGGATAGACAGTACCTCAGGAGATTTTTCCATTCCTGTGGCTGGATTCAAGATCGAGAAAGGAAAGACGACTTTTCCGATTCGGGGAGTGAGCATCGGCGGCAATCTATTCGACTTCCTCAAATCTGTGGATAAGGTGGGTGATGACCTGACCTGGTTCCAGTCGACGGGATGTCCGACATTCTCGGTGAAAAGCATCAAGATCGGAGGAGTGTAATTATCAAAAGGGCTTATTAAAGGCTAGAATTCTCAGGTTTCAACCTCCACAGTAAGGTCAGAGCTGTATCCAAGAGAGAGGCAGAGAGAGTCGGCAAATATATGACCCGCCGCCCAAGGGAAATTCTTAAATTTCACGTTTACGGAGGTCCCCATTATATTTGAAGACCGCGTCGGTGGTTTCTCTAAAATATTTAAAAAAAATATTTTTGCGGCTTTTTGTAAAGTTCCCTTTTTCAGATTAAAGTCTTAATGCTTTTAGTATTCTGTTTCTTCTAAAATTTTAAGAGCCTTTCCTTTCTCAATCGGCCATGTTCTTGATTTGAACATCACTTGCGCCAGAAATAAGTGACCTTGATCATCAATGTCCGATTGGTGATTTCATGAGGACCCGGTCCAACCAATCGGCTATCGTTGTAAACCAGATAGAGATTGCAGGCCGGTGAATAGATCCATCGTAGGAGAATGTCGCTGACAATTTTCTCCTTCCCTGCGTTAAAGTATTTGTCGTCATTCCATTGCACATAGGCTTTTAAATACAGCTCCGTGGAAAAAAAATAAAACACACGCAGTCCAAGCGTGTTGGTGTGAAAAGCCCCCTCTGGAAGATCAATATAATTATGATTGTAGTCAACCTCCATCCTCATCCATCGGATGCTGGTAATTGTACCGTTAAGACCAAACCTCATTTGCCGACCGGTATAATAACTCCCATAATCAATATCAATCTCACCGGCAATGGCCCGGCTCTTATCGCTTTCCCCATTGATAGAGTACATGTAGCCTGTGTAGGTTCCTTCAGGAACAAGGAAGCCTTCACGGACTTCCCAATCATAATCGATAAACTCACTTTGACGCTGAAGATTGATGCTGAAACGCGAGCTGTTCTGGAAATTGATTGAAAATGATGCCCCAATCTCACTTTCTAGCATTCTGTTATCATGGTCAGAACGATAGCTGCCCTCCAGTTGGAAACCAAACTGTCGGATAACGGCCGAGTCTTTAGGCCGGGGAGAGTATTCGATAGAGGCGCTGCTGAGACGAAAGTCCGTACGACGGATAAACCCTATTTCCGGATTAAAACGGGCTCCAACATCCTGGTAAGATGCTGAGGCATTCCAGAGGTCGCTGTTGTATCCCAGGCTGAGTTTGCCAGCCAGGTTTAGCTTATTCATGTTAACCATCTCTCCGCTATCCGCTTTTTCAGGTCCGAAGGTAGCTGCGAGATAGCCTGAAAGAGTGAAGTGTTGAGTTAGAGGAACGTGACCATCGAGCCCCAGGGAACGGTTAAAGTCTGAGGAACGTAAATCTTCTTTGTTCAGAAACATCATCCCTATTGTAGCCCGCTGTAAAATATCGCGCCGCAGCCGCACCACAGTAAAGTTTGTCGCATTAATCTTAGTCTGCTCATCCTCTTCTCGAATGGTGACATCATCCG
>Ga0209636_10008842_pt1 | contig 10265 bp, 6 predicted proteins | sample DeeMarSWOR152_54_FD_187464 | JGI IMG/M metagenome (GOLD analysis project Ga0209636, IMG submission 187464) | Marine sediment microbial communities from White Oak River estuary, North Carolina - WOR-1-52-54 (SPAdes) (version 2) | ecosystem: Environmental > Aquatic > Marine > Intertidal zone >... | reverse complement strand
CGCCGCGCATGATGTAACCTTTGTACAGTTTTTCTCTCAGGTCGCGCCTGGTGGAATATTGTAGAAATGGGGTCCAGCTGGGTCTATGCGGGGTAAACAGCCACTTCCCTTTTTGGCCATCTCTTTCAGCAGCAGCTGCAGCGGCGTTTTTCACTGGTTGGGGCAGTCCTGCCAGGTCCTCTTCCTTTTCAATATACATCTTGAAGCCATTGGTTTCAGACAAGAGATTATTACTGAATTTTAAGCCCAGGACAGACAATTCCTCATTGATCTTTTTAACCCTCTCCTTTTCTTCAGGCTTAAGATTGGCACCACTTCTGACAAATGCTTTGTAGGTTTCCTCCAGAAGTTTTTTCTGTTCAAGGTTCAAGTTGAGTTTGTCTCTGTCTTCATGAACGGCTTTCACTCTCAGGAATAATTTTTCATTCAGACTGATCGAATTGCGGTGTTTGCTTAGCAGGGGGGTCACATCATTGGCAATTGCTTTGCGTGTGTCACTGGTATCGGCATCATTTAGGTGAAAAAATATCCGGGAAACCTTGTTTAATAACTCACCGGTTTTTTCCATAGCCACCAGGGTATTTTCAAATGTGGGAGCTTCCGTATTGTTGACAATTGCATCAATTTCCTTAATCTCAATTTCCATTCCCTTTTTAAAGGCTGGTAAAAAATGTTCATCCTTGATTTGATCAAAGGGCGGCACTCCAAAAGGTGTTTTCCATTCCTCAAAAAATGGATTCTTTGCTTCAGTTATTGTTTTTGTAAGTACTTTTTCATCAACCTTTTTTTCAGCTTTCGAGCTGTTAACAAACAACATAACCGCAGCACATAAAATTCCAAGCAGTATTATTGATTTTTTTTGTTTTAAATTTTTCATGTTTCGATTATATCAAAAAGATTTGTGCTCTTCAATTTTTGTAAAAAAACCTGATCATCTGCCATGGCAGCAGGTAGATAAATGACTGTCAGGGTTATTTTTGCTATTTGATCTCAGTGATATGCAGGCCCCATTCCTCATCATCCTCGTTTTCAACCAGCTGGTAAATTTTCCAATGTCTTGATATCCTTTCATATACCCAGAGATAGTTTGTAAGCGGCTGATAAAATTAACGATCTTCGTCTGCTGGCTGCATTACCAACACAAGAGAGACCTTATCTTCCATTCGTCGATTATATTTTTTTTTGTTTTTTAGAAATGCTATAATTTTGAGCATAAAAAATGATTTCAAATCAAAAAACTAAAATCCTGTCCATTCAGCCAATTCTGGAGATACAAACATCTTGAAACCACAAGTCGTGCTCAGTGTGGAACAGGCTCTGACGATGACCTACGCCACGCTGCGGTTTGTCCACTTGGGGTGGCGCGTCATCAAGATCGAACCGACACCCGTAGAGGGACGAAAATCCAAGGGAGACCCGAACCGTTACATCGGCCGCCCGGTCGCCGGCGAAGACCGGCACAGCTATTTCGTGGCTCCCAATGTGGGCAAAGAAGCCATCGCTCTCGACCTGAAGCAGACGGAAGGACAGGCGCTATTGAAACGACTCATCAGAGAACTCCGGGCAGATGTGTTCTGCACCAATACCATGCCCGCCCGCCACAAGCGGCTGGGCATTGATTATGAAACACTGCGCACAGAGAAGGAAGACCTTATCTGGTGCTGTATCTCTGCCATGGGTTTGGCCCATCCTGAAGTCCCGGGATATGACCCGGTCATGCAGGCGCTGTGCGGATACATGGACCTGACCGGACACGCCGATGGCCCGCCGCTGCAATGCGGTCCGCCTCTCGTGGACCTTAAATCAGGAGACGAGGCCTTTATCCAGATCATCCTCGCCCTGATGGAGCGCACCGAAACCGGCAAGGGGAAACAGATTGACATATCAATGGCCCAAGCCGCCGTTTCCTGGTTACACACCTTCCTCCCTATGCTGGATATGGGCAGTCCGCCCTCCGAGCTTAAACGGTCGGGTAATGAACACCGCCAGTTCATCCCGGTCAACGCCTACAAAACCCAAGACGGCTTCATTTATATGGCCATCGGCAGCGACGCGCAGTGGAGCCGAATCGCTAAAAAGCCTCTATTCAATTCCCTGGACCAGGAGCGTTTCAGCACCAATGAGGGAAGACGAAAAGACAAAGAGGAGCTCCACCGAGCCATAGAAGCCATCACACAAAAACATCCATCCGCCGAAGTTTCCAGAGTACTGACCGAAGCCGCCATACCCCATTCTCCCATCACTCCCATAGAAGAAGTGCCCAACCTTCCTTTTGTGGCCTCAAATTCTCTTCAAACCACTGCACCTGACGGCCGCACTGTTCGTCTTCCGCCTCCATCCCAACAGACAGACTATCTTGAACAAATCAACAGAAATCTTCCCTTCGCGCCAGCCTACGGAGAGCATACGGACGCCATACTTGCTGAGGCCGGTTTATCCTCTTCTGAAATCGCCTCACTTAGAGAAAGAAAAGTCGTGGCATGAAACAATTTGAATACTACAAACCGCTCTCCCTTGGAGAAGCCTGGGAGTTAAAAAAAAAGATACCCGGTTCTCTCTTCATAGCGGGGGGGACAGATATGCTGGTGGGGATCAAGAACAATGAAATCCATCCCCCGGCGCTCCTCTCTCTCCGGTCCATCCCGGGACTCAATAGTATTGAAACCAATGAAGTCACACGAATTGGAGCTCTGGCGACGATTAGCGACATCATCCGGAATCCTGAACTCAAGGAAGACTTCCCTGTGCTTGTGGAGGCGGCCAAAAACCTGGGAAGCATGCAGATCCGCAATGTGGCCACTATCGGGGGAAACCTCTGCAACGGCTCTCCTTGTGCAGATATGGCTTTGCCGCTGCTGGTGATGGAGGCAAAAGTCAGGCTCCAAACCGCAAATGATAAACGCGAACTCCCGATCGACGAATTCTTTAAGGGGCCGGGCAAATCCTGCCTCGCCTCTCATGAAATATTGACAGATATTCTGTTGGACCCTCCCTCGAAAAACACAAAAGCTGTATTCATGAAGAAGGGCCGGGTGAAAATGGATCTGGCTGTCGCCAGTGTGGCTGTGCGGCTGGATATGGAGGGGAGCAAGTGCCTTAAAGCCCGTATCGCTGCCGGATCGGTCGCACCGGTCCCGCTGCGTCTTTCGAAAGTGGAGGCAGTACTCGAGGGCGAGGCTCTCACTCAGAAACACGCGTCTGAGGCCCAGCGGCTGGCTAAAGACAATGTCATTCCCATCACAGATATTCGTTCGACCGAGGAATACCGCCGTCAAATCACGGGTGTGCTCGTGAAAAGGGCCATCGAAAGGGCCCTGGAATGGAGCCAGGCATGAAGACAGAAATCTCTTTTATTCTCAACGGCTCAGAAGTCCAAGTATCGGTCCATAGCCACCATCGGCTCATTGATGTCCTGCGCAAGCAGCTGGGACAAACAGGAACCAAGGAGGGCTGCGGAGAAGGAGAATGCGGCGCCTGCACGGTCATTATCGACGGCCGGGCTGTGAATTCCTGTCTTTATCCGGCTTTCGAGGTTGAAGGCAAGAGTGTGACAACCATCGAGGGTCTTCAGGGGCCAAAAAATGAGCTGTCTGTTATCCAGCAATCCTTCGTCGAACAAGGTGCGATCCAATGTGGATTCTGTACACCGGGGATGATCCTATCCGCCAAAGCCTTAATCGATTCCAACTCCGATCCATCAGAAGAAGATATCCGGGATGCACTGTTGGGGAATCTCTGCCGCTGCACCGGATATGTTCAAATCGTCGAAGCGGTGAAAAAAGCCGCGGCGCAACTCAAAAGAAAAAAATGACAGATTTTCACCATATCGGAAAAAAAGCGTCCCGGCCGGATAGCTCTGATAAGGCTGCAGGGAAGGCCCATTACATTCATGACCTCCAACGCCCGGGCATGCTGTACGGGAAAATCAAATTCAGCGGCCATCCCCATGCCCGGATCAAGCATATCGACACCTCCAAGGCCGAGCGGTTAACAGGCGTGAGAGCAGTGATTACCGCCAACAACACACCGGAGATTCGGATCGGGTTCCTGCGGGATAACTTTGCCCTCAAAAAAGACAAAGTTCGTCAGTACCGGGACGAGGTTGCCGCGGTGGCCGCCATCGACCCTGAGATAGCGAAGGAGGCTGTTGAATTGATCCAGGTGGAGTACGAACCTCTCTCAGGCGTTTTTAATCCCCACGAAGCGATGAAGAAAGGTTCGCCGCTTATTCACGAAACCGATGCCCAGGGCCGTCCCAGGACTGACAACCTTGTTCCTTTGAAATTCCATCATGAATCCGGAGATTTAGAGGCCGGAAAACGCGCGGCTAAATATTCTGTTGAAGGCGAGTTTTCTACCCCGATGGTCCAGCAGTGCTGCATGGGAACGGCCGGATGTATCGCTGAGTTCGATATGAACAACAATCTCACAATGTGGGCTAAAACCCAGATCCCTTTTCTGGCCCAGCGTGATTTCAACCGGGCTCTGTCTGATATGGGACTGCACGGCAAAAACACCCGGGTCATCGTGCCCACACTCGGTGGAGGCTTTGGGAGCGGTCTCGACACGCATGCCTACGAATACATCACTATCCTCCTGGCTTTCCAAACTGGCTGCCCGGTGAAAATTGTCTATACAAGGGACGAGGAGTTCGCCAACCTCTCCCCGCGGCAGTCATCGACCACAAAAATCATCCAGGGCTGTGACCGGAACGGCAAACTCACTTTCCGCGAGGTCGACGTGCTTCAGGATAACGGTGCGTACACTTCCTGGGGAGCGACCTATCCATCCGTCATGATGATGCCGGCCACGTCTCTCTACCGCGTCTCCAATGTCTATTTCAATGCCCGGTTAGTCTACACAAACAACACCTATTGCCAGGCCATGCGCGGCTACGGCAACCCCGAACACACATGGGCTCTGGAAAGCAACATGGATGAGCTGGCCTATGAGGCCGGAATAGATCGGTTCGAGTTCCGGATGCTGAACCGCAATGAGCCTGATGAGATAACGCCCATGGGATTGAAAGTCAGCACCTGTGGTCTCAAAGAGTGCCTGGAGACTGTTGCCAGGAAGCTGGACTGGGGAAAAAAGCGCACAAAAGACAAACGGACTGGAAAGGGTATGGCTTCTTTGATCCACGTGGGCGGAGGAGCCCGCATCTATCGATCAGACGCCAGCGGTTTGATCCTCAAAATGGATGATTACGGAAATGTGAATGTTTATCACGGCGGTGTGGAGATGGGGCAAGGACTCCACTCCGTCTTGTCTCTGGCAGTGGCTGAGGCTTTGGGTGTTCGGCCCGAGAAGGTGATCATCAATCCCACAGATACCGGGACATGCCCCTGGGATGTGGGAACCCATGCAAGCCGCGGCGCGTTCATGGCCTGCAACACAGCCATCCTTGCCGCCAATAAGCTGCGCAGTCAGATATTCGAATTGGCCGAAGAATTGTATCCCGAAGAAGCCGAAAAAAATCTCAAGAAGTACATGAAGAAAAATCCGGGCTACAAACCGCCGGACTTCGATGTCCCAAAGGCATCCAAGTGCGAACGTTTCGAGCTGCGCGACGGATTTGTCTTTATCAAGGATGGACCTCAGGAGCCCTGGCTGCGCATAGAGCTGGGAAGGCTCCTCCGGGCCATCCACTTTCGCTCTCAAGGCCAGATGCTGACCACAGAAGTCTTCTACGACCCTCCCAACGAACTCCCTGACTTTGAGAGAGGATTTGGCAACATCTCTTCGACTTATGCCTATGGAGCCCAGGGGGCAGAAGTGGAAGTGGACACAGAGACTGGAGAAGTCAAGATCCTGCGAATGGTCGCTGCCCATGATGTAGGCAGGGTCCTTGACCCTCAGGGACTCAAGGGCCAGATATACGGAGCGCTGGCCCAAGGCGTGGGTTATGCTCTGTATGAAAAACTTGAATCCAAACAGGGGAAGATTTTGAACCCGAATTTCCGGGATTACAAGATCCCCACTGTCCGGGAGATGAACTTCCCCATCGACCTCGAGTTTATCGAAACCAACGACAGCTACGGACCCTTCGGAGCCAAGGGTGTCGCCGAACCTGGCCTCGTTCCCACCGCTCCAGCCATTGCCAACGCTATCTATGACGCAGTGGGTGTTCGAATCCGTGACCTTCCTATCACTCCGGAAAAAATACTGGCGGCGCTGAAACAGCGTAGAAGATAAGATTGAGTGGAATCCAAACCCCCTAAAGACCAGGCTTCCCTGGGTTGAAAAATCCAGCCTTTCTCACTTTTTTCTTTAACGTATCTTAATAAGAGAGAACTTAACTGGCAGTCTAATGGCTAGGAACAAAAGAAAAAGACATATTATTCATGAAAATAAAAGTGTTTTACTGTCTTCATTTGTATTTGATACTTTAAATTCTCATGCTCTTCAAAAACTCAGGAAAGGACTTTAACGAGCCATCTGTGGAGAGGAACGAAAAGTGCATACTTTTTAAAGCAATGATCAACCAAACGGCTGGAGAAAAATTCTTTGGGAATGTCCGTCTCCTGCATAAAATAAAGCCCCTTGTGCAGAAGAAGTGGCGCATTCGGATGAGAAGGATTAAATCCTGGCGGGATGCGTTTGTAATGCTTCCCGCCCATTGTCCAGCCCTTCATCCCGGCCATTTTTTCGATGATCCCTGCAATCTCCTTTCCTCTCTTCGGATCCACAACCGCGCGCCTGTATCTGTCAAGATGCAGGTCGGGGAACACATAGGATCCACAACCTAACATCATTTTGGGCGGCTCGAGATGAAAATAGAAACCAGGGCATTCCAATCTTGATCGTGTCCCCTCCCAGAAATATAAACCTAGATTAGTCTTATAGGGAGATTTATCCAAGCTGAAGCGTGTGTCCTTGCTGATTCGAAACAAAGATTTATTTACTTTTGGAATAGCCATAATCCCAGGAATTATCGTCCGCAGGCTTGCTCCCATCGCCAGAACAAAAGCCCTGGACGGCTCAAGGACAGAACTTTCATACATGTCCCTGTGCTGTTCAAACCAATTCCTGTCATTGTTCTCTCGAAGCTTCTCAAAAAATTTTATTGTATTCTTTGAGAACCCAGTGAATGATTCGTTTTTTGCCATACCTTCTCCTCTGTATAGAGTTTTTTGTGCTCGCCAATGTACTCTATTTTATGCATAAGCAACCAGTATATAAAAATAATTTATTTTTCAAAATAAAAAAATATGCTTCTTCCTTTGATGTCAAAGTCATGAAAGGAATCAGACACAAAATGCAGAATGCCGATCCGGATCAGTTCAATCGGTTACTCGAGAATATTTTATCCGAATTTGAGCGATGAATTTGAAGCGTTCAGCCATCATTGAATGCACTTTTCTGCTGGCCAGGCCAGTCCTCTGAAAAATATCTAAAATAAGTCAAAGTTTTTATCAAAGGGAATATCCTCTGCCTTTTCGTTGTATAAAGAGTGGTAAGTAAAATGGGAAGAGAATAATGGAGGAAGTCATGAAAAAGATGCTATTGGCAACGGCTCTCATTGTAATCTTTGGCTTCAGGTTCTGCGTCAGGTCGGGTGAGGAACCGCATTTTGTGAACATCAGCTTCACCGTCTGGCAGTCTAAAATGAAACCTATGGAAGCGGCACACATGATCCACGCACCAATTCCAAGAGTCTACAGGGATAGCTGGAACCATGACCTTGTCTCGCTGGATGTTTCAGATAGGAAACTGCATAAAAAACTCTTCAAAAAAGACAACTTCCGGTTTGTCCTGACCGCAGAATACATTGAGCGGCTGAAAGTCCAGGTTTTCGAGAAGGATAAAGAGATCTTCATTTTTGTTCACAACAGACCCTCTACTATTAACTATATATTCTATGGCACTGACGGCCATACTTATCTTGTGGAGTTGTGCTACACCGTCGGGAATCACCCGATCGGGCTGCTCTCGCCTGGCATCCTAAAAAAATAGAGGACTATCCATTCAGGTGATTTTCTGTTGAGTTGAGAAGAGAGGCTTGATTCGAGCCTAATGCTTTCTCCCTAAAAGACATTCGAGACAGGCTGGATTTTTATTTATAGATTTCCTTTATGTCCATACTTCAAATTTCTCGTAATTTTCGCCAGAGAGGTTATCAATTTGATCTCGTAAAAAAGGGAACAGGCTACTTTTTCTGCTTAAGAAGAGGGACAGTCCCTAAAAAAGTAGCCTGTCCCCTTTTTTCAGTGGAATCCCCCCTAAAAACCAGGCTTCCCTGGATTGGAAAAATCCAGCCTTTCTCACTTTTTTTATTTAGCGTATCTTAATAAGAAAAAACTGAACTGGTAATCTTGAGGTCGCATGTTCGATCCCCATCAGCTCCATCATTCATACCGCAGTGAATCCACCGGATTGGCTAAAGCAGCCTTGATGGTCAATGTGGATGTCGTCAACAACACAACACTGACCATCGAGAAAGCTGCAATCAAAAAAAATGCAGGAGAAATGCTTATTTTATACGCATAATTCTGAAGCCATTTGTGCAGCACATACCAGGCTACAGGCCAAGCTATAACATTGGCCAGTATAACCCATTTTATAGATTCCCTGGTGAGAAGCCCGACCACATTGGATACAGTGGCCCCGTGAACCTTCCGTATGCCGATCTCCTTTACCCTTCTGGCGACAGATATCGATGTCAGTCCAAATACACCCAAACACGCAACAAAGATCGCCAACAGGGAAGAATACAGCACGATATTCTTCCATCTGTTCTCATTCATGACTTGAGATTCAATGTCTTCCTCAAGAAAACTCCAGGAAAAAGGTTTGTCCGGCTCCAATTCTTCCCATGTGGCCCGAATCCGGTCCAGGATTTCCGACAGATTGTGAGGCAAGATTTTTATCAAAATATACCGATAAGGCAATATAGGATTAATGCAGTACAGAGCCGGCTGGATTCTATGATCCATTCTAAAAATGTGAGAATCTTTTACCACACCGATAATCGTAAAAATCCTGGAATTGTACAGTATCTGAGTTCCCACCGCCTTTTTTAATCCCAAAGTTTGAACGAGGGTTTCATTCACAACGAGGGCCTGCATATCTGATGATATTTTATGTGAAAAATCCCGTCCTTCCACAAAATCCAGTTCCATTGTTTTGAAATAATCAAAATTGACTCTCATATAGCTTGCAGGGTAGCGACGTCCGTTATACAAAAATCCAGTCATTCCTACTCGATCGAATGATCCTGAAGCGCTTGACACACGGATAATATCCGCCTGATTCAAGAGACGGTTCCTGAATTTTTCATACAGTCTTTCACTGGGCTGCACCTCCCTTTTTTGAGTTTCTACAATTATCACATTTTCTCTATTAAAACCATAATCCTTATTCACTATGAACCGTATCTGCCTGCTGAGACCGATAACGACGACAGTCAGGATGATCGAGAGTGAAAACTGCATAATGACCAGGATCCGGGTGAAGGAATTTTTTCCGCTGAGCCTCTGTTTGCCCGTGAATAAATCGACTGGTTTGAATTTAGAAAGAATCAGAGCGGGATAACTGCCGACACTGATGCCCACGATCACCGTAAAAAGAAAAAGAACAGCCATATTGGAGGGAGATAAGATATCTGAATAAACAAGCGACTTGTTTGTCAGAGTGTTAAAAATCGGAAGCAGAACCCTTGCTATCATCATCGCCAGAAAAACAGCAACAGCGGTTATAAAAATGGACTCACTCAAGAATTGGCGTATGAGCTGCTTTCTTTCGGCTCCCACAATTTTACGAATTCCAATCTCCATAAACCGATTGGAAGCATTTCCCACAGAAATAGTAATAAAATTAATGATAGCTGTGAGGAGAATGAAAAAGGCGATAACGCTCAAAATATAGATTTCTGTGAGGTCCGGTGTTCCTGTATCTCTCTGGTCAAAATGAATATCTCTCATCCTTTGCAGGGTGAAACTCTGATTCTGGTCGGAAATATGAAGTTTTGTGAATTGGGGTAAGCCGTTCGTGATTCTTCTTGGTGAATCTGAGTCCATCACTTCAATGAATGTTTGCCAATTTGGTGATGTCGTATTCCAATTGGATAAAAAGTCTTCTCTCCTAAATGAGCCAAGGCAGTTAATATTGATCAATAGGGAGTATTTAATGGATGAACTATTTGGGGGTTCTTTGGCAACAGCGGAGACGATAAAATCATTACGGTATTCACCCAGGATGAGCGTGAGCCTCTTGCCTAAAGGGTTTTCATTTCCGAAATATCTTCTTGCCAGGGTTTCTGAGAG
>Ga0209636_10008841_pt1 | contig 10265 bp, 8 predicted proteins | sample DeeMarSWOR152_54_FD_187464 | JGI IMG/M metagenome (GOLD analysis project Ga0209636, IMG submission 187464) | Marine sediment microbial communities from White Oak River estuary, North Carolina - WOR-1-52-54 (SPAdes) (version 2) | ecosystem: Environmental > Aquatic > Marine > Intertidal zone >... | reverse complement strand
CCTCAGGCTTTTCAAAAGACTTGAAGATGCTGATTGGTTACGGCTTTCCACTGTACATTTCCACGCTCATCGTTGGTTTCACCCTCCAGTACCGAAACATACTGCTTGCTGTTTTCACGTCGAACTATGAGATTGGCAATTTTCAGGCCGCAATGAACTTCACAGTCTTCGTGAGCAGCCTATCAATACCAATCGCGAAAATCCTTCTTCCGGCTTTCTCGAAGCTAGAGGAGAGGCAGGAAGACGTGAGGAGCTTTTTCAAAATAGCCGTAAAATACACTACAATTGTTGTGTTGCCAATAGTGATATTGCTCATGACTTATGCTGAAGAGATTGTTCAGGTTGTGTACGGAGAGGGCTTTGAGCTAGCCCCAACTTTCTTCCTGCTATACGCTCTAACATATCTCTTTATGGGAATAGGCTCACTCGTAATAAGGAGCTTCTTCAATGGCTTGGGAAAAACCAAAGAAAACCTAAAAATGTCTCTCATCAGCGCGGTCATCTTAGTAGCCATGGCACCTGTATTAACACCATTTGTCGGAATCTACGGAATGATTCTGGCGCTTATTCTAGCATCACTGCTTTCTACGCTATATGGATTATACACCGCTAGAAAACTGTTCTCGATACGAGTGGATGCGCGAATAACGATGCTCATCTACTTAGCTTCAATAGTTTCCGCGGTGCCACTAGTCCTCCTAAGAGGGCTTCCTCTGCACTCTAACCTGGTCAGGATTCTGGTGGGGATGACGATCTACGTCGCGATATATCTTTTGGTGATTCCATTAACAAGAGTGATATCATCACCAGAGATGCAAGAGATTAAGAAGGTTGTAGGCAGGATCGGACTCTTGAAGTATTTCGCCTCGCCAATCATCTATTTTGAGGAGAAGATCCTGGCAAAGATTTCCTAACACCTGTAGGGGTTGGCGCGCGTCTGTCCACACATGCACCCCACCCAATGAGTGATCCATTCCGGTGGTTCTAGATTTGAGGACGCTTGTTCTCGGTTTCGACGGGGCTTCGCCAAGACTGGTCGACAAGTGGATTGACCGTTTGCCAACCTTCAACATGTTCAAGGAGCGTGGCTCTTGGGGCTTAACAATTCCTCCTATTCCTGCTCAAACGCCTGTTGCATGGACAACGTTTGCGACTGGACAAAACCCAGGTAACCACGGAATTTTCAGCTTTGCGTTCAGACATAAGGGATCTTATGAGAGAAAGGTCATAGATCCTGAACTGATCAGGTCCAAAACGTTGTGGCGTATTTTGAGCGATTGCGGAAAGCGAATTGGAGTGGTGAATGTTCCAATGTGTGATTCTATGAAGGTTAGAGGTTTTATAATTCCGGGTTTTCTGTCTAGGACTGAAGGAGTCTTTCCCCCTCCGATAAAGGAGATACTCCAAAGGCGATTTCACGTCGATAGGTTGATGGGAGATTTGGACGTCGACACTTTGAAGATGGCTCGTAGTAACCCTGAGCTTTTTTTTGAGAGAGTAAACCACATCACGGATGAAATGGCAGAAATCTGCCTACACTTGATTAAGGAAGAAAAATGGGATTTTTTCATGGCAGTATTTATGGGAGCCGACAGAATTCAACATTTCTTCTGGAAGTATGTCGACGAGGATCATCCTGAATATGAAGAAACTTTGATAGGAGAGCTCGTTGAGGATTTCTATATTAAGCTGGACAGAATCGTGAGCCGATTTCTAGAAGGCGTGCCCGAAGACATTTGTGTCATTGTGCTCTCAGACCACGGGTTCTGCCCAATACATAAGGAGATCATAATCAACGACTTTTTGCAGGAAATGAAGTTCCTGGAAACCGACGAAATTGGCAAGATTGACTTGGAAAGAAGCCGGGCAATCTCCTATGGCTACGGAGATATCTGGCTGAACGTAAGAGGAAGAGAACCTAAAGGAATAATTGGCAGCGACAAAGATTACGAAGACCTAAGGGTTGAGATTTCGGAAGAACTGAAGAGAATCAAAGTCGACGGTGGTAGACCAATCTTGGACGTGAAGAAAAGAGAACAGATTTACTGGGGATCCTACGTGGATCGCGCGCCAGACCTCACAACAATCTTCGATATCGGATGGCAGGCTGCGCGCCAGCCCGAAATTACGAAAAGAAGTAAACTCAAAAGATACGTGAATGACAATCCTCTATGGAGTGGAGGACACGATGGAACTCATGATCCTGCAGCGGTCCCAGGAATTATTGGAGTTCTAGGACCTGAGATGCGAAAGGAAAGAGAATTAAGGGTTCGATTGTCGGATGTTGCTCCAACAATACTAGGTTTGATGGGTATTGCTGCTCCGACCGAGATGGACGGCAAACCTTTTTACTAAGGCACAGAGAATGGATTAAATGTAGGTTTTTGGTGGTTAGCTGTGGCCAGTGTACGCGAATCTGTCGTCTCGGGAATTCAAGCTTTAATGGCGTTTTTGCGTTCTTCGAAGAAAACGCTTATGTTATTAATAGTGGTCGTGTTAGCAACTGTGGCTCTACAGACCTCAATATCCCTGTGGCTAAGCAACACCCACAATTTCACGTTGCCAAGCATTGGAACAATGTACGTGTTAGGTGTTGAAGTGTATGGAGGAGACATAAAAACCGATGGAGATCTGAAATACGTCGATTGGGGAGTCACATACCCAGGAGCTGCAATCAACCGCTCCGCTAACATCCGCAGCATCAGCAACGTTGACTCGATTCTGAATCTAGAGACAGCGAATTGGACATACTTTAACGCCGAAGGCGAAGTCGTAGTAGACCCCGACAGCGACTACATTAATCTCACATGGAACTACAATGAGACGGTTGTTCACTCAAACGAAACCGTTCCGGTGACACTAACCCTTTCCGTCTCCGATTCCCAAGACTTCATCAGTTATATCCTCGCCTATAATGTGCGAACCTTCAACCTCGACATACGGATCCACTCGTCCGAATACAGAAGCTGACTCGCCAGGACAGAGAACCCAAAAAAAGCCAGATTGAGTATCGATCTGCGAGCTTCGCTAAGACCATACGACCAAGTGGCCAAGGTCTAAGATTATGAAAGCGCCGAAGGCTTTTCAGAAGACAATCGAAACTGTCAGGGCAAACCATTTGATCTTTTTCACTTCCACGCTAGTGGCTCTGGCAATCCTGATTTTTTATTGGCAAGACTTTTCCATCCTGGCAAACGAAGCTCTGCAAAGCGAATCGGCAAGTCACACATTGCTGGTTCCATTTCTAGCGGCATACCTGTTATATCAGAAAAGAGACATTGTCAAAGCGTCAGTTTCGCTAGAAAGACTTCGAGAAGCCAAATCGGTTTCTTTACATGAAATCATCGGCTTCGCCGTCTGCCTCTCAGCTTTTCTCCTTTACTGGTATGGCTCCTCTACATTCTATCCCTTAGAATACCATCTGGCTTCGCTGCCTTTACTGATAGTTGGCACTACTGTAGCACTCTTCGGCCGAAAGACGCTAATGCTTCTCATCCCCCCAATCCTCTTCCTAGCATTTCTGGTGCCTCCTCCATCGATAATTACCTATACTGCGGGCGGGGCAATTGGAAATCTTAACACGCAAATCTCCTACACCGCGTTGCGAGCAGCGGGCTTACCGGTAACCCTGCTATCTGAGTATGGATCCCCAACTATCGTCCTCGCGAATCGAGATGGGCAATCAATATCATTTGCAGTCGATGTGCCCTGCTCTGGAATCTATTCCTTAATAGCTTTCACGATGTTTGCGGCATTCCTAGCGCTTATTATAGGCGGCTCCTTGTTCAAAAAGGCTGGTCTATTTGTGCTTGGATTCGGCATACTAATTGTCTTGAACATTGTTCGAATAATGTCCATTGTGTTTGTAGGACACAGGTTTGGCGAAGAAGTGGCGATGACACTATTTCACACGGTGTCGGGTTGGGTGCTCATCTTCGTAGGAATACTGCTGTTGCTTTTCATAGGCGACAGATTCCTGAACCTAAAGCTTTTCTCCAGTTCAAAAGAACCTCAGACGTGTGTAAGGTGCGGAGAGCTTGAAAGCGGCTCTCAAGAATTTTGTCCGAGTTGTGGGAGGTTAATAGGCAAAAGAAAGCTGGGCGTCTCCAAGAGGTCGATGACAAAAGTGGTTGCTCTGCTCCTAGGCTGTACCCTTGCCACGCTAAGCATTCAGGCGCCAGTTTTCGCCTTTGCCCAAGGGTCGATATTCGCAAATCAGAATTGGATAGCCAGCAACACGATTTTCCCAGAACTTCCCGGATATGGTGTAAGATTTCTATATCGAGACGTAGACTACGAAAGAATATCGCATCAGGATGCATCATTGCTTTTCGCGTACATGCCTCTCAATACGTCTAATCTGCCAATCTATGTACTGGTTGGAGTCGCGGATTCCATGGCAAACCTTCACAACTGGGAAGTCTGTCTCGTTTCATACCAAGTCGCCCACGGTGAATCGCCCCTCGTATCAGTGCTTGGCTCCCGAGACATTCAGCTGATTCAAAACCCTTCGATAATTGCGCGTTATTTCGTCTTTCGCAGTCCAGACAACTATACCCAATTCACCCTTTACTGGTATGAAAAGGCATTGTTCAACACTGGGACAACCGTGCACCAGAAATACGTCAGAACAAGCTTAATCGTCCTAGCCCAAACCGAGAAGAGCTCAACCGAATTGGAAGAAAAATTGCTGGCTCTAGGGAAAAGAATCGCAGAATACTGGGAGCCCTTGAAAGAACAGTCTCTGATTTCGATAGGTATCCCACTACAGCAGAGCCTTCTGGTCGGGGCTGTAGGCTTCGCAGCGATCACAGGGGCCACTCAATTCACAAGCGACAAGAGGAAAAAAGCCAGAAACCTCAAACTGTTCAGAAATTTCGCATCTTCAGATGAGAAGCAGCTTCTTCAAACCATTCAGGAACTCGGCAAAGGCAAAGGAGCAACATTGGAAGCGATACACCAAGCCTTCACAAGGGGAACAAAGAAGAAGGTCGAACCCGAGGAGCTTACAACAATGCTGAAAAGCCTGGAAAAATATGGGATAATCCAAAAAGAAGTCACCAGAGATCAGAACAGCTTAAAGCTTATTTGGAAGTTTTAATAGGGAGCTTCGCTCAGAGCTAAGTTGAGTAATTAATGCCCTTCGGCAAATCCGAGAATTCCAAGGAAAAAGAGTTAGACGCGGGTGAGCGGGCCGAATCAGCCACGGTTAAATACCTAGTCGAGTCGCTCCAAGCAGTACAAAAAGAAAACGAACTCCTTAAGATGCAGTTGGCGAAGTCCAGACAAGTACCGGCTGGCAGAATCGGGTTTGTCTTGCTTATTTTTGGCGTATTGGCGTTGGCAGGATCGATTTGGAGTGCATCCACAGTTTTGGCCTTTATTGGCTTGGGAATCACGTTCTGGGGAGCCCTTTTCCTATTTGTCAGGCCCATAAGATTCGTAAAAGAAGCTCTTCTAGAGTGGAACGCAATCTCATCGTACAAAATAATCGACAGGATCATAGATGATTTAGGGTATAAGGGAAAAGCCCTGTACATACCGCCATATCCAAAAGACGTTTACCTTCCCGAATACCTCAAAGGACTCAAAGAAATGGTCGTTCTCATCCCAGACAAAGATACCGCCGCGATGCCAACCATAGAAGAAATGGCAAAAGGGCAATTCATAGTTGAAAACCCACGAGGAATATGCATAACACCGCCAGGCTTTGGAGTCATGAGCCTCTTCGAAAAAGAACTAAGACTGGACTTCACAAAACTTGCCCCTGAAAGATTCCCAAGCGTTCTCCCAAAGCTCGCAACTAGCGACTTGCAACTGGCCAGAAACGTCCAGATTTCAACCGACAAATCCTTAGTGCATGTCAAGATCGAAGGTTCAGCCTACAAAGACCTCTACTCCCAAGAACGAGGATTGAAGAGCATCCACCTAGTTGGCTGTCCCCTAGCTAGCGCCATTGCCTGCGCCCTATCCAAAGCAACCGGAAGACTAGTAGCAATAATGAAAGATGAGATTTCTCCCGACCTAAAAACCATCGAATTATGGCTTCAAGTACTCGAAGGCTAGAAAATGCAATTCCCCCTTTCCACGTCAGAAATCATCCTGTGGCTAGCCTTCACAGCAATAATCCTGCTTGTGACATCTGAACTCATGTCACCCTATTCGGAGCAATTCGGGGATTTCGTAATTGAGAAAAGCCGTCTTAGAATAGCAGCCCTTGTCCTTGGCGTTGCCTTCATAGTCACAGTTCTAGTGCGAGTTGTTGCACCCATCTAAGCTAGACTTGCAGGAATATGGAACAACCATTCAGAATTTTCTATAACAGTTTACCTTACAAGTATATATTACTGTGATCCACTCAACTATTAAGAGGACGAGACAAATTGAAGCTGCGCGTCATATCGTTGACGATGCTGTTTATCGTACATGTTATGCTCTTCATCAGTGCTGTCTATGCCCCATGGTCAACGCTGGGAACAGGATACGCAATCACCTCAAACTACCACGGGGAAGATGTCATACCGAGCACCCCCGTGACTGTGACCGCGGGAACACTTGACCAAAACATAGTGCAAGTGACATTCAGATGGCACGAACCACCCGATGGGAATGGGCCAATTGCGAGGGAAGAGGCTAAACTGGTCGAACCAAACGGTACCATGGGAGAATGGAACAATGGCACTACAGCCCTTATTCTTTACGCCAATGATACTTACGCCCCAGATATAGTTGGCGACTGGGGAGTTCAAGCGTTCTTCCAAGACTCAGCGGGAACTGAAAAGGCAGGACTTGAAAACGTCGTGATGATAAGAGCCACTTCGTTCAACACAATACCTGAAATACCTGTTGGAACGATCAGCGCCACAGTAACTATGCTCATTGCCCTCGTATTCTTCATGGGAAAGAAAAAGAGCACTGGGAAAATACACTTCCGCGCGTGACCTCCACACACCAAAATAGTTGTTGGACGCAGCTGAGACTGCGTTAAGAAAAAGTGATTTTTCTCTTCTGAAAAAAGCGAAACAGACACATATAGTTCCGACATCTGTAAAAGAGACCGCGAAAAACCATTAATTCCATAACTACTCTGGACAGCTTAGCCTGGGTCGACAGGTAATCCTGCCACGAAACCCCCCTTAGTGGCAACCGTCGAACCCTCTAGCCTTGGGAATGCTGCTTGTGCTATGAGTGTTGTGGCACTTGGTTTTTTCACCTATCACTATGTTCAGCGAAAGCAGTGCGCGTGTGGGCCAGTAAGAGTACGAAGCTCTTGCCGAACCCCGTGAATATTCGGGGGCCTTCAAGAGTTTCTCAACAAATCACTGTAGAGGCTACTGGTCATATGTGCAGCCTTCATCCAGTCATAGGCCTTAGCTCTTTCCAGCGCTTTCTTGCCCATTGTAGATAGAGAACCGTGCGTTGTAGCAATGGTTAAGATGGCTTCTACAAGACTATCGGGATCATTTTTTTCATATAATATGCAGAAATCATTGCTCACCAATTCCTCGATGGGAGGCAATCTAGGAGCAATAGTTGGTTTTCCAAAAGACATGAAAAGAAGCAAGGAACCAGGTGTTGTTATTATGTGATATGGCAGTATTCCAACATCAGCAGCATTCATAAAAGCTTGGACCTCACTATCAGGCACGTAGCCCATCTCAATCAAGCAGTTTGCTGGGAAATGTCTCTGAAATTCACGAAGCTCTCTTTCTAGTCTTAAATCCCAAGGTTTTCCAGCAATTACGAGGAACAAATTGGGATTTCTATCTACAGCCTTCTTGAACGCTTGTAATAATAGCTGTACGCCTTTGTAATGACGGATTCTACCAAAGAATAGCAAGACGAATTTATGCATAGGGATGCCAAGTTTTTTTCTGGCTTCAGCGCGCGACCTTGACTTCGTGGTGTCTGAGTAGTAATCCAAAAAGTTTCCATGAGGTATCAAAGACATTTTCTGCGCACATACTTTGTAGATTCTCTCAGCCAGTTTCCTAGAATAATTGTTGTGGACAATAATCCTGTCAGATAAGCGCAACGCTAAAGCGAAAACTACATGCTCTATCTTTGGATACAATCTCTCGTGTGGTACAGCATTGTGTAACGTAATCACTATCCTCAATCTCATTATGAACCTTAGGAAGACAAGCTTGAGAACAAAATTGTATGCCATCATTGAGGCACCTAGAACGCTATGTGACCTAAAGCAAAATTCGATCAAGTGAAGATGAACTATGCGTATCCCTCGTCTCCCCTGCAATGCTTTCAATACTAGGTCTAGAAATCCGCCGTGGTGCAGCCTTCTAAGATAGACATCGACGCCACACTTGGCAACGTTCCTATAAAGAAGCCGAGAGTATGGTGCTGGAAAGCCTGGAAAGAGGACAATGACACCCACAACATCTGAACGCGGGCGCGCGCGCATATGCAAGCTATTAGCAAGCCTCAAGGATAAAAGCCATTTGCTACTGCATACATGCACAGTCATGATAACGCGAATTGTGGCGCGTAAGCGAATCAATAATGTTTATAGACGCAGTCTATTGAAAATACGGATCAAAAATCGAAAAAGATTTATCTCACTCGTGCCCTATAGATCAGTTTGCGAAGGAGAAGGGATAGAAATACGCAGTTTTTTTGTTGTATAGATCATCGTCTCCCACGCGCGCAATCTCGGTGTTAGCAAAAATGGAGTTTCAGTATAGACTACCAGTGAGACTTGCTCGAGTCAGAGCACGTTTTGGCTTATTTCTTTGGGATTTGGCCAACAAATACCTGAAGACAGTCGAGACGTCAAGGTTGCAGAGAGGCTTTGATGAGACGTTTCGAAGGCAAGCAGAGTCTCCTACGTGGCGAGCAGTTTGCGGCCAGGTTTTCGACAGTTACTTGGGGCAACTCAGCTTCGCTACAGTTGCGCAGATTCATCTTCTGGCGGAGAAGCTTCATGTGAATCCGCAAAGCAATGTTTTGGATTTGGCCTGTGGAACAGGGGGGCTTGGTCTCTACCTAGCTGAATTGACTGGTTGTCACATCAATGGCGTAGATATGTCCCCATTTGCCATCAAATCCGCAAACAAAAGGGCGAGATCAAGTGGCTTGGCCGACCGTGCTCGTTTTGAGGTGGGCATCTTGCCAGACCTGTCCTATGAAGATTGCTCCTTCGATGCGGTTATGAGCATCGACAGCGTGTATTGCATACCGGATAGGGCCTCATTGTTTCGTGGTTGTTATCGAGTCTTGAGGCCCAGTGGCTACTTAGGCATATACACCTTGTATCAGCGGAGAAATCTGCTCCTTGAGAATCCGATGCATAGGCGAGCGTTTTTGTGGTTTCCTTCGCAACCTTACTCGAATCTTATTCAAAGAGCTGGATTCAAAGGCCTATGGAAGATAGACCTGACCGAGGATCTGATTCAACTAGCAAAGCGCTGGGTCGATGCCATAAAGGAAAACCGAGGTTCGCTAGAGAAGGAAATGGGTGCCGCGAGGGCTGGAGATCAGACAGTGGCTTGGTCGTTAGCCACAGAGGGTTATATAGGACGGGCTTTGTTTAAAACTCAGAGGCCCGCAAAAGCGCACACATCACAGGCAAAAGAGGAAAAAGTACACCTTCAGATACCTATGAAAGCGCAGTGATAGAGTTAAGGCTACCATCTTTCTCCGTAATTCCCGACGGCGATAACTATATCGTAGATATCGATATCTCCATCGCCGTCGATATCGCATTCAGGATCGTATCGTGGATCAGGCAGGGATACGCCATAGGCGCCTGCCATTCGAACGATGTCATAGATGTCTACATCTCTGTCTCCATCGGCGTCGCCAGGGATCGTGACAAACACCCAGCCATCTTCGTAAGTGTTGTCGGCAGTATCTGTTTCGCCCAGCACGATGTGGGCTGTGATGCTGATAGTGTAATTGCCTAAGGCGAAACCTGTTGTGTTCCACTGGAAGATTAGTGTCATGTTGTCCCCTGCAGCCAAGGTTACAGGCTTGCTTCCCACCGGGCTGGAATTCACAAAAGCGGTCACGTTGAAAATCTCAGGGGAGTCACCTTGATTCTCAACAGTCACTGTAACATTAACACAGTATCCTTCGCCCACTACGGTCTTCGAAGAGGAGACGTAGGTCACTGCAACGTCGTGCACGACGTTTGTGACTGTTAGGTTCCACTGGTGGGAGTCGGATAGTTGGCCGTCGGACACGACTACTGTCACGTTGTAGATGCCTGCTGAGTCGAAGTCGGCGGTGAAGTTGTAGGAGTCAGT
>Ga0209636_10008840_pt1 | contig 10266 bp, 7 predicted proteins | sample DeeMarSWOR152_54_FD_187464 | JGI IMG/M metagenome (GOLD analysis project Ga0209636, IMG submission 187464) | Marine sediment microbial communities from White Oak River estuary, North Carolina - WOR-1-52-54 (SPAdes) (version 2) | ecosystem: Environmental > Aquatic > Marine > Intertidal zone >... | reverse complement strand
CTTGAGGTTTCACTTTGCCTATCTCAGGGCTTTCGTAGGCTGCAATACCCTGAGGCTGTTTCTACCCAGTTTGGCTATCCCTGCCTTAGAGGTTTCTGTCCCAACTCCCATTACCGTGCATCTTGATAACTGTAAACAATGTGCCGACGACCTTGAAGCGATTCGGCAGTTAAAACTGACAGGTAAGCAACTTGGCCGATTGGGACAGCTTTTTGCTGAAGAACCAAGGATCGATACTAATGTATGCCCAAAAGCCCAAAATGCCATAGCATCCGTCGGAGCAATGGTTTTTGAAGGTACTTCGCCCGCGATATTGAAACATTTGTGCGTATGCCCGGAGTGTAGAAAACTTCTCTATGAAGAACTCAAGGGCAGACGCGAAAAACTTCCTCAGAATTTAGAACAATCGCCGATACCGTGTGATGCTATCTCGCCCACGGATATTTTCGATTATGTTATACCGTATGGAATCGACCCTAAGCGCGACGCTTATAAGATGTTTCGCAACTCACTGACGTCACATTTAATTAATTGCCCGAGATGCCTGCATAAAATGCAGAAACTGCACGACACTGTGTACGATATTTTGGAGCGACCTGAATCCGGAATCGTAACATGCTATAACATAAACGACTCTGACCGGGACTCGGTTGTCGGTAGTGCTGAAAACATGTATAAGGATTGGCCGATAGAAGTGCAAGTGTTTGATAAATCCGCTGAAATCGAGACTGTCGAAGCCAGAGACTCAAGTGCTGTAGGAGGCATTGGGTCACCCCCTAAGCCCAAACTAAAACAGAAACTCTCAAGCCTTAATATTAAACCATTTATCAAGCCCGCCGCGGCTGCAGCAGTCATTTTAGTGGCTCTTTTCTTGTTCAACGCACCCACTGCGAAGGCAGTCGACCTTAGTCAGATTTATAAGGCTCTGGTGCGAATCAAAAATGTCTGCATTACTACTTTTTACCAAGAGGAATCAAATAAGATTCAAGAAGTATGGATATCCCAAACACTAAATATCAAGGTATTAAAGACCAGAAACGAGTGTACTATATGGGATCTTGATGCCAAATCGGAAAAAACAAAGAATTTGAATACAGGTTCAATCACTATGACTAAACTGGACGGTGCCCTTCTCTTGAAGATTAAGGAGACCATGGAAGGACCTCTGGGTCTGTTGCCATTTAACAGTATGCCTGAAGCGCCGGAAGGTGCCAAGTGGTCGCCGGTATCGGATAAGAACGTTGAAACTACCATTTCTGGCACAGAATCATACGACTTAATATGGACTGACACGTCTCTCGCTGGGTCCATAATACATAGAAAATGGCGGGGATATATAGATATCAAAACAAAACTGCCAAAGAGAATTGAGTGGTGGTTGAAACTGGCTGAAGAAGATGAGTACAAGCTCGAAACTATTACTATGGTTTCTTATCCTACTGCAGCTGAAATTCAGGCAAATATCAATGACGCGGGATTTTAGTTAACGATACTTTATTCTGTCAACCAAAGTGGAGAACGATTACTGTACTCGCCATCGATTTCTTCCACAAGCAAATCATCTGCTTTGAGGCTGCTTATGTGGCCATCTACAAATCCTACATTGACAGTTTTGTTCGGATGGCGGCCACCAATAGCGTCTACCTCCTGGCCAGGAAATATAGTTCTGTCTTGATTTATTCGCAAACCCGGGATATAAAAAGAACCTTCCCTGGAAGTATTTTCAAAAGGCTTAACGGATGCATTTGTTGCACCCTTCCAGCTTATAAGGCTGTATCCGCTGTCAGTTATGAGTAATGTTTCAGCAGGCCGCCGAATCTGATATAGGGCCAAAGGCACTCCCTCAAATTCGCTGTCCCCAAACTCAAGAAGATCCTTGCAAATAGCTCGATTTACTCCATAATTTCCACAAAGACAGTATGGTTCGCTTATGCTTCTGGATGGACACCAAAGAATATTTCTTTTTCCGTAGTTTTGTCCTACAATACCCGATAAGGAGTGAAACCACCACCACCCCTGTAAGTCATATATTGCATTCCCTGGATAACCGCCCGGAGGAATGACCATGCCGAATTCTGAATCATCGAAACCATGGGGAAAGGTCTCATTTTCCTGGGCGTATGTAGTCAGGGCCAGGGACAATTGCTTGAGATTTGAACCACATATCACCACTCTGGTTTGTTCCCTGGCTGTGCGTAACACGGGCACTAAGATGCTCATCAGCGCCGCGATAACCGCGATTACTACTATCAACTCAACGAGTGTAAAACCGGTGCGTCTCATATCTACATCATTTTACCAATACTTATGCGGAAGTAAATGCAAGAATGGCATATCAAGGTTGCTTTACTTGCGTTGGTTCCGTACCCAAAAAGGCTCTCTTTTGCGTTTTTAGGCAATAAATAGAGCATTCGCCAAGAGCGATCGCACGAAAAAAAATGGAAAAAAAGCTATTTATTATCAACATTGCAGCGATCTGCTCCGGCACTTCTATAGGCTGGTAAACCTCGCCGGAGAGATTCTTGTAAATTCGGAATGGCATGAATTACTGAACGTAAGTCATGGTCGTACTTACCTTAGAGGTGTGAAAGGCTAAAGACAACTCCTCCTCCGTATGGGCGGTCAGAATTGTAGTTTTTCCGGCCGCCTATTCTATTTGGAATATCACTCGTCGGGATTACAGGGCAGGCACGCCCGCATATACTGAAAATAAAAGACACCGCTGGATTTACAGCCACCATATCCATCATTTATGCACGGAGTCGAGACGTTTCCGGCAAGAACAGGATCAGTCTCTGCTTCGCACGTATCACCCTCATCGCCCGGTTCGCAGCCACACCTCTCGTAAAATCTTATGTATTGTCCACCGCAAAGACCTCCAAAAGGAGGATCTGGGCAAAATATTACATCAGCTTGTTGGATCAGGTCCGTGCAGGTGAAATTAGTAAGCCCACCCTCGGTTGACCCGGTTATGTTGCTCAATTCACTGTCATTCATCTCTGTGTAAGTCGGCTCCAAGTCCAGAGGTTTATCAGAGACGAGCAGTGCTGTGCCCTTGCTCCACTTGAGGCCAAATTTGCTCAGTTTAGTACGATAGAAGAACCTATTGCTATCTAAGTCTATGACCCATACATACTCATCATCAATATATTCAAAAACCACATAATGATTCGCGGCAGGCAGATGCAGAATTGCCTGACAGTTTTTTAGATTCTTAAGTGTCAATATGTCGGCTTTGACTGCAAGGCAGTGGAAACCTAAGTCCTGGGCAAACTGTCGCAGTGCATAAAGGCTTGTGCTCTTATTCGGTTCGCTTACCAATTTCGCAAGCTCCTGGTCAGAAACATTTTTTCCTAACCGCTCGGAAACATACTTCATAGCCACTGTCGCGCAGTTTTGGGTCTGTGTATCCTTAGTCAATACAAACGCAAGTTTTTGTTGAAGAAGAGAATCAGTGTCGGCTTCACTGTAATAGCGGTACCACAAAGGCCTATCGCTAATCGGCGAGTAGAATTCCACCAGTGCATCCGCTTCATACTGAACACGAAAAGAGTCGGCCGGTGGAAGAATTGGACTAACATAAGTTAAATTCCAAAAATCGCTGGACAACAGCTCAGGCGATTTTTTACTGTTGTCATAGCATTCAATAATAATTGTCGTGGGAATCCATCTACCGGAGACCGATTCATAATCTCCATAGGTTTTCGTGATAGATGAACCACCAGCGTAATCCATCAAACAAGACAGTAGAGCGTAATCTTTTGTGGGATCAAGCACGAAAACCATCTTCGGTGCGCCTGTTTTAAAAAGTGTTAGATGTACATATCCTTGGCCATCGACAACCCCGGACGATTCAGCAACCGAGAGGCTCTCAAGTGTGAATATGCCGTATCCCCAAGGAACGATTCCAGCGGTTAATGGACCGTTGACAGCAACCGGGATATCGGTTGGGTTTTCGTGGACAATTGCATGGTTGCCCGGTCTAAAATACATTGTGTATCGTTCACCATCCCACGCAAATACACGTCTTTTGTTCCAATTCATATCGAAATCGTCTTGCGAAGGTTTAACGGTTTGGTTTGCCACGGATTGTGCCTGTTTGGTATGAGAATCAACGTTGATTTCCCAGTAGAACCTGTCCCCATCGTACTTTACGGTAACAGTCGACTCGGTCAGGTATCCATTTGACGATTTGTATTCGTGGTGTGTGGCCCTGATAGTACCGGTTGGAATCCAAGTCTTTCTTGGCTGCTGAGTAAGCGTTTCAAAAATTTGAAGAATCTCAGCCCTATCTAACTGTCTATCCGCGAAGGCGAAATCCTGAGCGATAAACAACAAAATAACCACCAGCAAAAAATTTCTTATCTTCATAACAACACCTTTTCCTTGATTAATCTGTTCAAATTTATGCACACACGTAACACTTTTTACTGTAGCTATTAATTCAAGTTTTCAACATTATTGATGAATTCATTCCATTCCGTTTTGCTAAATGCATCCCTGATTTCCTTCTCTTGGTTCCATAATCTCTCCAGCCAGTTTACTAAATCATCAATCTGGGATTCAGACAGTTCCGTTTCTTCTGTCCCAAGCATTTCATCCATTTCGCCGCCCATCCCCATCATCTGCTGCGAATTGGGATCTACCTGGTGAATGACAATGCTTTCCAGCCTGGGAAATACCTCTCTGCTGTCTGTGTTAAATGAAACCCAGTTTATCAGCTCAAGTATAACATCACCCTGGCCTTCAGAAGTAAATACGAAACTGGCTAAATGGCCGTCTGCAATCGCAGAGTCCCAGGTTACAGCTGATAGTCGAATACCTTCTTCTTGCTCTGAGCCGGGGCCCCAGTAATCCGCAAACTCGATCCTGTTAGGCTCTGCCAGGATTTGCGCAGTTCCATCCGGATACTCCGTATTGTCAATTAAGCCAAGATTCGTATCGGAAATATTAACCTCAATATCAAAAGCCCACACATCATTATCATTGGAGGATGCAATATCCACATACAACGTGATAGTGCTGTTGACATCAATCGTAATCTCATCAAGACCATAGGCATCTACAATACTGTAAGTAATATTCGGATCTTCCGGATAGTTCGGCTCATCCGGGATGTCAGGTTCGTCAGGGCCGTTATTCGAAGCCGGCCACAGCCAATAGTCTATAAAAAGTCCCAAGTCGCTATTATCAACGTCACCATCCCGGTCGAGGTCTGCACCATTACACCAATTTGGATCGACACAGCCTATATCACCCCATCGTGAGGAAAATACTGCAAAATCATGAAAATCCACCACCTCATCCGAATACAAGTCACGCGTGGGAACATTATGGAAAGTGATGCAATAGTTGGGCTCATCCCAGCTTATGTTATAGCCGTATAATCCCACATTACACTCACCGACTTCGTCGGCATAGTAATCAATAATGAACCAGTCACCAGGGACTGTACTATTGTCTTCGGAATTGCCGTTAACGGGGTAAAATGTGTAAAAGTCAAAGCCCCAAATAAAAGAATCCCTCCATTCTGTCACTTTGGCCAAGTCACCTGCATCTTCAAAATGCGAGCCGGTCCAATCCCTTGTATTTGGATCGTAATCTCTTCCACCCAAAGTGCCTAACGCCCTATCCTGCCCCGTAATGAACAAACCTCCGCTCCAATAGTCGTTGCTGTCCGAACTCACAATGAGTGTGAGCCTGGTGCCGACCATAGTGTGCCCATTGCAATCAAATGGTGTTATCTCATCAGCATCATATACATTCAGCGAAATCTGCCCTAGAGCTATTGGAGCTATACCAAGAACTAATGTCAATGTCAAAAAACCTTTCACTGTCACCTCCTGCATAGATGTAAATATTCTCATTAGTGTCCTCCTCACAACAAAGGATCTTAGCTTCGGTGTGATTTTCCTTTTCCTCCATTTTCGAAAGAAATTCCATTTCGTTAATAAGACACGAACCTTCTACACAAGTCTGTGAGACACCCGAAGCGGCTCGAACAAAGCAATTTCTAAATCAAGTGTTCACTATTTATGCCGACACCAAGTACCCAGATGTTGATGAAAAACTTTTGTATCCACCCCCATTTTTTATACGAGAGTATCTGATAGTTAAACAGCTACAAAGGACGAAAATCTTTTAAATTGAGCTCCACTCATCCAAGTGCAAAACTTTTGGGTATAATTCCTCCAAATTCCAATTGCGATTATAAAACGAAATTATACCAAATACGCCCCTTCATTTCAACAGGTAATCGCACCGGTCTTTCGGTTTATTAAGCACCTGGGCGAAGTTAGACCACCATCATCCATATATGAATGCATATCGCATAGCTTATCGGACAAGTGGAACGCTAATTATTTGAGCAGACTATTTTTTTTTGCTGAATATGTTAAGAATCATGTGGCATATTTCTAATGTTCCAGCGGAGACCGCGGGGAAGGTTCTGAAATTGTGTGCCGAGTGTTTCGGCAATGATAAGATTGCATAAGGTGTCCGGAAATTCCTGCATCCAGGGCCAGTCGTCTTTGAAGGCATCCTCGTGAGTCTTCCAGTTGTGAATGGGCTTACATCGACTGGGTAGTTTGTTCAAACGGCGGTACTTGCGGGCTGTTTTTTCACTCATGCCGGCCTTGGCGGCGGCTGTTTTGAGTGTTTTGCTTTGATTAATCTGCTTCATTAATATCCTTACCTAATAGTCTGTAACCATCCAGAGCTCCTTAAAAAAAGGAAATCCAGACAGTGTACTGACTGTTATCTCCGACCGGTAATTTTAACTGTCGTCGGACGGTAAGAATAATTGTCGCTGAACATGCTTCCCTCGCCCAAAATACCGCAATTTCCACTGGTAGAATCTCACGAAGAGATGTCCGTCGGAGGCCTGATTTTTCCTATATTAAGGATGGAAGATGCTTCTATGTCGAACTAAGCAGCAATTGCAAAGATGCTGCAACGAAGGAAACGGGATTAAGCGGCAGCCCACCCACAAAAATCTTCAAGGTCAACAACCGCAAAGAGAGAATCTCGAAATTATCCCACAACTAAGCAGAGAAAACCTCATCTGCCAGGTCTTCACCTACCTGACTGGCATAGTATTGCTCGACGGCTTTCTGGCCTTGAGTCTGGAACGTATCCATAGAGGAGAAAATGCCGATTTTCATAAGAAGTAAGATTGCTATGCAGGCTGCCACATTTGCGGTAGAATGTGCATACTTGCCGCACTTTTCGAACATCTTCGGTTCGGGCAGCATCGTCCGCAGTTTCTCGGCCTTCGGTGCTTCCCGGAGACTGTGTTTCAATACACCAATTGCCTGAGTATTTGCACGCATCAATAAATCAAGCTTGTGTGGTTGAGATTTCATGGCCGAAAGCGCAAGATTGACTTTACCAACGTTTACGAGTCGACGATTACATCTTGGGCAATTCGCAATATGGTTCTGTACCCAGTCCGCATCGAGAAGAAAGCGGTTGATTATAGCTTTATACAACCAGCCCCTTATTCGTCTGCACTTGTTAGAACTCCCGTTTTGAGATTTATCGCGAAGTGTTGTCCCCTTATTTTTATTTATACTAATCATTTTCTTTCTTCTCTTTCTTTGCCCATCCATACGGCCAACAATTGGATTGCTTTGCACCTGTAGACCCTTGCGGTTGCCGCTGATATGCCTAATATCCTGCCAGTCTGGGCGTAAGATAATTCTCCCAGATCGCGTAACATTATAACGTTCCTTAAATATTCAGGCAGTTGAGCTACATAGAATCTCAAGGTTTCCTGTAAGTATTTACTGTCAAGCTCATTTTCGGGCGAGTTAGCGCCCTCTCTGTTAAAAATAGCCGTGGACAATCTCTTTTTTTCAGCGGCTCTGTGTTTTAACATTGATACTGCTGTGTTGCTTGCCACACGGTAGATATACGCTTTTACATGTTCGGGCTTTTGTCTTCCTTTGTAATGGGCGAGCTGTAAAAAAGTGTTCTGGTAGGCGTCACAAACATCTTGTTCATTACCTAATATTCGCCAGAGAATTGTGACCAATCCCTGCCCGTGACGTTGCATTGCAGACAATATCCACCGCTGGCTTTCGTCTACAGCCCCGGAAACAGGAAAGTCCCAAATCAGCTCGTAATTAACGGCCTTGCCAAACATAAACGCCCATTCACTAATTCCATCTGTTAAGAGTGAGCACCTATTACTATGTTAACAAAAAAACTGCTGATTTTAGGGAAAAATCTTTTTTTTAGATAACATTTTAGGGTGCTTTTTCCTCTTACTTTTGAAACCGCCTGGCTGAAAATGTCATATTTGCCGGCATCAAACGATAATGATATGAGCAAAAATAATCGTAAAAAGGGCTCTGGCGACGCTAAAATGGATGCCCACGATGTGGTATCCCTGGTGGATGATTTGTTCAAAAAAGCCATAGAATCCAATGCAAGCGATGTCCATTTCGAGCCCATGGACTCCGAATTGGCTATAAAATTCCGCCTTGACGGCGTCTTAAACACCGTAGAAAAAGTGCCAAAATCCTTGTCTGACAATGTCATTGCAAGGCTGAAGGTGCTTGGAGGGCTCCTGACCTATCGAGGCGATATACCGCAGGAGGGCCGGATTGATATCAGCAAGAGCCATAATGGCAGGATTACGGACCAGCGGCTCGCAATTTTTCCAACGATACACGGCCAAAGAGCGGTAGTGCGACTGTTCTATAAAAATAGAGAGCTTATGGAACTGGGAAAGTTGGGATTTTCAGAGCATACGTATACAGCATTGAAGAAAATAGCTGCCAGAAATCAAGGCGTCTTACTGCTGACCGGCCCGGCGGGCAGTGGAAAGAGCACCACCCTCGCCGCCCTTCTGCGACACATTCTAAAGGGCTTTCCCGGCAAGAGCATTGTAACTCTCGAAGATCCCGTGGAAATCAGAATCGAAGGCATTACGCAAACCCAGATTACACCACACGGCCAAATGACATTTCCAACGGCACTGCGTTCGCTGCTGCGACAGGACCCGCAGGTTTTGATGATTGGAGAGATACGCGATGCCGAGACCGCAAAAATTGCTATCGAGGCGGGACTTACCGGGCATTTGCTGATGAGCACAATGCACAGCGGCACGCCTGCCGGGGCATTTTTACGATTGCTGGAGATGGGCATTGAGCCTTACCAGGTAACCTCAAGCGTCTCGGCAGTCCTTAATCAACGGCTTGCCAGGAAACTTTGCAGCAAGTGCAAGAGAAAGAGCAGTTCCGCCGGGGCCGGATTTGAAGCGGTAGGATGTGACGACTGTTTTAACACCGGATTCAAAGGACGCGTCCTTATAGCGGAAATGGTCCAGCTTGATGGACAGTTGAGAAAGGCCATTTTGGCAAAAGCCGACCTGGAACAGCTTGAAGATATACTCGAAAGTAAAGGACATACGAATATGCTTGAGGACGGCGAGCGTTTGGTCCGTGATGGCGTCACAACACAGGAGGAACTGAATAAAGTTTGTGGAATAAGTACGAGCTAAAACAAAAAGAAAAGAACTCGAAATATCTGTGTATCCTCCGCAGTTAACAGGAGCAGAAAATGGCGACATTTGAATACAATGCACTGACGTCGGCGGGCCGTTTGATGAAAGGCACGGTTGAAGCCGGGTCTCGCGAAGAGGCGGGCGAGCTACTTAAACAAATGGAGCTTACGGTCAATTCTATTGAAAAGGTCAGAGCTTCAAAGCCAAGGACCGCCATCGGAAGAAACGAGTTTATGCTTTTCAATCAGCAGCTTGCTTCGATAACAAAGGCCGGGATACCTCTGGAAAGGGGACTGAGAGAGCTTGCAAGCGATATCAGCTCTAGGTCGATGCGAAAGCTCATTGATTCTATTGCAGGCGAACTTGAAGCGGGCACTAGTATTGAGGAAGCCTTCGAAAAGAGACAAAAGCGTTTTCCACCTCTTTACGGCAGGATATTAAAAGCCGGTATTGAAACAGGAAGATTAAGCGAGATGCTGACGAGTCTTAACAGGCATCTGGAACTGGCCCATCAAACAAGGAGGATAATTTTTGAAGCATTGAGCTATCCCGCGGTCATCCTTACTCTGGCTGCTGTTATTTTAACAGCCATATTCCTGATTATAATACCGCCATTCGGCCCTATACTGGCAGATATGACAGAGGGCGCACAGTTGCCGAAGATAACTCAGTTATTCCTAAGTGTGACGGAAAATATAGTGCCTTTTTGGGTAGGCGTGGGAGTTCTTATCGCAGTGATTATTTTTACAGTTGGG
>Ga0209636_10008839_pt1 | contig 10267 bp, 5 predicted proteins | sample DeeMarSWOR152_54_FD_187464 | JGI IMG/M metagenome (GOLD analysis project Ga0209636, IMG submission 187464) | Marine sediment microbial communities from White Oak River estuary, North Carolina - WOR-1-52-54 (SPAdes) (version 2) | ecosystem: Environmental > Aquatic > Marine > Intertidal zone >... | reverse complement strand
AGCCGAGCAATTTGCACAGCGAGCGATTCACAACAGAGATTTTGCCTTCAAGGTCCACAACCGCTACAAGACCCTCCATTGTTTCAAGGATACGGTTGGCCGCAAACGACGGAGTCAAATCGATCAACCTGAAGCGCATGATGGTCTGCCCCAGGATCAGAGTGCTGACGAAAATGGGAATGTATCCGATGGGAAAAACCTGTATTCCAAACATGCCCACAAAATCAACGGCTCCCAAGAGACCGATAGCCACCCCGACGAAGATGCCTTTAAGCCTGTTTCTCTCCTGTTTCGAGGAGCTTTTCCGATATTCAAGCCAGATCAAATCCAAACTGATCAGCATAAAAAGCGCGATATATAGAATCAAAAAGAAGCCGTATGGACCATATTTCGGATAATATCCCCAGGGCATCAAAGAAACGCTCTCAACAAGATAGGGAGTGAACACAAATCCAACACAAAACACTCCGGAAAGAACAAAGGTTCCCCAACCAAATATCTTGTATTTTTTATATAGCTGGATGAATTCCAGAGTAAAAACGAAAAAGAAACTGGGAATAAAAGCCACTCCAAAATGGCTGATCCTTGCCCAGAATAAGGCATCGAGCTCATTGGGAGCCGAATAAAGCCAAGGTAGAGATCCCATCCATACAAAAATGCTGAAAGTCACCAAGAAAAAAGAGGAGCTGACCTTTGAATCCTTATTCCTGATCAGCGTGATCGCTCCCAGGATCAACATCAGAGATCCGACAATGAGGGGAGATATGGAGTGGACATTGAGCTTTAGAAAGAGTGCCTCCAGATTTTCCATCTGACCTGATAGTCCTCCGTATGGTTCCCAATGTTTACAGACATGGTTTTTCTTAGTCAATCACCACAAGGGAGGAATTCGGGGGTGAAATTTTGGAGGATGTCTATTCGTATCTGAGCGAATCCACAGGGTTGGCCAGAGCAGCTTTAATCGATTGGTAACTTACAGTCAACAAGGCGATAAAGAAGGCTATTAGACCTGCTGTCACAAACGTCAAAAGAGTAATGGGAATCCGGAATGGAAAATTTAACAGCCAATAGTTTTTCATCACGAAATAGGTTAGAGGCCAGGCGATTATATTGGCTATGAAAATCCATCTCAGGAAATTTCCTGAGAGTTGAATCACTATAGAACCGGTCGAAGCCCCGAGCACTTTCCGGATACCGATCTCTTTGGTGCTTTGCTCGGCTGTATAAGAGGTCAGCCCAAAAAGACCGAGACAGGCAACAAAGATCGCAATAAAGGAAAAAAGCGTGATGATCTGACTTAAACGTTCCTCTGAGTGGTAGAGAGAATCGAAATTCTCATCCACGAAGAAATATTCAAAACTTCTCTCCTTCTCGAATGCATCCCAGATCTTCTCAATATAGGATAGAGTCCCGGAGATATCATCAGTGTTCATTTTGATCGACATGTACGTGTCATGTCGCGGTCTAAGAAAAATGGCAAGTGGACCAATGATTTGTTTGAGCGAACGGTAATGAAAATCCTTGACGATTCCCACAATCGGACGCATCACCTCTCTGGAATATCCGATTTTTTTTCCTATGGTCTGCTCTCTCCACCCTAGCTTTGCCGCGGCGGTCTGATTGATCAGAAAAGCTCCTTCCTTATCTGATCCAAAATCCCGCGAGAAATCTCGTCCTTCAAGGAGCTCGATTTCATATGTTTTCAGAAAATCGTAATCAGAAAAAATATAATCAAATGTGAAGGATACACTATCTGGTTGTCCTTCAAGGAAAGTAGTGAGAACAGCCTCTGCTCTTCCTGGGATACCGTTTGAATAAGAAGCTTCTAGAATGCTCGCACTCTTTTTTAATTCATTCTTAAATGCTTCGAACTGCTCTTGTATGGCCCTGCCTTTGATTCGGATAGCAAGAACCTGTTCTTTTTTAAATCCCAAATTATGATTCTTCATAAAGTTTAACTGTCTCAAAACAATAAATGTGCTGATGACAAGAATGATGGAAATCGTGAATTGAAAAATGACGAGGCAAGTCCGAATAATCGACCTTTTGGAGCCTCTCTGACCCTTTTTTCTTAAAGTATCGATAGGCTGGAAGGAAGAAAGAAAAAACGCTGGATAACTCCCTGCCGTGATTCCTGTTAATGCCGCAAGCACAAGTAACACGATGATTACAGCCCAATTGAAAAGAGATGACATGGCGAATTCTTTACCTGTAAGGTTATTGAAGGCCGGAACAAGAAGCCATACTACATTGATAGCCAGAAACAATGCAAAGAAACAATAACCCACAGATTCGGTGAGAAATTGAACGATCAGCCGTTTTTTGTGCGCTCCTAAAACTTTCCTCAATCCGACTTCCCTACCCCTTTTTGTAGAACGGGCAGTAGACAGATTCATGAAATTGATACACGCAATCAAAAGAATAAATGCAGCAACGATCGAGAAAACATAGACATAGCGGATATCTCCGTTTCCTTCGATTTCACCTTCCAGGTGCGATCTCAAATGGATATCAGTCAACGGTTGAAGGTAGTAGAACAATTTCTGCCCATACTTTCGAGCCTCATCACCCGCATGCTTATCCACGATGGACGCCAATTTCTTCTCTACTGATTGAAATTCGGCTCTCTCATCGAGAAGGACATATGACCAGCCCATAATGACCAGCCAAGCATCCAGATATTCGGCTCTTTTCCCCTGGATGGTGCTCATAGAGACCAGGTAGTTGAAATGGAAATGGGAATTGCGTGGGACGTCCTTGACCACGCCTGTAACTTTCAAATCCCCGTCAGCATTAAGATTCACAGTTTTCCCTAAGGGATTCTCGTTTACGAATATTTTCTTGGCCATCTTATGAGTTATAACGATCGAACCTGGGGATTCGAGTGCAGTAGTTGGATCTCCCTCGATAAACTCATGGGTAAAGATTTCAAAAAAGGCTTTATCCGCGTAGAAAATTCCATGCTCGTCAAATTTCTTAGCGTTGTAGGAAACGAGGCCTGTCCGTTGCCAAAGTCTTGTATAGGCAATGACTTCGGGCACCTCGGCGGTAAACGTCGGGGCTGCAGCAAAAGGCGAGACAGCGTAATGATCAAAGGCTCCTCCAATCTCCTCGGCATAGGTAATCCTGCAGATACGATCTGCATTTTCGTGATACCTGTCATAGCTCAATTCATCTTGAACCCACAACAGTATCAGAATACAACAGGTCAATCCTACAGCAAGACCAGCAATATTGATAAAGGAATAGCCTTTATGTGTTTTTATGTTCCTCAACGCAATTTTAATATAATTTCTAAACACAGTCCTTCCTTATCGCTGTCATTCACATGCAAACTACATACCAATTGTAGTAAACAGGAGTGAATCAAGAGAGCAGAAGAAATTATTGGAAAAATTGTCCGCTGACAGACAAAGACTGTACGATAGCGAACAGTCGTGTCTATGAAGGTTTATTCGTACCTCAACAAATCTACAGGATTGGCTCTGGCCGCTTTGATTGTTTGATAGCTCACAGTCAATAAGGCTATGAAAAAAACAACGATGGACGCCAACAAGAAAGACCAGACCGATAGGCCTGGCCGGAATGCAAACCTCTGGAGCCATTTATGCATGAAATAATACGCTATCGGCCAGGCAAAAAGATTACTCAGTATCACCCACTTCGTAAATTGTTTTGATAGAAGAAGGATGATCTTCGATTCTGTAGCGCCCAACACTTTTCGGATTCCAATTTCTTTTGTTCGCTGCTCGGCAATAAAAGCAGCAAGTCCCAATAAGCCCAGACTTGCAATAATAATTGCCAAGAAAGAAAAAGCGAAAAATATCTGGCCCGTTCTTTCTTCTGCCTGATAGATCTGTGCAAAATGATCATCGAAAAATTCATATTCGAAAGCCTGATTTCCTGCAAATTTCCGCCATGTGTTTTCTAAAAAAGTCAAGGTTTCCCTTACGTCTTCAGAATGTACACGAACTGAGACATAACGGCCTCTGTTATTAGGTGGCCAGAGAGCGACTATCAGAGGCCGAATCTGGAAATGCAGACTTTCGAAATGAAAATCTTTCATCACGCCGATGATCGTAAAGGCCTGTGATTGGTCTTGAGTAGGACCTAAGGCAACAATCTGCTTGCCGATAGGATCTGTCAATCCGAGTTCTTTCAATGCCGTTTCATTTAGGATAACGGCTTGCTGATCTGCCTGTCGTCCCAGCTCAAAATACCGGCCAGCAGCCATTTCGATCTGGTAAGTATCGGCAAAATGAGGATCTGTGAAATAGGTCCAGAGAAGATGTGTCTCCTCACCTGATGCACCTGCCAATTTGAAAGCTGAATTCCCGAAAGTTTCTCCAATAAGTCTTCCGGTATTTGTGGCATTGATGACCTTGGCATGCTTGACCAGTTCCTGTCTAAATGTCTGGATTTGATTTCCGATATCATCAGTCTTTTTAACAACTATAATCTGGTCTTTATTAAATCCTAAATTTTTGTTCTGGATGTACGTTAGCTGTCGATTTACGATGAAGGTGCCCACAATCAGAACAATAGATACTGTAAATTGAAAGACAACGAGGGCATTGCGTAGGCTGGATTTTCTTGTCTTTCCCACGGCTTCCGACTTCAGAACAACTGCAGGATCAAAAGAAGCGAGAAAGAATGCGGGATATATCCCGGCTAAAATTCCTACCAACAGAACCACTCCGAGCAAAGAAGGGATGGTGTATACATTCTGTATATAGGGTATTGCCAAATCTTTTCCTGTGATGGTGTTAAATGTTGGGAGGAGGAATTGAACCGCGATCACTGCAAGAAGAACGGTAATAAAACTCATGAGTGTGGTTTCTGCAAGAAACTGACGGATTAACTGAAGTCTTCTGGAACCTATAGTCTTGCGAAGAGCGACTTCCCTGGCCCGGTTCGCGGAACGAGCTGTTGCCAGATTCACAAAATTGATGCCAGCGACGAATAGAATCCCGATAGCGATGATGGAAAATATATAAACATAAGCGATATCTCCATTTGGCTCTATCTCAAACTCGAGATGGGAGTGCAGATGAATATCGGTCAGAGGCTGAATAAAATAGCCCCACTTACCTCCAGATTCATAGAACTGCTCCAGGGTGATGCCTGCGGCAACCTGAATCTGCGGTCCGACATACTTCTGGACCAGCTCGGCCAGTTTGGCCTCGAAGGCTTTTGGAGAAGCATCATTTCTAAGAAGAATATAGGTATAATAATTGTTGCTGATCCAGATGGGATTTCTGCTGTCCTCATAAGTCGAGAGAGAAGCCAAAAAATCATAGTGAAAGTGAGAGTTGTGTGGAACATCCTCCACAATGCCTGTAACTAAATAATCTCTTCGCTGGTCAGCGTTAAGGGATTTGCCCAGCGCTTCTTCGTGGCCAAAATATTTCAAAGCCATGGAGCGAGTGAGGACGATGGTATTGGGTTCGGCTAAGGCTGTCTTGGGATCTCCTTTAATAAAGCGAACGGAGAAAATATCGAATAAGGACTGGTCCACCCAAAAAACGCGTTCTTCACTAAAAACCTTGTCCTCATACCTGAAGACCGGAAAGCCAAAATTCCTTAGGCGAGTTGCGGCTGAGACCTCAGGAAATTCGCGGACCAATGTCTGTGCCATGGGTGCGCACGTGATAACTCCGTGAAAGGCCATATTGTTAATAAAACCATCGATACCCACCCTGTAGATCTGGTCTGCTCTTTCATGGTATCGGTCATAACTTATTTCATCAAAGACATAAAGGACGATCATCAAACAACAGGCTACACCAACAGCCAAGCCGAAGATATTGATAAAGGAGAATCCTTTGTGCTTGAAAAAATTTCTCATCGCAACCTTCAAGTAATTCTTAAACATGATTTCATCTCCTAAGATGAGTAAATGCAGAATTGTAACAATCGAGTTTCATAGCGTTTATGTATATAACGAGATTAAAAGGAATTTGGTTCACACCACTCCTCATAATTCGGGGACCTGAATTCGGTGACAGTATACGCGATTACTTAATTCAGAAAAGATGTCAATCGTGTATAGAAATTTCTATACATACCTTGAAGCATGGCTAACAATCCTCGAATTAGAACTCCCAGAATTTGGTGGTCGCGTATACTGTCACCAAATAATTAAAGGGTTAATCTGAAATCAGGAGGGTTTTGGGATCAAGCTTGATCTTTAAATCACCTGGTGGTGGGAAGTCATAATCCTTTACCAGTCGAAGCCTTACATGGTCATCCTGATAGACAAGTGTGATCAGCACATCGAGCTGATCCAAACATCCTTTGAGTTCGTGCGGTATCCCTTTTTCGTCGAATAAAGGTTCATTTCCCTTCAGGGAAGCACTGAACCAGACTCTCACACCTACCCTCTGGGCAAAGTCTTTGAATTTCTGCAGATCTTCACAAGTAGATTTGCTAAAATCATAACCATCCACCATAACTGTGTCAGCAGCAAATTTGCCAAAGTCTATCATCGCTTCGACACTTCTCAACACCTGGTCTATATTTGCAGCATTCTGCCTGAAATTCATGATCACCCGGTTTCTGATGATTTCGTCATGGACATCGAGGGCTGACTCAAGTCGGCGCTTTTTGGCAATTTCTTTAAAAATATCCTCGTACCAGGTGATGATATAATCCACACGGTTGGAATAGGAGACATGTATCACAGGCTTACTCTGGAACAGCTTATCAGTAGCGATATGAACCAAGCAGGCTGTTTTTCCGACGCCCTTCCGGGAAGCGAGCACACCGACGTTTCCATCCTTCAAGCCCCCACGAAGGGATTTCTCGAGAATTCGCAAAGGACTCCTTCTGATAATCTCCGTTTTAACCATGCCCATATCTCCATTTTCTTAAAGAAGCAGTTTTCATTCGCCATTTTTCAGGTATTCTGTTCTCAACTCCTCGGCGATAGCAGGCGGAACCTTCCCATACTTTAAAAATTCCATGGTGAACTCCGCTTTTCCTTGTGTAAGGGTGCGGAGGACGGTTGCATAACCGAACATTTCACTCAATGGGATTTCAACATCAACTCGGGCAAAGGTCCCGTCTTCGACCGAGCTGATGATGATTCCCCGTCTCTGGTTGATACTGGAAAAATAATTTCCGATAAATTCCGAAGGCCCCTCGACAGAAAGTCTCATGATGGGTTCAAGAATCTGGGGCTTGGCTTTCGGATAAGCCTGAATAAACGCTTCTCTAGCCGCTGCCTGGAAAGCTAGATCAGATGAATCCACAGGATGTGATTGGCCGTCCGTCAGAACAATTCTGACGTTTGTTATCGGAAAGCCTATAAGCTGGCCTTTTGCGAGAGCGCTCTGAAATCCTTTGTCACACGACGGGATGAACTCCGTAGGGATGTGTCCGCCCTTGATCTTATTCACAAATTCGTAATGGCCTTCACTGAAAGGTTCGATGTATCCTATGACACGGCCAAATTGACCTGCTCCTCCAGTCTGTTTTCTGTGTGTGTGGTCGAATTCAGCCCGTTGGCTGATTGCTTCGCGGTAGGCCACCTGCGGCTGTCCGGTCTCCACTTCGGTTTTGTACTCCCGTCTCATCCGCTCTAAATAAACATCCAGATGAAGTTCGCCCATGCCCTGGATAATCGTCTGTTTAGATTCAGGATCAACATAGGTCCTGAAGGTCGGATCTTCTTTAACAAATCTGTTCAAAGCCTTGGCGAGATTATCAGTACTTTTGGTCCCCACAGGTTTGACTGCTAAAGAAATCACTGGTTCGGGAACAAAGATCGAAGTCATGGTGTAGTTGAGTCCAGGAGTGACAAAAGTATCCCCTGACCGGCATTCGACGCCGAAGAGAGCGACGATGTCGCCGCTTATGGCATGGTTGATATCTTCCATATTATCTGCATGCATTTTGACCAGCCGTCCGATTCGGATCGTCTGTCCCGATCGGGTATTGTAAAGCCTATCTCCTTTCTTGATTTCCCCTTGATAGATGCGGATATAGGTCAACTGGCCGTATGGACCATCTTCCAATTTAAAAGCCAGTGACACACAGCAAGCGTCAGGATTGGCTTCCAATCGAACCTCTTTACTGCCATTATCCAAATCCCTGGCAAAATTCTCCACATCAGCAGGATTGGGGAGATAGCGCACGACTGCATCCAACAGTGGCTGTACACCCTTATTTCTGTAAGCCGATCCCATAAAAACAGGCGTTAGCTCCCTGGAGATTGTTCCTTTCCTTACAGCCTCATGAATGAGGTCTTCTGTCTCCCTTCCCTCGAGGATGGCCTCCATGAGCTCATCTGAGAACATAGACACAGCATCCAGCATCTCCTCCCTTTTATTTTCGGATTCTTCAAGTAAATAGGAGGGGATGTCTTCATAGCGAACCTCTTCGCCGTCGTTCCCATCAAAAAAAACAGCCTTCATTCTCACTAGATCTACCACTCCTTGATGCTGATTCTCGAGTCCGATCGGGATCTGCATCAAGACAGCATTATGGCCGAGTCGTTCATTGAGTTGCTCTTTTGCTTTGAACGGATTGGCACCGATCCTGTCCAGCTTATTGATGAAAGCAATACGTGGAACATTGTAGCGTTTGAGTTGACGGTCCACTGTGATTGTTTGCGATTGGACACCTCCGACCGAACAGAGGACCAGGATAGCACTGTCCAAAACTCTGAGAGAGCGCTCGACTTCGATCGTAAAATCCACATGGCCTGGTGTATCGATGATGTTGACATTATGCCCATTCCAGTTAACAGTCGTGGCTGCCGAAGCGATGGTGATACCCCTCTCTTTTTCAAGTTCCATCGAATCCATGGTGGCACCCACACCATCTTTCCCATTGACCTCATGGATCTTGTGAATTTTTTTTGTGTAGAACAGAATCCGCTCGGTCAGGGTTGTCTTTCCAGAATCGATGTGCGCACTGATCCCTATATTTCGCATCTTATCGATACCTGTATTCATCTGCATAAAATCCATATCGAAGTATTGATTGGGGATTATAACTGCCTTAAGAAAAGAATTTTTTTCATTTTATTATACTCTATTAATTCGATGAAATCAATAATAAAGTCGGTGATGTGGTTAAAATCACGGAATCTGGAATTGAAGGGAAGATTTGTATTCATGCTCTTTACAGCATGCTGCCAGCGGTTTTTGCCATGATGTTCGAAGCTCAGTTTTCCTGGCTAAAGGATCCGGATAAAAAAACGCATGCCTGTCCTGATGCCTACAATCCTGTTGTGTTCGAAATCATGCGTGTTCGTGAAAAATGGAAAGAGTAAGACTGGAAGATTTAAAGTTACAACTCCAGCAATTTAGCTGCATTTCCACCAAAAATTCCCATTTTTTCTTCTAGAGAAAGGTCAAGCTTCTCAATGCTCTCCACCATCTTCTCCAGGCTTCCGATCTTATGAGGATAATCGCTTCCCGCAACAAAATGATCTGCTCCTGCAAAGACAATGGCAAATTCCAAGGCTCTGACATCGAAATTAACAGTATCATAATAAAATTCTTTCAGATACTCACTTGGGGGTTTACGTATATTTGTTCTGCACTCTTCGAAAGCAAAATATCCCCTATCAAGCCTTTCCGCGAGATAGGGAATCGCTCCTCCCAGATGCCCAAGCACCCACCTAATCCCGGGAAATTTTTCAACCACACCACTGAAAACCAATTTTGCTGCCGCTAATGTCGTATCAAAAGGAAAACCAACCAATGGCATGAGCCAATAATCCATCATGGCTTCTACTCCAATGGGAAAAGACGGATGGATATAAAACACTGCATTTAAATCATGGGCTTTTTCATATAGAGGCCAAAAAGATTGGTCACTCAAAGGAGTTCCGTTGATGTTGCCATGAAGCATGGCTCCTTGAAATCCAAGCTCTTTAAAGGCTCGATCCAACTCTGTAACCGAAGCTTCAGGATCATTCATAGGAAGTGTTGCCAAAGCAGCAAACCGGTCCCCACGCTCAATCATAATTTTAGCAAAACTCTCATTAACCAATTGAGCAAGTTTGACAGAACGATCAGGAGTCTCGATATGCGTGCCAGGCGTGGTGAAGGTCAGAATCTGTTTATCAATTCCTGATTTTTCCAACACCTCGGCTCGATAATCAATATCTCTATGCCCGCGTACCACAACGTTGTAATCACCTGGATAATGAAGAAGAGGATTATTATCTGTATCAAAGGTCACTTTTACATTACTTGTTCCGGCTTGTATCTCTTGAAGATATTCTGGAGGATAAAAATGATTATGAAAATCG
>Ga0209636_10008838_pt1 | contig 10268 bp, 7 predicted proteins | sample DeeMarSWOR152_54_FD_187464 | JGI IMG/M metagenome (GOLD analysis project Ga0209636, IMG submission 187464) | Marine sediment microbial communities from White Oak River estuary, North Carolina - WOR-1-52-54 (SPAdes) (version 2) | ecosystem: Environmental > Aquatic > Marine > Intertidal zone >... | reverse complement strand
TCACGGTCTTTTATGGTTTTCTTCCCGAGAATCTTAGGTATGACCCTGTCCATGATGCCAAACAGTTTCGAATCTTGTAGTCCAGATTTCCCTTTTCCAATTCCGCTCTTCTTCAAACCCATCTTTTCTCACCATTAGACTATAAAGTCTGGTCACTCTAGTTTAGGATTCTGGGAAAAAGTGGTCAACAGAGTGGTCACTCAACCAGTTCATAAATGGTGCCAGAACCTTCCACTCGGCGCACGACACCTTCCTTCTCCAAGCTTTTCAGTCTCGCCCTCACTATTCTTCGGGACGCCCTGCCTCTCATAGCTTGGACTTGGCGGGTGACAGCAGAGATGTTTAAGGGTCCCTTCATTGCTAGGGCTTGGAGTATGCATCGCGAGATTTCATCACGGGAGATGTGTCTTCGTTTCAGATAGCGTTCAGCGGTCCTGAGACGTGAGAGTGCCTTTACGGGTTCTCCGTACAGCCCTACCCCTATTTTGGTCATTCTGAGGGATGCAGCCAAATTGGCGTACTCAGGCTTATCGACAATAAACGCCTCTAAAGCGTCCAATCTCTTCATAATCGTATCGAGCTTTACACTTAGCTCCTCAAGACGCTTAGAAACGCTTCGCTTACTCATTTTAAGTCCTTTGAGCCTCTGCAGAGTAATTGCTTGGCTACATTTAAAACGCTCTACCTACGCTAAACCTACGCACAGTTAGAGTTGTGGAAGGGATTCAGATTATGGAAAATATCGGGCTTTTCTGTAGCCAAATAAACAGCAGAAAGGGTATAGAAATAACTTAAATGAACCTATAATTAAGAATCTAGTAGGCTTAGAGGGGCTGTCGGCTAGCATGGTCTAGGCTAGGAGACTTGGGCTCTCTTGACCCCGGTTCGAATCCGGGCAGCCCCACCAGATCGAGAACCATACGAGGCCTTATGGTTGAACATTGGGCGGATAGAGGCTTAGGCAGCTGCTATGGAGATGTCCCCCGCAGAATCTCCATTTTTCTCTTGTGCCAACGTTGAACCTATATAGACAACAGCCTAACCTGAGCAACAACTAAATTCCTCTCCACTGTCTCATATAGTTCTAAGAGCTGAGTATTAATGCAGATTAAAGGTGTTGATTTTCTCCTCACATTTAAATGTCCATCAAAATGCAGACATTGCAGCTACAAAGCCGGACCAGAGAGAACTGGTCACATGAAATTGGTAGACGCCAAGAGACACCTGAAAGAGTTAACGGACACTCAGCCACTCCAATCTATTGGAGCCCATGGAGGCGAACCATTCCTTTACTTTGAGCTCTTGAAGCAGATTATGGAAAACGCAAAAAAGTTGGGGGTGACTCGAACATGGGTTATAACAAATGGCTTCTGGGCAAAAACTAAAGCAGCAGCAGAAGAGAAACTTTTCCAACTGCAGGAGGCTGGTTTGAAAAGCATCACGTTTAGTGTTGACGGCTTTCATCAAGAATACATTCCTTTCGAGAACGTGAGGAACGGCATCGAAGCTGCCGTAAGCGTTGGCTTTGAAAAGGTTTGGATAGACAGCTATTTCTTGGGACAGCCGGATTCGAATAACTTCTACAATGATCTGACCAGAAAAGTACTAGAAGATCTGGAAACCTTGGGTAATGTTGAAATCAATAAGAGACAGGCAGACTTTGAAGGAAGGGCTGCAGAATTGACCAAATATGTAGAACCAAAGGCGGAAACACCCACGGGAAAATGCCCACTGCCCTTTTGGATTGGTGGAGACCTGATAAGCCCAGAAGTTGTAGAAATAGACCATGAAGGGAACGTAACACTTTGCCCTGGCATTTGCATCGGTAACACTGGGCGTAAATCCTTAACTGGAATACTTCGAGACTACGACTATTGCACCCATCCCATTTTATCAATTATAGTAGAAGAAGGCCCGATAGGACTCCTAAGAACCGCAAAAGCGAAAGGCTTCAGACGAAAACAGAAGTTTGTTGATGAATGCCATCTCTGTTATGAGATGAGGAAATTCCTGAGGTCCTACTATCCTAACGATCTAGCTCCCTCAAGCTGCTATTAGATTAATGCATGCATGCAAGGGTGGCAACAACTCTAGAAGAGGACAGAAGGCTTATAGAGCCAAGCTTCGAATTCGTCACTGAACGAGACGGAGCCAACATACATTGCAAAAGGACGTAACCGTAGATGTCCGAAATTAGTCGTGTAGAGGCTTACTCGGTTGCGCTTCGTTACCACGAGCCCTTCAGAATTGCCCCGACGATAAGCCTAGAAAGCCACAACGTCATAATAGAGATAATCACTGAATCTGAAATTGTTGGAATAGGCGAGTCTTCTCCCTCCAAAAGAGTTACACACGAAACTTCAAAGACCGTTATAGCAACTCTAGACAAAATCGGCCCACAACTGATTGGAACGTCGCCATTAAGGATTGAACGAATCATTGAAGAGATGGATCAGATAGTCACTGAGAATCCGAGCGCGAAGGCCGCCATAGACATAGCCTTACACGACATAATGGGAAAAACCGCGCAAACACCTCTATACAAACTGCTCGGAGGCTTCCGTGACGCTGTCATGACCGACCTTACCCTCGGCATCAAGAAACCAGAGGAGATGGCTGAGGATGCAGTTGCAGCCGTTAGACGCGGCTTCAAGGCACTAAAGGTGAAAGTAGGAGTTGATCCAGAAGAAGATTTTGAAAGAGTTCGGAAGATACGAGAAGCTGTCGGCTCCGAGATCGCTATTAGAATTGATGCCAACCAAGGCTGGACCGTGACCCAAGCCATTACTATTCTAAAAAGACTCGAGCGTTTTGATATAGAGTTCGCCGAACAACCCGTCGCTGCCGACGAGATTAAAGGCTTAGCTGAGATAAGGAGGCGCTCTTTAATCCCCGTGATGGCTGACGAGAGCGTTCACAGCCCCGAAGATGCCTTAAACCTCATAAGACAAGACGCCGTAGACCTCATCAACATCAAGCTGATGAAGAGCGGAGGAATCCAGAAAGCGAGGAAAATCGCGGCCGTCGCCGAGGCTGCGGAAGTGCCCTGCATGATCGGTTGCATGGGAGAATCAACAGTGGGCATCACCGCCGGAGTGCAGCTGGCGGCTGCAGTTAAGAACATACAATACGCAGATCTAGACTCTGACATCCTCATCAGAGACAAACTCGTTTTGAAGGGCGGCGCAGGACTAGAGATCTCCAAACGCATCCCTCCTGAAAAGCCTGGACTTGGTGTGGACAAACTCAATAAAGGAATTCTTGGAAAACCCGTAAGAGTCTATAAGTGAAACAGGCTTTCGTGCGAATGGTGCTTGTTTGATTGAGGGGCTTGCGAAAATCCGCGGCAATAATAGACGTTTCTTCTAGAGTGTTCCTCAGGCGAAATTATTTAAGGTATAATTACCATAACTATGTTTTTGCGATTTGGAGAAAGGACAATGAAAAAGATAGTATATTCTACCCTACTGACCCTGCTTCTCGTTGTTTCGATGATGCCATTGAGTGTTTCAGCTCAACAGATGGGTCCGGAAATCGATAGGCTACGCTTCAAGGTTATAACCGGCCCTGCTTCCCAGCTGAAGGCAATGCAGAAACCTTGTAGGGTTGATGCCTTGACCGACTTGATTAGGACGAATGACATTGAGAAGCTCTATGGCGAAGGTTTCACGATAACCTCTGCCCCTGGCTTCCATATGGGTCACATCGGCATCAACATCAGACCCAACCAGACCTACAAGGATCCAGCGCATGGCCATCCTGATGCTGGGCCTGTGTTGAGTGATGCGAACTTCAGGCACGCCCTCTTCCACTGCTACAACCAAGAGGAGATAGTTGCTTCTATATACAAATATATAGTAACACCAGTGAGGTCTCTGGTGCCGCCCGCTTACGGCGGATGGTGTAACCCAGCTGTTCCCAGTCACCCCTACAACCCAGGTGATCCCAACGCTGTCACCATCTATAATCCAGCGACGCAGGCGAACTCAGATTCATGCAGCATTCTGAGGTATGGAGGCTACCTGTATTGCGCAATTAACAGCAGCTGGGCGGTGCCGTACGACCTAGATGGCGATAGTACCCCTGGAACCGACGGTTCACCAGGCACACCAGCCACCGCAATACTGGATCCTGACGATGAGCTGAAGTACTTCACGATCGATCGATTGATCGATCATAAAAAAATTAAAATGCCCGGGCTCAGGATGTTCACGCCAACGGCAGCAGTGGCACCAACTTCACAATGGCACGGTGCAAGATTTGTAGCAGACTGTAACAGAATCGGAATACCACTGTTCCAAGCTCCACGTGCGTTCAGTACATACCTAGATTTAGTCTTCGGGACTGGAAGTACTCCTGGTGGAGAATTCGACCTCTACATGGTCTTCTGGGATCTAGGAAGGATCCCAGACCACCTCTATGACATGTGCCACTCTGACTATGACAGTCTAATTGTCCCAGGTGCGTACAACGCTCCTGGCATCCACAGCGACGAGTTAGACGCGGAGGTTGAAACAGTAAAGTTCAGCTTAGACCATGAGGCGAAGATGGAGGCTTCCTTCAAGGCTCAAGAGATGCTGTACGATCCAGACACTTATCCGCAGTGCGCATGCGCGTACATGCAACTATATTCAAGGATATACTTCAACACCTTCAATCCAGGCATGAGGGGTGTCGTGAACTCACCTGGCTACGGCTCAGATAACAGTTGGACATTCCTGAACATGCGCTGGGCATCTGGCCACGCCAACGAGAGGATTGAAGGGAGCGACAGCACCGTAATCTGGTGCCTAAATGATAACCCTGAGAGGCTTAACCCATGCTACGCACACACCGTCTATGCGTGGGAGATTCTGGGTACAGTCTTAGATGGCTTGATGGCTGTTAATCCATACACGCTCGCAGACCTGTCCTGGATTGCTGAGAGCTGGACGATAGAGGGCCCGATGAATGCAACAGTTACCTTAGACAGTAACTGGTACAAGGGCTACAACGACACACTTGGGGAGAGGATACTCTACAAATCGGCTGGGCAGACAGAAGATATGATCAACGGTATGAATATTACCTACAACCTGAGATCGGATGTGGAGTGGCAGTGTGGTAACACCTACACGCCCAGTGATGCAGAGTTCAACTTGGAGTTCCTTAGAAACAATCAGATACCGAGATACATGTCCATGTGGGAGCATCTAATCGATGTGCAGGTGATAGACTCGACATTCTTCAGCGTGTACGTAAACCGGACAAGCCAGTTCCTAATATACGACTTCGCAGGTCTCGCTGCCTATCTTCCACCACCAGTGTGGACACCGCTCGACGGAGAACCACTGAGAGACATCTTGGCATACGACCCAACGGCCAACACGACCAAGCCAACTGGTGCAGGAGACAACTTCGGTACATATCCTGGACCACAGAACCAGCTGTACGGAACAGGCCCATTCATATTCGAATACTTACATCCTCTCGCAAAGCGTGCAGAGCTGCACGCGAACAGGCAGTACTTCCTGAGTACACAAGAGATACGGGACATGAAGACGTATATGTTCCACAGGATAGGCGACGTCAACTACGACGGTCAAATCTGGGGCGTGGACAAAACTAGGTACAGCTTGGCCTACGGATGCGACTGTTATGACTATTGCTACGACGCAGACGCAGACCTAAACGAAGACTGCTTCGTCGACGCACTTGACGGCATACTGATCAGCTGGTACTGGGGCGACAAGAAGGAATACCCATAGCCCGACCCGTGACAAAGCCACAAAACCCACCACCCCCCTTTTTCTCTAACATTTCCGCGTTGAACAAAAGGCACAAGAAAGAGGGCCCATGAGGTGAATATATATTCCTGCATTTTGTCAGTTATAGTTGGAATGGTGGAAACCTGTGTGTCACAAAGCATCAGTCTTTCTACTGTTTGTACTGTTGCTCATAACTGCAATTGCAACGAGTGTAGAATCCACTTCTGCAATCTCATGGTCAACCCACGTATATCCGCTGACCGCAGATCCTCAGATTGACAGCTCGTCTTCCCTTATGCAGGCAGATGATGGTAGAATCTGGGTGGTTTGGGCACGAAGGGAATATGGTTACAACGCTATTTTCTATAAGACATCATCTGACCTGGGGCAATCCTGGTCCGACAAGATGAACCTGACAGAGTACTTATGTGACTATGAAAGCACCAAACCGTCCATTACCCAGACAAGTGACGGCACAATCTGGGTTTTATGGGCTTCGAACATGCTTCTTCCGTCTCCGCCTGAACCCGACTTCAATCTCACCGCCGCTCCCCCATCATTAAGCATCCCCCAAAATAGTTCGGACGAGTCGATAATCACCGTGGCCTCGCTGAACAACTTCAGTGCGCCCGTTACGCTCTCGGTTATGAATGTGCCTGAAAACGTCTCCGCCACTCTGAACCCCCCGGTGGTTACGCCTCCGCCTGATGGCACAGTCAACTCAACCCTAACTGTTTCAGTGGGATCGACAGCAATCCCTGGAAACTACACATTAACGGTGCTGGGGCAGAGCGGGAAGATCCTCCACAACGTCGATATTGCCTTAGAGATTACGGCATTAGGCGTCCTCTGCCCGCCTGCGTGGGCCTTCGCCTCGCCCGCGGATGCGACGGGGGATTGGGAGATTTATTGCCGCACGTCCTCTGACAATGGCGCCACTTGGTCGGATGTTCGTCCGTTGACTCATAATAGTGTTGACGACTTGAGTCCCTCAATGGTGCAGCTGGCCAACGGCACGCTCTGCGTCTTCTGGCAACAGATGATCGCCGCCGGGAATGACGACATCGTCTACGCGTCGTCTGTGGACAACGGCACGTCGTGGGCCGATCCGACGCCGCTCGTCACGGACTCCGATGTTGACTCGTCGCCCTCCGCCACCCAAACACACGACGGCACGCTCTGGGTGGCGTGGACCACCGAACGGGATGGCAATTGGGAGATCTACTACAAGTACCACGTCGGCGTGGTGTGGTCAGCTGATGAGCGGTTGACCCGGAGTGCCGGGCGGATTGACACGCGGCCCGCCGTCTTGGCGACGGTGGATGGAAAGATCTGGATCTTTTGGACGTCACGTGACGCATCTCATGTATCGGAATGTGACGACGTCTACTACGTGTATTCCGTCGACGGCGGATCCGCCTGGTCTCACGACACGCCTTTCACTACGAACGAACATAACGATCAGTGGCCCTCCGCCACCCAGACGGGCGACGTCAGGATCTGGGTCGTGTGGGCATCGAACCGAACTGGCAACTATGACATTTTTTACAGAACCTCATTGGGCGTAGAACAGATGGGTCCGGAAACCGATAGGCTACGCTTGGAGGTTATAAAGAGCCCTGACCCCCAACTGATAGCGATGCAGACATGTGAGATCGATGTACTAACCGACTTGATCAGAACTGGAGACATCGAGGCGCTCGACAGTGATAGCTTCACCACAACGGCTGCTCCTGGCTTCCATATAGGCTTCATAGGCTTCAACACCAGAGCTAACCAGACCTACAAGAATGCGCTACATGGCAGTCCAATCGCTGGGCCTGTGTTGAGTGACGCGAACTTCAGGCACGCATGCTTCCACTGTTACAACCAAGAGGCGATAGTTGCTTCCATCTACAAGCATATCGTGACGCCAGTGCAGTCTCTTGTGCCCCCGGCTCAAAGCGGATGGAGGAACGTTGATGTTCGGCAGCATCCTTACAACCTGGGTGATCCGCTAGAAGACACAGTGTATAATCCCGTGACCAAGGAGAACGCAGATGCCTGTAGCATCCTGAGGTATGGAGGCTACACATACAGCCCTACAGAGGACAACTGGCTGACTCCCTACGACCTAGATGGTGACACGGTTCTCAACGATTACATACCGTCGCTCAGGTTGTTTACGCCGACCTACGAGGTGGCGCCAACATCGGCTGAGCACGGTGCAAGATTCGTGACTGACTGCAACGCAGTCGGCATACCGCTAGTCCATGACCCACGTGAATTGCAACCATACTTAGGCTTAGTCTACGGCGCTTCGGGTGTTGCAGGCGGAGAATTCGATCTTTTCATGGTCTTCCATTCTCTGGGAAGATTCCCGGATCACCTTTACAACTTCTGCCACTCTTCGCAAGACACCAGAATCAATCCAGGTGCATACAATGGTGTGGGCATCAGCCACCCGGGGCTAGACGAGGCGGTTGAGATAGTGAAGTTCGACCTGGACCATGACACGAAGCTGGAGGCTGCCCTCGACGCTCAAGAGATGCTTTACGATCCAGAAACTTATCCAGAGGTCGCCTGCTCATACATGCTACTATACTCAAGCACCTACTTCAACGCCTTCAAGCCGGGTATGAGGGGCATCGTGAACTCCCCTGGCTACGGCTCCGACAACACGTGGACGTTCCTGAACATGCATTGGGAGCCTGATCACCCAAACGAGAGAATAGACGGTGGCAACAGCACGATAATCTGGTGTCTACGTGTGGAACCTGAAAGACACAACCCATGCTTTGGACATACAGTCTATGTATGGGAGATTATGGGGGCTGTCATGGATCGCCTAATAGCTGTCAATCCATACACAAACCAGGACGTTCCGTGGCTTGCCACCTACTGGACCATAGAGGCACCGATAAACGAAACAATCACCTTAGACAGTAGCTGGTACATGGGCTACGACGAAACTGCTGGGGAGAGGATACTTCACAAATCAAGTGGCGAGAACGTCTGCATAGTCAATGGTATGAAGTGTTCCTACGTCCTGAGAACGGATGTGAAGTGGCAGGACGGTAACAATTTCACCGCAAGTGACGCAGAATTCAACTTGGAGTTCCTCAGAAACAACCAGATACCGAGATACACTTCTACGTGGGAGAACATAGTCGATGTTCAAGCAACTGGCAACGACTTCACCGTGTACGTTAACGAGACAGGTCAGTTCAGTCTGTACGACTTCGCGGCTGTTGCTGCGATGCTTCCACCACCAGTATGGGCACCGCTCGATGGCAAACCACTGACAGAGATCTTGGCATACGACCCAGCAAGCAACACGACGACGCCTACTGGTGCAGGACCGCGATTCGGCACAGACGACTGTCCAACCCAGCTCTATGGAACAGGCCCATACATATTCGAATACTACGATCCAGTCGGAATGTATGCAGAGCTGCACGCGAACCGGAACTACTGGAAGAGTACAGCAGACATAGCTACACAGAAGACCGAGATGTTCCACGACATAGGAGACGTAGATCGGAACGCTGAAATCTGGGGCGAGGACAAGACGAGGTATAGCCTAGCCTACGGATGCGACTGTTATGACTATTGCTACGATGCAGATGCAGACCTAAACGAAGACTGCATCGTCGACGCACTTGACGGCATACTGATCAGCTGGTACTGGGGCGACAAGAAGGAATACCCCTAGCCAGAGCCGTGACAAAGCCACAAACCTGACCAACAGCCTTTTTCTGTGGCATTTCCGCGTTGAACAGAAGGCATAATCTTTTAGTGATGATTCGATAGTTATTATTTGGAGACGTCTGTGTTGGAGTTTGCTTTTGAACGCCTTCGAAAAGGAGATGTTGATGCCGGTGTGAAGATGATCCTCTTGACTTTGGGGAATGAAGCAAAGATGTATGCAGATAGGAAGAAAGTGAAGCGGATGATTTATGGCGATCAGGTTATGACATTGGTGGCTAAGAAGAAGGGGAAGATTTCGGGTTTGATAAATGGTACCTTATTGGGGTTTCCAAGAATTATGTTCTTGACAGTTGCAGATGAACAAAGCGCTCGTGAAGGCTTAGGAGGCATGCTAATTGATCAATTCGAGAAAGAACTCAAGAAGAGCTCACCCCATGTAAAACGTATCTTGCACAATGAATTTGCTGATAATTTCAACGCCATCGGACTATATTCAGTCAAGGGGTTCAAGGTAACTGGATACATTAGAGATCCTATCACAGACAGGGATGTCGTTTTCATGGAAAAATCATTTTGACCCTGCCGCAAATCATGCGTTTCTTTTTTTTCTGTTGAAAAGCGTTTGCATAGAAACGCTCCGGCAAGTCCTCCGGTGATGAAAACTGCAAGAATCAACAAATGATCCAACAAATGGAATATTCTTTCTCCTGTGATTAGCTCAATTACACCCATGAACACATAGATATGAAAGACAAATGAGCCTAGTCCCGTTTTCAAACCCACTTTTATGTGATTTTGAAACGCCTTGCGAGTGACCAAGTATCCCGCCAG
>Ga0209636_10008837_pt1 | contig 10268 bp, 11 predicted proteins | sample DeeMarSWOR152_54_FD_187464 | JGI IMG/M metagenome (GOLD analysis project Ga0209636, IMG submission 187464) | Marine sediment microbial communities from White Oak River estuary, North Carolina - WOR-1-52-54 (SPAdes) (version 2) | ecosystem: Environmental > Aquatic > Marine > Intertidal zone >... | reverse complement strand
TGAAGGCGTCGAGATGACCAAAAAGAAGAAAAAACCAGAGGAGGGTTTGCCAGCAACACCATCGACTCCATCTGAACTAGCAGCACCCCCAAGTGAAACACCTGCCGTTTTAACACCTATTGAAGCACCATCCGCAGCCCTCGCAATTAGGCCAGCTTTCGCATCTGCTGCAACTCCACCAACAACAACAGCTGCAAAACCAGCAGGACAGCAGATCAAATGCCCCAAATGTGGAACCGGGTTTACAGTAACGAGCACAAAGCGACCCATTACCATAGAATGTCCAAATTGCCATACAAAAGGAACTTTAAATTAGAATTTATTAGGGATATAACTCTCTTTCTCTGAAAGTATTTATTTTCCCAATGGTATTACGTTAGGTAACGGGCGGAGTTTAAATGGAAGTTATAAGCGCCGACAGACTCAAGGAGGACAGATACGAAAGATCAAGACGTATTTCATGGCTCGACCTAAAATCCATAAAAAAATCTAATGTGCTTGTCGTTGGGGCTGGGGCGACAGGCAACGAAGTCTGTAAAAACCTTGTGCTTTCTGGGTTCAAGAGGATCACAATCGTGGACATGGATAGAATCGAGCGCTCCAACCTAAACCGCTGCCTTTTTTTTTCGGATGCTGATGCAGACAATAAGAGGTTGAAGGCCGAAGTTGTTGCAGATAAACTCAAAACCTTGGATAAGGATATGAATATCTTTTATCATACAAAGAAAATACAAGAACTCCCAGAAAATTTCATACCGTCTTTTGATTTGGTTTTCGGTTGTTTGGACAATATAGCTGCGAGACTTCATATTAACGCTTATTGCTATCATCATAAAATTCCCTGCATAGACGGTGCAACAGACGGTTTCATAGGAAAGGTTCAGGTTGTGCTTCCTCCTAAAACGCCCTGCTTGGAATGCACAATGAATAAAACCCACATGAAGATTATGGAGAAGCGATTCAGCTGTACTGGAAGGGAGGTAACATTCTTCGAGGACAAGCTTCCTGCGGAGATAACAACAACGAGTGTCATAGCCGCGGTGCAGGTCAGGGAAGGAATAAAAATCATTAGTAAAAATGAGGATGTGCTTTTGGGCAGGATATTTTACTACAACGGAACAAAAAATGTAACCGAGATTTTCGAGATCGAGATCAATCCAAAATGCCCGCATCATTTTTAGAGAAATCAAAGATTGCACAATGCTGAGGCCAGTAAAATGGACTCAAAGTAATCATTTTTTGCACGGGATGTGTCGACAAATGTTCTATCAATGTTAACAACAGGCGCCCCTATGCTTCTTGCACCGCCGAAAAAGTGCAAGGAGCGGAATATAAAGTTACCAGTGATGCCGTCTGGACATATGACCATGTTCGATTCCGAAAAAGCTTTTTCAAGCAAGATACCGAAATGCTCTGCCTGGATGTCTTTTTGAATGGCCATCTCAGTCAATCTTTTTCCGTCTAAAAGGGTCTCGCTAACCCTTGGGTGCCTCCCTAAATCCTCAATTCTCCCCCCTGATAGGACACCCACCTTTGCCTTCACATCGAACTTTGATAAAAGAAGGCTGCCGTGAATAATGAGTTTTAATTTATCTTCGAGGCTGTGCCCTTCATCTATACCCACAGGTGCCAATAAGACAATTCTCTCGTCTTCCATGGCGAAAAATGCTATTCTCATGATTCTTGCAACATTTAATTCAGACTTCAATATATCCAGAGTTGGTTTTGCCCAAAGTGAACCTCTTAAAGCGGCATCGATATTTCCACACTTTAAAGCAGAGACAAGGCTTTGCGGATCATCAAAAGCCTGTAAATCTCCAATCTTATCTTTTTTTGCCCTCTCTATGCTTTTTTTTATCGCATCTTCTTTTTTACCACCTATCCCGATTTTAAACTCGTCTTTTCTGGCTATTTCCTTTATTTGAGATAGGGTCAACATAATTTCACCAATTCATCGATATCTGGTTTGGGAAGTCATTGAAGGGCTCATCTTGCGCTTTAGTGGAAAACCGAACATCCTCACTATCTTAGCTACCTCCTTACATCTTCTTGTGGGGTAGGCGCTGTATGGATTTGGATCTGATAGAAGAAAATACAAGGCATTTACGACCGCTGCAAGCTTCGTGTTCGGTAGCCATTTCTTTCCCAAAATGTTTACACATACCTTGCCCTTCTTCCGGGGGATTATGTTTGGATGGGAAATATCTGTAAGCCAAGTCACGGTTGGAGGTTTGTAAGGGTGAAGATATGACAAAACCATTTTGAACTCGTGCCACTTCACATACTCTGTAAAGGGCCATACTCCTCTATCTGCAAGTTCTTTAACATAGCCTCTTTCGCATCTCAATTTTCCCTGGTAAGTCAATAGATCCACCATCTTTACAAGGGGGAACTGTGATCGAAGATACCTGTACTCTTCTATAAGGGCCTCCTCATCTACCGCAGCAAAAAGGCCATTGGGAATCAGAGTCAGTGAGTTTGAGTCACCTATATTTAAATCCTTTATATAACTTTCATCCTTTAAAATCTCACCTTGAAGCACCAAAGCAATATCATGCCCTGGGATGTTGGTTTTTCTGTACAACAGTTCCTTTAGGTTTCTGACCGAGAATTGATCTTCAACATTCAGATTTATTGAGAATCCTTCGCCTATTGGAGCTCTGATAACAAGACGCATTACTCTTCCCTGCGCAGATTTTGTACGAATGCGTAAATATTTATAGATTTCGCATTTTTTATCGGTCTGGTGCAAGATGTGGCAATTTGGAAAAAAATCTTTTTTTACCGTCTTATGTTCTTAATGATTTTCACATTCGGTGTGTTATTCTTTTGTGGCGTAAAATCCACCTCAGCGGGATGATATGATCCAGTCAGACCGCACCTTGGACAGGTTATCAATCCATCAGAGTAAATCCTGTTCACCTCGAAAATGTCCTTGCATCTCGGGCAAATGAGTTTGTCTTCTGGAAAATCCTGGTAATGAAGTGGTGCATTCATGATGAGGTAACTCTGGGACCGTATCTTGTCCCTTGCCTTCCATGTTTGTTTCCAGTCCAAAAAGGAGAGGGCAGTTGTGAATAAAAACAGGGGCAGGAGAAAGAAAACCAGTACTATCATCTCTATATGAGCCTCGTCATAGTTATTCACATGAATCGAGGTTTTGAAATCGTTGGACATATAGGCTGAAATGAACAACCAAAGCAATAATAAAAACGTACCCAACATTAGGAAATCACCGAAGAGTCGAAGACGTTTGATGGTATCGATCTTCTTCACCAAGGAAACACGACCCGAATTTTAGCATTGGAATATATGTTTAGAGCCATATTTATCGTTGTTGGTCGCCAACTAACCCTTTCTCCGTGTGTAAAATTACTTTTTACTATAAAACGATTTTTTGGTATTTACCATAAAAAAGCCATTTTATCCAGGGAATTATCATGGGATTATTAACATACCAAAGCTTTCAAATACTCAAAACCAATCTGGGTTTGTGGGCAGATGCAAAGGCTCATTATGGTGGGTAAAATAAATGATAAATGAGTCCAATATAAAATCATCTTAAAAAACAAATATCAGGTAACGATGGTTTGCATGGGAGTTAATATATCAGATATCATACCGAAGACTAAAAGGAATATAGACGACTTCAAAGGTAAATGGGTCGCAATCGATGCATACAATACCCTTTACCAATTCCTTTCCATAATTAGACAACCTGACGGAATGCCCCTTTCAGACTCCCAGGGAAGAACAACCTCTCATTTAACGGGTTTGCTTTATAGAACTTCGAATCTTCTGGAATACGGTGTTTTTCCTGTTTTTGTTTTTGACGGAAAACCCCACGAGTTAAAGAGCCCTACACTAGAAGGCAGAAGATACATAAAAGAGAAGGCTCGAGAGGAATGGAAACTGGCACTGGAAATGGGTGATTTGGAGAAGGCGAAAACCAAAGCTCAGCAGACCTCTGTTCTTACATCCGAGATGGTTTCTGCATCGCAAGAGCTGCTTGGATACCTAGGAGTGCCGTTTGTTCGCTCACCAAGTGATGGAGAGGCTCAAGCAAGTTACATGGCAGAAAAAGGGGATGTGTGGGCCACGGCATCACAGGATTTCGACTCTCTGCTTTTTGGGGCTCCAATTCTCATAAGAAATCTCACGATAACGGGCAAAAGAAAGCTTCCCAAGAGAAAAGAGTATGTTGATGTGGTTCCAGAAGAGGTGAATTTAAAGGATGCTCTATCCTCGCTTGAAATCACGAGGGAGCAGCTGATAGATATTGCCATACTTGTTGGAACTGACTTCAATGATGGAATTTCTGGGATCGGCCCGAAAAGGGCATTGAAGCTGATTAAGCAGCATAAAAATCTGGAACAGGTATTAAAGGAAAAGGAACTAGCAATCGATAATTACAAAGAGGTAAGAAAAATATTCCTTACCCCAGATGTAACTGATGAATACGAGATATCCCTTGGCAAAATCGATGTAGAAAAGATCGTAAAAATGCTCGTGGATGAATACGATTTTTCTGAGGGAAGGGTGAGAAGTGCCCTTGATAAGGTTGGAAACATCAGAAAAGAGGAAGTTCAAAGGAAATTGGATGATTGGTCTTAGGGGGTGATAACACGAAGGAACAAGAGAAGATATTGGGTCAGTTTGAGAAGAACAAAAACAAGATATTCACACCAAAGGAACTTGAAGAAATCTGCAAGGTGAAAACAAGCAAAGTGAGGAGCATTCTAAAAAAACTGCTAGATGAAGAAAAGATAGAGAAAGTTACAAGAGGAAAGTACAAGTATGCAAAACCAGCCAAACCTCCAAAGCCATTATCTGAGGAAAAGTTAAAGCGGTACCTCACTACAATAGAAAAGACGTGTGAGATTGCGATTCATGAATTGATGCTCACAGAGCCATTGGTGGGGGAGGAGGACAGGGTTGAGATAGAGCATCAGATGGCCTTTTTTGCGAGACACCTTGTCAAGTCACGCTGGGAATTGAAGCACGGGTTCAGGGAGCCAGTGGATGTTGACGACACGATATTCAAGAAGGCCAGAAGAATTCACGAGTGGTCAAAGTACGTGTTCGAGAAGAGTTTACCCAAGAGGGAGTGAAATATCATCCAATTGGGCGTATTAATAAAATATAACGACAAAAAAATTATTATGCATCCAACCTTATTATCCTTGCCTCAGAGGGAATATCATGGCAGAAGACGACGAGAAAATGACAAGGGAAAAAGCACTGGCAAACTACTACGGCGACGAAGGAGTTACCGCCTTAATCACACTGAAGGTTGACACCCAGAATGTGGAAATCCTGGCAAAGGCTCTCACGAAATACGAGGATATAGAGGATGTGTTTCTGGTTACAGGCGATATCGACATCATTTTAAAAGGCCACTTCAAGAATTATGACAGCTGCAACGAATTCATATTAAATTCGGTCAGACAGCTGAAGGGCGTTAAAGATACCAAAACCCTAATGGTTGTGACCACATTCAAAGAGCGGGGCACAAAAAGGCAAACTTAGAAAAGAAAAAACCAAACCCCCCCTTTATTTTGCCTTTTTAACCGCTAAAACCTCATTTTAAATGGAGTTTTCAAATCAAATTGAGCTTTAGAAGAGGTTAAATTATTAAAATTATTCAAAAGATTTAAGTCAAGGGGAGCGATACGGGGTTTAATGCAATTCCTAAAAGAGGTGAGCTTATGGCAGATACCAATGCAAGAATGGTTCAAGTCATTGAAGTTTTGGACCAGCTCGCCGAAGACACCTCTGTGCCAAGAAACATAAGACGCGGAGCAACCCAGGCAAAGGAAATTTTATTAAACAATGAAGAAGCTTTAGATCTGAGAACCGCCAGCGCTGTTTTTATTTTGGATGAACTTGCCAATGACCCGAATATTCCCCTGCATGGCAGAACCCTTATTTGGAATATAATCTCCCAGCTTGAGACCTTGAAGTGATACCCACCTGGGTCATATCTTTATTTATACCCACCCACCTTCCCCCTCCTCCGTCCCGTATTTTAATAAATTCAATATTGATTAAAGGTGATAATTTTTAGACTTTCCATCACTTTGTATTGCGCTCCTTCCATCACCGTTATCTATATTATTTACCAGGGTTATTGGGCGACAATGCTGTTCATTCGGGATTTTACCCATTCGGATATTCCCCAGGTATCATCTTTAATTTCTGATACATTCGCAAGAAACTACAATCCCGAGTTTTATCTTTCCATTCTTGAAGGGTGGGAAAAGGGCTCTCTTGTTGTTGAGGACGAGAAGGGAATAATAGGGGTTCTTTCTGCTGTGATTTCCTCGCCAAAAGAGACCAGGATACTGCTTATGACTGTTCGCCCGATTTACAGAAATAAGGGGATAGGTACCATGCTTCTTAACGAATTCATTTCAAGGTGTTTTAGCTTTGATCTTAGGGCGGTAAATCTTGAAGTGAGAGTGAGCAATGAAAATGCGATAAGATTCTACGGTTCACATGGATTTAAAATAATATCGATTCTACCATCATATTACGAGGATGGTGAAGCTGGGTATCTTATGAAAAAGATGTTGTGAAAAACGTTCATTGTTAGATTATTATTCATAGCCTCTTTTATCATCGTACGGATATCTGTTCCAGAAATGATATGGGCTGGTTTCTCTTTGGGAACCTGAAATATCTGTTGAGAGGCCAGCGTAATAGGAGCCGTGTCTTTCCTTAATCTGCTCTTCAATGGTTTTACTGCGCTTCATGGCTTGTTTAATATGCTTTGCCTCGATGAACTCATCTTTCTCAATGGAAGCGATATCTCCTGCCGCACGGATTAGACCGCCCATTTCTCTTAAGCGAAGGCTAAGGGCATGATTCTTACCTTCTATTTCCTTTGCTCTTCTGCTTGCCTCCTGGATTATGGCCAGCACAGCTTCCCTTGTTGCATGGGGTATCTTGCCGTCCATTATTATCTCCTGAGCAACAAATTGAGCCATTTTAGCCCTATTATATTCGCTGTCCTCCATTGTGGTCTCTACAAGTACCTCGTAACCAGAACCGATAACCCTAGATCTTAAAGGAGATAGAATACTAGGTAAATCCTGAATGTTGCATGCCCCCACAAATATAAAATCGCAGGGAACATTGTTTACCTTTACACTGGCCCCTGCACTTTGCGGGTTTCGCGCAGTTATGGGAAAAGCCTTCTCCTGCATTGCAGTTAGTATGAACCTCTGCAGGAATCCAAGGTGGGGCAGTTCATCTATGAATAAAACCCCCTGATGCGCTTCGTGAATAGAACCTGCAACAACTCTCTCGAAGGGAGGAACTCCCAATTGCGGATGTCCACCGTAAGGGTCGTGCTTTACATCACCTAAAAGCTCGGTTTCACTGGCTCCAGTTGCAAGAACAACAGGCTTTCTCTCCAATGGGACCAGAACCTTTCTTGGATCGACCTTCTCAAATTCCCTGCGTTTCTCAAGGGCCTTTTGGTCCAGAACCTTTATCATGTTTCCTGCTCTTTCGAATACCACAACCTCTTCCTTACCAAAACGTTTTCTTGTTGTTGTTACCCTTTCATTTTTTGGTCCAAGTTGCCCTACCGTGACTTCGATGAGCCCGCCAAAGAGATCTGAGAACGGGTTGTTCCCCTGTTTTGGCTGGATAATCTTCAACTCACCGCATTTCGGACAAAAGCGCTCAGATGCTGTTGAGTAGGCTCCGCAACTCATACATTTATAGCCCAATTTCTCTGCAACATTGATTGGGGCCTCTTTTGGGTCGATGAGCTCTCCTTCTGCAAATTCTTTTGTCTCCCTTTCCTTGTATACATATTCCTTGGGTTTTACCTCCACAAAGGGCCTTTCGGGGTTTTCGGGATTGTGAACGATCCTGATTTCCTCTGTAGGGGGAGGTAAGTGCAGTGATAAGGCTTGAGCGATCATGGATTTACCTGTCCCAGGTGGACCCACAAGAAGAAAATGCCTTCTTTGGGCTGCAGCTACATAAGCCAGTTTTACGGCTTCCTCTTGGCCTATCACCCTTTTAAGTGGATCCTGAGGAATTTGAATATCAGCAGTGCTATTTATGCTCTCAAACAGAAAGATTGTTGTCTCCTTGGTTTTTTCCTTTTTAACCTTCGCCTTTTCCATTTCTAAACAGGCCCCTTTATTAATTTTGAGGGTATGTGTGGTATTTATACATTGTGATTGTATACATTTAATATGTCATTTATAATTAAGTTGTCTTATGTCAAATCATTTTTGGTTAAAATCTCAATTGAAGTCAATTGTTTGGAGACGTTGCCCAATTTGCTGCCCACGATTGTTGAGATACCTTTTTGCGTCGCAATATCCACCAATCTCTGGGTAACAATTCCATCAAATACAAGAGTTTTTATGTTACTAGAGGATTTCTTTAAAGCATCAGCAAGATTTCTTACTGGAGTTTCCTCCACAATAGAATCATTTGGACTGAGCATCTGGGCCTTTGAACTACCTGCCAGGTTATCCAGTATGTTCTTGTACTTTTGCTGCTGCGAAGATAGAATCTTCGTTTTTGGACCACTCTCTTTTTGTGGCTGTTTGTCATTTAGAGGTCCTCTTTTGCCTGTTGGTCTTGAGGGTTTTTCCCTATCAATTTTACCTGGTAGGGGATTGGCCAAACCTTTATTGTTTTTAGAAGAGCTTGTGACCAGCTCGATACCTTCCATACCGTACATCTCTATATACTGCTCAGCTGGAATCTTGTTTCTTAAGCCTTTCATTATCTGCTTTTGAGTTAAATCCTCAACCTCTCTTGTTTGCGGTGCTCTTGCAACAAAATCCACTTCTGCCACTTGCAATAACTCTCTGAGAATCAGCTCTCCGCCTCTGTCCCCATCCACGAAGGCAGTAACAACTCTCTCCTTTGATAGATCCTGTATCGTCTTGGGAACATTGGTACCTTCAACTGCAATGGCGTTCTTTATTCCATGTTTTAGTAGGTTCAGCACATCTGACCTTCCCTCTACTACTATTATGGCATCTGAATTGGGAATATTTGGCCCGGCAGGGCATTTGTCCTTTCCAAAGTGGATTACTTCCTCCACCTGCACAGATTGACGTACAGAGGCGGTAAGACTCTCCCCCGAATGGTTTGAATCGGCCATCAGGGCCGAGAGAAGTATCTTCGCCCTTTCAACTATTTTCTTCTTTTTGGCGAGCCTCACGTCCTCTACTTTCATAATATGGATTGTGGCCCTGCAAGGTCCCACCCTGTCTATTGTTTCCAAGGCAGAGGCTAAAATGACGGTCTCAACCTGATCGAGACTTGACGGGATCGTTATCTCCCCCTCTGATTTGCCCTTATTTTGGCCTATTTCCACCTCAATTCTTCCAATTCTTCCACTTTTTTGCATATCTCTTAAATCGAGTTCATTTCCAAGCAATCCTTCAGTTTGTCCGAAAATAGCACCCACCACATCCGGTTTTTCAACTATACCTTCGGCGACAATGTTCGCCCTAATCAGATATTTGGTGGTGCTTGGATCGATATTCATTAATTTCACCTCTTTATCTTTTTTGAAAAATGACCCTTTTGTTCACAGCTTAGAGACAGTGTTTTCTCCTCTTATGAGAGGGTAAATTATTGCGTTTTTTCCCATAAGGGAAGAAAGTTAATGTCTTATGCAGTGTAATCTTGATTTGTTAATGAATGGAATTGATGATATTATCAAACATTCAAAGTCATTTTTCTTGTTTACCTAATTAATCCTAGTTTTATTTAAAAGTTTCGTTTTGGTGGACTTTGGCCTAAAATTCCGTAATTTTCGTTTTTGCTATGGCTAAAATTATAGGAAGGACATTTTGATTTTTACTAAACATCAACTCAGCGAAGATCTATATTTGAAAAAATTGTAAGATGAGCTTCTTTCCCGGTTATGTAGAGTAATCGTCGGTTTTTTCCTTTTTCTTGGGTTTTATTGCCCTCCCTTGGGGAAAGAAGAGGCCTAGCAAGAAGAGGATGACCATACACGGCATTACAATGAATAACACAATTATCTCCATGGCAGAGGGAAGATTACCACCCATGCTCCGAAGTGCAGCCTGGATCGCCGTGATAAATATCAACATCGTAATAAGTGTCATAACAATATACAAGGTTTCACGGAAGGAATAACGCCAGTCAGCTTTTCCCCTGGGATATCTCAGTCCAAGATATACAAGACCGAAAAATATGATGATGCACAAGGCCCACCAGATAGGAACTCCTAACCAAATAAGAATTACAAATGC
>Ga0209636_10008835_pt1 | contig 10269 bp, 11 predicted proteins | sample DeeMarSWOR152_54_FD_187464 | JGI IMG/M metagenome (GOLD analysis project Ga0209636, IMG submission 187464) | Marine sediment microbial communities from White Oak River estuary, North Carolina - WOR-1-52-54 (SPAdes) (version 2) | ecosystem: Environmental > Aquatic > Marine > Intertidal zone >... | reverse complement strand
GTCAAGTAGCGACTTTCTTTTACCCGAAATATCATTAAATATGACGATAAGACTGCACAACCGATTCCATGGTTCTTCAAACCTCTGAAATTACGTTTAAAATCGTATAAATCAGAGCTCGACAATATCTTTCATCCCTGTCCTGAGGAATCGATTATCGTTGCACAAGGAATACACAAGATGCCCTCACCAGTGATTGTTTCATCTCTACTCATCTGCCAAATCGCCGGTTTTCACATCATGCACAGCATCTGAAACAACATAGATTTTTTCATTGTTGCCTGTCGGATCAAGCGGTATAACGAAGAATCCCCTAAATTTTTTACTATAGTCGTAACTCGTCCCCCTAATGACCTCACCGTCGGGAAACTCTACCCTAATCTTCAGCCCTCGACTGCCTGCACCGGTAATCTCTTCGAATCTTTTTTTCTCAACATAGGTCCTATTTCCCTCGAACGTCTTGACAAAAAATATCGCCTTCAGGTCAGAGCACTGAATCTCATACACACGCCCCCTATCTGCCGCTTGTTCGGAAGTAAGATGAAATATTTCACGCGCAGGAATAAAATCCTGAGTATACCCCTTGAGCAAACGTCCATCCCTAAAATGGACAACAATTCTGTGCCGCTCATCCCTTGGTTGATATATCATAGCACTACCTTCATTCTCAATGATAATAGAATTTCAGGACATGTCAACGAGAAAGCACATCGAATTACTCGGTGGGCTTCATTATAGTTTACTACACAATCAGGGGTTTGCACTATAGCTCAGTCCCCATCTATAAGAAAAAATAGGAGGTTCTCTGTGCATTAGTCAGTTTTATCGCCAACCTTTATATCCTTCACGTTATCTGATATCACGTAAATTTTTTGATTATTGCCTTTGGGATCGACCGGCATGATAAAGAATCCTTTGAAATTCTCACCATAGTCGAAACTCATTCCTCTAATTATTTCACCATCGGGAAACTCAACCTTAATCTTCAATCCGAGAAGACCATAACTGTCGATATTATCAAATTTCTTCTTCTCAATATAATCTTTATTACCTTCAAATGTTTTAACAAAGAAAACCGCCTTAAGATCAATACAATTCACTTCATAAATATGGCCTTCGTCTTTTTCCTGTTCTGATACGAGGTGAAATGTATCGACTCCTGGTTCAAAATCGTTCGAGTAGCCTTTGAGTAATCTGCCATCATGATAATGCACGACAAGCCGGCTTCGCATATCTTTGAACTTAGGCATGACAACCTCCTTCTAATGCAATAGTATGGATATTTCTCCTTTTGTCAAGATGCATAATTATACTCTCCACATAAAACAACACTACATCAAGTAGAGAGCATTGTTTCACGGTATGGGTGGATAATCCCCAAACCTATACCATGTGCGTATTGCTGCCTGCTCATCAAGCATCTGGCTAAGCTGTGCTCTGTCGATATAACCCAATTCAATAAGGATCTCACCTAATTTCTTTTGTCCCACTGTCTGACTCTGTATGTCAAGCGCCTCTATGACTTGTTTTTCAGCAATGAAACCACTTTCGACGAGGAGTTCGCCGATGCGTGCCATCATAAGTCCTCCCGTTTGCATTACTCATTGCAGGAACCATTATCCAGAAATCTTACAGATGATTATAGTGAAAAAGTAGCAGAAGTCAAGGCCACATATTTACTACATCCTCTTTTCTTGTATCTCCGACATCATTTTTTTCCCTGATCAGCCTCATCAGTACAGAGCCATGGCTGAGCAATCTATCATGGAGATGCTTCAGTTTGAATTCGCCACCTATTGTTGCTCTATATCAATCGAGGAGTTCTTGTATCTGAAGTCTACCGTTTAACCAGATAACGAAGTTAGATATAAAATGGGGAATGGCAATCTAGTACACACTGTCTCTCTCTCAGTATGCGATTGCTCAGGTCGGCTCATAAAGGAATTCTCACCCTCTGTGCTCGATGCTCAACTCCCTATACCTGTCTTCTGGGACGGCAGAGGCAATCATGGTCAGCTCGTGAATGCTGGAGTATATATATGCCAACTAAAATCAAGCAATAACATGGTGAGAACTGAGATGATAGTAGTAAGATAGGATGTGAGCCTCTTCTAAGCGAAAATACTTACGCTATTGTTTCGTTCGATACCATCTGTCCATGATGGCGATCACCTCTCTGTCTGAAACATCATACCAGTTTTTATAGACCTGCGCTACAGCATAAAAGGGCCGCGGCATTACCAGGACGACTATTTCATCCACTAGTTTTCCTATCTCTCGAGCAGTTTTTTCTCCGGTTACAGGTACTGCTACAATTATCTTCCTTGCTTCTGCTTTTTGACAGAGCATAACAGCGGTTCGCATGGTAGAACCCATGGCAATACCATCATCAACCAGTATCACGGTCCTATCCTCAATAGTCGGCAATGGTTTGCCTCTTCTCAAAACAACTATTCTTCTCTTAATCTCCTCCTTCTGAGTCTCTATGATCCTATCAATCTCAGACCTCGAAACCCAGTTTCCCGCATCTTGAACAAAAAATATACTTCCATCCTCAGCGAGTGCACCAAACCCTGCTTCTTGGTCACTGGGAAATGGCAGTTTCCGTGCAATCAGGATTGAAAACTGAGCATGTAAAGAGCGAGCGACGTAATAGCCAACCTCAACACCACCCTTTGGTATTGCGAGAATTAAAACGTCTCTATCTCTATACTCCTCTAATGCGTCAGCAAGCCTCTTGCCGGCATCCTTTCTGTCTTCAAACACGCCTTTCTCCCACCACTTCACAGGTCTACACGATTATCAAAGTCTCTTTGAATTGGAAAGAAGAGAACACGAAGATTTCGTGCTCTGTTGTACAATTCCCTTACATATTGCGATTCTTCTGTATCGAGATCTCTGACCTGGTCATCTATTATCTTTTTGAGAATATCATCAATTCGTTCGTAGCTCATTCCTAAAATCATTTCGTCAGTCACAGCTGGTATCAAATCTGGTGTTGGCGACTTCGTGATGATTTCCTCAGGGACATTCAATGCTTGCGCGATCCTATACAGGTCAGTCTTGTAGAGCTCTAAGAGGGGCATAATGTCTGCTACACCATCGCCAAAAGGGACGAAGAAGCCAAGCAGATATTCTGTTTTATTTATTGTACCCACAACTCCATAGTTGTGAATCTCTGCGTGGTGATATATTATTGCCATTCGGATTCGATTTTTAATCCTGACATAGCTGAGCACCTTGCGCAATTCAGAATCTAAATCGCCTCTCAAGAAACGCAAATAGATTCTCCTGCCATGGTATTCAAGTCTCCTCCGGCTGTATTTCTCCTTTATGCGTCGCGGGATAAAGGGGTAGTTTTTAAAAGTCCGATAGACTCCCAGTTTCTGGAGTAGTGGTGTAATCGATATCTTTTTCGCATCATAATACTGACACACTTTTTCTGCGAGATATATACATCTCGGATCGCTATCGCGGTCCGGAAGGATAAGTGGAAGAATCCGGTCTTTCGGGAGGCATCTTTCAAGTAAGTGCAACGCGACCGCTGAATCAATGCCACCCGAGATACCGATGACTGCACCATCTTTTTTCAATTCCGAAAGCGCAGACTTGAGATTGGCTACCAGATGACTGATAATCCTTACACTATTTTTCATAAAACTGCAGACTGAGCATCTGCTTACGGTTTGTATGTTATAATACCTGGGTATTGGCTACTTTTCAGCAGCACTCCCCAATTCAACCTGGCGAAGTGCACTCGATATTACATAGATCTTTTCGTTATTACTCTTGGGGTCGACGGGAACGATAAAAAATCCCTTTCTGCCTCTGCTATACCCGGGACTCACCCCTCTCATAATCTCGCCATCGAGGAATTCAAGCTTTATCCTCCTTCCTCGAAGATGCGTTGTATCAACCTCGTCGAATCTTTTCTTTTCAACATATGCTTTATTACCCTCAAATGTCTTAACAAAGAAAACCGCTTTCAAATCTTGGGTAGCCACGTGATAACTCATTCCATTATCAGCTTCTTGGGTGGAAGTAAGATGAAAAGTGTCCTTGAGCGGCGTAAAGTCGCTCGTATAGCCTTTGAGCAATCTCCCATCGCGAAAGCGAATCACAATACGATCCTGGACTCCCTTCACCTCATCTGGCATATCAACCTCCTTCTTTATCAATAGTAGCGAGATTTTTCCTCTTGTCAACCAAGCACCTCCGCGTTGTCCTCGTAGAGATGCGTCCCCGATCCTGAGTGTCGACAATTGTGTCAATGAAATCATTCCCGAAGATGGGCCGGGAGATATTAAGTGCTCGAATTCAGAAAATTAGGTTGTATATTCGGTTACCTCTCTTATCGACTCTGGATGAATGTGAGCCTTGGTGAATAGATTTTCAACACTCTTGAGATCCGGAGCCTCCCAACAGCAGATAGCCTGACCTTTTGCCTCATCAATATACGCCTTGTCCATCGTGAGATTGCTTCCCCTGGAAGCATCAATCACAGATGTTCACACGGCCTTCACCTTATCCATCGGCATTGACGGTAACGTGATTAAGAACTTGGCCATGAGTACCTCCTTACCTCATCAAGTATATCGACCGTGAGTATCTTGTCAATAATCAAGGTACGCTTTTTCTGAGCTCGCCAATTGAGCTGATGAGTAAAACAAATGTGCTCAATTTCAACATGCATAAGACGACACAGGTTTCTGCGAGTCCGAGTACGGGCAAAAGCACGACACCACCCACGACTCCACCAAACCAACCACCAATGAGATCAGCACCATAGAGGAGCCCTGCTGTACTACTCAATTCTTGGTTGCCTTTTGCTGATAGGTATATTTTGTTCGCCAGAGGAAATTGAAGTCCAATCAATAATCCAGAGACAAATGCGAGAGGAAGAAAGAGAACTGGTCTTGTTGATAACACATCACTCTTGAGAAAAACAAAGGGGAGGACAATGGAAAAAAGAATTATGGCAACCTCGGTTCCAGAGAAACAGATGAGATATCTCGTTCTCTCAACCAGATGAGATATGGATAGATAACCACCAACTGCTACACCTACCATAAGTGCTGAGATTATTATACCAATCCAGGAAAATACATAACCATATAAGGTCTGAAAGGCAAATATGAGTACCAGGTCAAATACCATCCCTGCAAAACCGGTCGTGGCAATGCATAGGGGAACGCTCGCCTGAGCAATAGCTCGATACCTCTTTCGAGTAATGCCCAACACGAGCATGAGTGCCAAGAATACAAAAAGAAATATGGGAAGGGTCAACTTTTCGAAAGAGTCAAATAACCCTCTGAGAGAAGGCGAGAAGAGTGCATTCCAATAGGCAAGGCTATAAAAGACACCAAGTGGATGGAAGTCTCTATTTATCTTCTCAGTAGCCTGTTCGAGCGAGGTCAAAAACCAATCGTGCCAGTGCGGGTTCAACTTGTATGCAATATGATACGGCGTGAGCAGCTTTGTCTCAATACCGCGCTCAGTAAATCTCTGGATGATGTCATGGGGTTTGAGCAACGATATGCCTTCAGATTGAGAAGCAAGAAAGAGATTAGTACCATCTCCAGGGATTACAACAATGTATGAAAATACATCATACAATGTATTGAGTATGCAGCGATTGAGATTTTTTAACTCTTCACCTAAATAGGTTAAGGAACCAGGTAGGTGGATTACCAATATGCCATCATCCCCTAATCTCTTCATCACGCTGAAAAAGAATTCCCTCGTGAAGAGGCGATTTACCTGGAGGTCCTGCGGATTGGATAATCCAAGGAAGACAAGATCATAGTGATGAGAAGACTCTTTGATGAAATATCTCCCATCCACATAGTGAACATTGAGTTTAGACGATGTCAGCTCACTGTCGGTGAGCGGTGTTGAGAATTTCCTTACCATGTCCAAGAGCAATGGATCTAATTCAACATAGTCAATTCGTTCTACAGGATGCTTTAAGACCTCATGAATCACACCCCCAGCACCGCTACTAATAATGAGCACGTTACGTGGTGCAGGATGATAGAGCATCGGCAGATGAATAAATTCTTCTACAAATGTAATATCTGGTGTCGGTGTTGTGATGATAGGAATACCATCCGAAAAGAATGTGTACTGCTCTTCCCGCATAGTCACCACCACATTTCCGTAGATAGAGTTCTGATAGTGAAGAACATGCTGTCCTCTCCACTGTTGTTCGATTGAATACTCTTGTAGTATATCTGCACCATTCGACAATAGTAAAAAAGAAAAAAGAAGCAATATCAGCAGTGATATAAAGCCTACTACCCTCGTTATTTTTATTCTACTCAGCCAGAATCGTCCTAATAGGAGAATACACATAATAAGATTGAGTACTGCAACGCCGAGAGATATTTGTATAGAGTTGAAATAGATAATAAGGACATAGGTGAAAATGATACCGCCTATGAGTGTGCCAATGGTTTCGTAGATATAGACCCTGCCGATTGAAGTAGCACCATGAGAACGTTCGTTCACAACGTCGTATAGGGAACACCCAAACGTGAATAATGCTCCATGGATAACGCTGACCAAGAGAAGCACAAAAAAAGACGAAAAGACCATCGGTACTATACCGAGTGCCTCACCAGGTGCGACACCAATGACTGTCTTGATCGTCCTACTCAGGTATATAGCTATAAGGAAGAGAATCGAAAAAAGCATCTGCAGGCAAACGAACATTTCGATCTTGTTTCTTCGATGCTCAATATGCTTTCCCAAGAAATATGCACCGGATGCCTCGAGGAGAAGCCAGTTCGCTAATATTATTCCTATCGACAACTCATTACCCTGGAAAGTGATTAATAGTTCTCGCAAAAGCAACACCTGTGCAACAATGCCACTAAATCCCATTATGAGTATGGCAACGAGAATCCGTATCTTCATAATACTATATTGTGAAAGCTTTTTTCTAAGAATATCATTCTTACAAGGAGATATTGAACTCTGCCTACGAGCATATTCGGGATAACTACCAGATGCCAGAAATCGAGTATCCACAGAATTTACATTTGCCGTCTTCTATATTATTTTCTAGGACCTGAAAATGGACGCGGTGTATTAGCCGCTTCTCGCAATTAGGGCAGAAGGTGGAGTTCAATGTATGACCGGGAACATTACCAATGGTGACATATTTTATTCCAACCTCTCTCGCAAGCTGGTGTGCCCTTTCGAGACTCTTTATTGGCGTTGCAGAAATGTTTGTGAGTCGATAATGAGGAAAGAAGCGAGAGAAATGAAGTGGTACGTCATCACCCAATTCATGCTTGATCCAAAGACACATTCGCCGTGTGTCATCGGGATTGTCATTCAATCCAGGAATCAGGAGATTGACAATCTCGAGCCATTTCTTCTGTTGTCTTATGATCTTCAAGGTCCTTAAACAGGGCTCAAGTTGTGCAGATGAGGTATTTTCATAGAATGCTTGGGTAAATCCCTTCAAATCGATGGTTACCGCATCAGTATATTTGAGCAGTTCCTTGAGCGGCTCAGGATTCATTGAACCATTTGAATGAAAGAGTATTGATAGCCCTTTCTGTTTGGCACATCGTGCGATGTCATACACATATTCATAGAACGATGTTGGTTCATTATAGGTAAACGACAGTGTTGGTATCTTTTTCTTAATGGCGAGCTCTACAGCATCTTCTGGAGGAAAATCGTAGACATAGTCCATTTCCTCAATAGAACGCTGAGACAGATGCCAGTTGTGACAAAATTTGCAGCGAAAGTTGCAGCCCGCAGTACCAAAGCAAAGTATCTCGGTGCCAGGAAACATGTGGTAGGCGGGCTCCTTTTCAATTGGGTCTATATGAACAGCTGAAGGCCTGGAGTGCACCAAGCTGTAGAGTTGCCCATCGATGTTCACCTTATTACGGCAGAAGCTTCGCTGACCATGCTTAAGAACGCAGCCGCGAAAGCAGACCTCACACTGAACAGTACCCTTATCAAGTTGTTTATAGAACATTGCCTCACGAAGTGAAGTTGCATCCACACCCTGCTCCTTATTCAGATCTAAAAAATCAAAGATTCCCTTTGCAAATCCAACACCGAGAAAAAAAATGGTTCCTTTTTGTAAAAAATCACGCCGCGAAATCTCTGTTTCAAAAAAGTTCTTCTCCATCAGATCCCTGCGCAACCCCACTATTTTCTTATTAATTTTTTTATTTCTTCTGGTTCGTAGCCATTGATACTCTTTTCATTATCAATAACGACGGTTGGGAACGAACCTGCAGGATTCCAGCGCAACACCTCTTCTCGAGCTCTTTCCCTATCCTCTTCTTCAAAGAGGTCAACATCGATATAGTAATAATCGATCCCAAGGTCATTTAAAAGTTTCTTCGTCTTTTTGCACCAAACACAGGTGCTGAGCGTATAGGCAACAATACGTCCAACATTCTTACCTTTAATATGTCTCAGGGTCAGCATATCTACTATTTCCTCTTGTCTTTTATAGTATAAGATGATGGCACGGGAAGTCAAGCCTCTCCCTTGAACAGCATTGTTTCAATGACACATTGACATTGTGGTCATTGCTATTATAATCGCTCATGGCCGAATTGATGGATAAGAAGACAAGAAAAGAGGTTACCCACATATTGAAGAATCTTACCAAGCATGTACGATTGGTATATTTTACAGAAGGGAAAGAGTGTCCCCTGTGCCAGAAACAGCAAGAGCTCCTTAAAGCGGTGGCGTCATTATCTGATAAACTTGAACTCCAGGTGTACAATATCAAGAAGAATAGAGAAAAGGCACGACAGTATCACATTGAGGTGGTCCCTGCCACTGTCCTCGTAGGGAAAAAGGATTATGGCGTACGCTTCTTGGGATTGACTGGTGGACATGAGTTTACGTCGCTCATACATGCCATAGTGATGGTCGGATCAGAGAAATCTGGTCTCCATCCCGAACTTGAAAAGCTGATAAGAAAAATAGATAAGCCGGTCCACATCGAAGTCATGGTTACCCTAACCTGCCCTTACTGCCCTCAGGCAGTACACGCGGCACAACAACTGGCAATGGTGAATGATCACATCCAGGCAGACATGGTGGACAGTGCAGAATTTCCTGACTTGGCTCAGCGCTACGATGTATTCCAGACGCCGAAAACGGTCATCAACGAGACACATTCGTTCATTGGCGCACAGCCTGCACAGGCTGTATACCTTGAGGTCTTGAAGGCAATTGATCCCGAAGAATATGAACGCATGGAACAGATGATCAGAGAAACCCAAGGAACCCGTCGGGTAAGGAAACCTGAATCAAAGCAGAGATATGATATGATAGTTGTCGGCGGCGGACCAGCTGCGATGTCCGCAGCACTCTATGCAGCCCGTAAAGAGATGAACGTTCTCCTCATTGCCAAGGAGATTGGGGGTCAGATAACGTATACTGCAAACGTGGATAATTATCTGGGATTACCGGGCATCAGTGGTAAGGAGATGAGAGACCAATTTGTATTCCATATGGAGCAGTATCCAATCGCTGAGAGCCTTGGCGCGAATGTACATACGGTAATTCGAGAAGACGCCCTGTTCACTGTCGTGACTGAAAATGGCAATAAATTTGAAAGTAATTCAGTAGTATTCTGTACCGGCAAGGAATATCGTAGACTTGGTGTCCCTGGCGAGAAGAAGTTTATTGGCCGCGGCATTGCCTTCTGCGCAACATGCGATGCACCCCTCTATAAAGGCAAAAGGGTAGCTGTTGTAGGAGGTGGTAATTCAGCCCTTACCGCAGTGCGTGACCTCATCAATTTTGCCACAGAAATTCACCTCGTGCACCGTCGAGATACGTTCACAGCAGATACTTCATTAGTGATAGAAGTGAAAACCGCAAAAAATGTAATCTTTCATACAAACATGGTAGTCGAGGCTTTTTTAGGTAATGAGAGACTCAAGGACGTGCGCCTCAAATCTAGTGGGGGAAAGAGGATCAAAGAACTAAAAGTCGATGGTGTCTTCCTCGAGATTGGCTTAACTCCGAACACCGATCCAATCAAGGGCATCATCCAATTGAATGATCGGGGTGAAATACCGGTAAAGGCTGATTGCTCTACTACAATTCCTGGATTTTTCGCGGCCGGTGACGTAACCGATGTGCCAGAAAAACAGATTGTCGTTGCTGCTGGTGAGGGAGCAAAGGCCGCGATCTCTGCCTACAAATATCTACTCAATAAGGGTCTTATCAAAAGGGAGGTACCCGAGGCATGGGAATAGAAAAGGAATCACTCCT
>Ga0209636_10008834_pt1 | contig 10269 bp, 11 predicted proteins | sample DeeMarSWOR152_54_FD_187464 | JGI IMG/M metagenome (GOLD analysis project Ga0209636, IMG submission 187464) | Marine sediment microbial communities from White Oak River estuary, North Carolina - WOR-1-52-54 (SPAdes) (version 2) | ecosystem: Environmental > Aquatic > Marine > Intertidal zone >... | reverse complement strand
TGTACAGAGAGGTGGTCCATCGACAGGACTGCCAACGCTTACGGGACAGGGTGACATGATGCAGGTGAGATGGGGTTCACACGGAGACTACGAGATCATCGCGCTTTCGCCGAATTCGCCTCAGGAGTGCTTCGAGCTGACCATTGAAGCCTTCAATCTGTCAGAACAGTATAGAGTACCCGCGTTCGTGATGACTGATGAATGCGTCGGCCACATGACCGAGAAGGTGGTGATTCCTCCAGCTGAGGAGATCGAATTGGTCGAACGAAGATGGTATACGGGGCCGAAGGACAATTATCTGCCGTTCATGCCAGACGCAGACCTCATCCCTCCTATGGTGAAGGCTGGTGATGGTTACAGATTCCACATTACAGGGCTCACCCACGATGAGAGGGGATATCCGGTGATCAACGCCGAGTGTCAGGAGAAGTGTGTTCGGCGTCTTGTCGAAAAAATAAGGAAGAATGCGGAAAAGATAATCAGGATAGAGGAAGATCAGACTGAGGGAGCGGACGTGATCGTGCTATCGTATGGAATCAGCTCACGGGTTGCGCTGAAAGCGATTGCTGACGCAAGGAATCTCGGGATGAAGGTGGGTACTTTGCGATTGGTCACAGTCTGGCCTTTTCCAGAACGCAGAGTGAGAGAACTGGCAGGAAGCATAAAGGCGTTTGTCGTTCCGGAAATCAACTATGGTCAGATTGCGCTGGAGGTAGAGAGATGCGCGGCCGGGAAGACGAAGACAGTGCTGGTTCCCCATGGAGGAGGCTGGGTTCATGACCCGGATGACATACTTAATGCCATCAAGGAGGCGGCAAAGTGAAGACGACAAAGCAGAAGAGTGAACCGGAGCATCATCCCATGGAAACCCTGCTCAGAATGGACAGGATTCCGCATATCTGGTGTTCTACCTGCGGAATTGGGACTGCGGTAACCGCTTTCATAACAGCGCTCGAGAAAGCGCAGATTCCGTTTGACAGAGTATGTGTAGTGTCCGGGATCGGCTGCACCGGTAGAGTCGCAGGGTACGTGAAACTAGACTCTTTTCATACAACACATGGAAGGGCCATTCCCTTCGCCACGGGACTGCAACTCGGGAACCCTGAACTCAAGGTGGTGGTGTTCTCGGGTGACGGCGATCTCATCGCTATCGGAGGAAATCACTTCATTCACGCCGCCAGGCGCAACGTTGACATGACCGTGATCTGCGTGAACAACTTCAACTATGCAATGACGGGAGGACAGGTCGCTCCCACCACACCGATCACAGCGAGGGCTACCACGTCACCCTATGGGAATTTCGAACAGCCATTCAATCTGCCGTACCTGGCTGAATCGTGTGGTGCAGTGTATGTGGCGAGATGGACTGCGCTTCACGTGCGCAGACTTGCGAATTCCATCGGTGAAGCTCTGCAGAAAAAGGGATTCTCCTTCGTAGAGGTGATTGCACCATGCTCGACACTTTATGCGCGAATGAACAGACTTGGCACTGGGCTCGATCTGATGAAATTCTATCACGATAACTCGATCATCAAGCACGGCGCGAATACGAAGGAGATCGATATAGGATTTCAGGAATCGATCGTCGTGGGGAAGTTCGTAGATAAGGAGAGGCCCACATTTCTTGAAGCCCTCGAGGCGAGAATGAGTGGGGTCCTCGGCGACAAATACGTGAAATATGGGGGCACTCGTGGTTGAGATACGCTTTTCCGGCTTTGGGGGTCAGGGAATTATCCGCTCAGGCTATATTGTCGGCAGAGCGGCAGCGATTTTTGACAACAAAGAGGCGACGATGACGCAGAGTTTCGGTCCTGAAGCTCGAGGAAGTGCCTGCAGTTCTCAGCTCCTGGTGTCCGATGAGAAGATACTCTATCCATATATCACCCAACCGGATATTTTGGTAGCCATGTCTCAAGAGGCATACGACAAGTTCGAACCGGAGTTGAAAGCTAAGGGTATTCTCATCATAGATGAGGACCTCGTGAAGATAAGCTCACCGAGAGATGACGTGAAGTTCTTCAGTGTACCGGCGACACGGATTGCCGAGGAACTTGGAAATCGTATCGTGGCCAATCTCGTGATGCTCGGATTCTTCACGGCGGTAGTAGCCGGGGTGGTGTCAGCAGACGCGATGAAGAAGGCGATCCCCGAGTCAGTTCCCAAGAGATTTCTGGAACTCAATCTCAAGGCTTTTGACAGGGGTTTCGAATACTCGAAGCCAAAGAAGCCCACGGGCGCAGAAAAATCCAGTTCCTGAATGAAATTAGAATTCAAAGTTCCCAGGGTAGTCTACTTAGCCCTGATTGTTGAATCCATATGGAGAAGAGTGTACTCATAGTAGGCGGTGGAATAGCTGGGATGCAGGCCGCGCTGGATCTCGCCAATTCCTGGACGAAGGTATATCTCGTTGAGAAGTCGCCCAGCATTGGCGGAAGAATGGCCCAGCTCGACAAAACTTTTCCCAGCATGGACTGCGCGATCTGAATACTCGGTCCTAAGATGATGGATGTCGGTCGGCATCCGAGGATCGAGTTGCTCACCAATAGCGAGGTCAAAGCAGTAAAGGGTCGCAAGGGTGATTTCAAAGTTAAGATACTGAGGAGAGCTCGGTACGTCGACCCGAATCTCTGTACGAGCTGCGGAAGATGTAGTGAGGTCTGTCCCGTGGTGAAGCCGAATGAATTCGACCTCGGCCTTGGCTCACGGAAGGCGATTTTTACTCCCTTTCCTCAGGCGGTCCCGTCTGCGTACACGAGAATAGAGGAGGACTGCCTCGGCACACTGCCGATTGCGTGCGGGAAATGCGCAGAGGAGTGCGAGATAAAGTGCATCAACCTTGATGATAAGGATGAGTTGGTGGAAGTGAGAGTTGGCTCAATAATCGTGGCTACCGGTGTAGACTACTATGACCCCAGGGAAGCCTCTGAGTACGGCTATGCGAGATTCGAGAACGTAGTCACAAGCTTCGAACTCGAACGGATATTGACGGCGAGCGGCCCTGCCCGCGGTGAATTGAAACGATTCACTGATGCGAAGGCTCCTCGCAGGGTGGCATTCATACAGTGCGTGGGCTCTCGTAGCGTCAAGAGAGATATCCCCTATTGCAGCAGAATATGCTGCATGAACTCTATCAAGGACAGCCTCATCATACGGGAGCAATTCCCGGAGGCTGAGATATTTATATTCTACATCGATATGAGAGCCTTTGGGAAGGGATTCGAGGAATTCTACGAGCGATCGGTCCGCGAGGGAGTGAAGTACATCGGTACCAAACCGTCCAGGATAGTGGAGGATGAGGCTACGGGAGATCTGGTTCTGATGTACGAAAACCCTGAAACGAAGAAGGTGGAACATCTTCAAGTTGACATGGTAGTCCTCTCCGCAGCTCTCGTCCCTACAGAAGATACGAAGCAGCTCGCGCAGGTGCTCGGGATAGAGCTAGCAAAGGATGGTTTCTTTGCACCTGTTCACCCCTGTGGCAATCCTCTCGAATCTACGAAGCCCGGCATTTATCTGTGTGGATGTGCGACGGGTCCGAAGGACATTACGGACTCGATCGCAGAGGCATCCGGTGCCGCGGCAAAGGTGCCGCTCATGCTCCTTGAGGGAGAGGTGGCTGAAGCTGCTCATCCCATTGAAGAACTCCCGACCGATGGCAGACCGAGAATTGGCGTGTTCGTTTGTCATTGTGGACTCAACATTGCCGGAGTTCTCCCGGTGGAGGACCTGAGTGAATATGCAAAGGGTCTTCCGGATGTGGTCTTTGCCGAGAATGTACTGTTCGCATGTGCGGAGAGCACTCAGAGGCACATCCAGGATATGGTGAAGGAGCACACGCTGAACAGGGTGGTCGTCGCTGCGTGCACGCCCAAGACCCATGAGCCAATATTCCGCGAGACCCTCGCGAAAGTCGGCCTGAATCCTTATCTGTTTGAGATGGTGAACATAAGAGACCACTGCAGTTGGGTACACCAGAGGGAGCCCGAGGAGGCAGCACAGAAGGCGAAGGACTTGATAAGGATGGGGGTAGCCAGAGGCCGGCTGCTTGAACCTCTGTACTTCAAGGAACTGGATGTCGATCAGAAAGTCCTTGTCATTGGAGGCGGAGTATCCGGTATAGAGGCGGCGACTGACCTTTCCAGGAGAGGATTCAAAACATATCTGGTGGAGAAAGATTCTGGACTTGGCGGCTGGGTCTCTGAATTGGCTTCACTGTATCCAACCGGGGAATCAGGCAGCGAGTTGATCGCCTCCAAGCTGAAGGCACTTGGTCAGAATGTTGAAGTCATGGTTGACACGGAGATATCCGACATAGGCGGATTCGTCGGGAATTTCGACGTGAAACTCAAGAGCAAAGGGAAGCGTGCGAGACAGCTGAGGGTCGGCGCCATTGTACTTGCGATCGGGTCTGATCTCTTTCTTCCCGAAGGGATGTACGGATACGGGAAGTATCCTAATGTGTACACGAACATGGAGCTCGAGAGGATGCTCGCGAAAAGTGGAAGGCTTCTCATTGAAGGTGCGAAACCCAGATCCGTGGCATTCATACAGTGTGTCGGGTCCAGAGGCGATGCAGGGAACCCGGGTTGTTCGCGGTACTGCTGCCAGGCTGCGATAAAGGAAGCCATCTCTCTTCGCAAGCAGGGAATAGATGTTACCATCTTCCATCGGGGCGTGAGAGTCTACAGCAAGGGTGCCGAGGAGATGTACCGTCAGGCACGCGCAATGGGTGTTCTGTTGATTCCCTACGAGCCGGAGAATCGGCCGCAGGTTCTGGGTGAGAAACGGGCCGAGAGTATCGAGATATACAATAGAGATGTGGACGCGAAACTTGTGCTTCGTGTTGACGCGGTGATTCTCTCAACCGGGATGATACCGCGAGCAAAAGAGAGTGCACGACTCGCGGAACTTCTGAGAATCCAGAGAGGTCAGGACCGCTTCTTCCTTGAGAGACACCCGAAGTTCGGTCCGGTGGAAACCAGTATGGAGGGAGTATTCCTCTGTGGCTGTGATCAATTCCCTAAGGATATCGCAGATTCGATCTCGCAGGCATCTGCGGTGGCTGCCAAGGTTGCGGCACTTCTTTCCACAGGGAAGATCACACTGGAACCAATCGTCTCGCAGGTGAATGTGAGATTCTGTCGTGGTTGTGGGAAGTGCGTAGAGATATGCGAATTCAACGCCATAGAACTTGTGGATGGCATCGCGAAGGTGAACGAAGCGCTGTGCAAGGGATGTGGAACCTGCGCGTCGATCTGCCCAACGGGTGCGATCGACGTGCGCCACTTCACGCAGAGACAGATTGAGGCAGTGCTGGAGGCGATGCTCGAGTAGATGGTTGGGATGGTTGGATGGTTGGGATAGTTGGATGGTGGGATGGTTGGGATGGTCTTACGGTTAAATGGTTAAATAGTTTTATGGTTGTATGGTTAATAGGATGAGTGCGAAGTGAAGGTGAAGAGGTTTGAGGATTTGGAGTGTTGGCAAGAAGCGAGGCAGCTGCGGGCCATGATTTCTAAGATCTTTGGAAATCATAGGGATAGAAGGGATGTCATCCTGCGAAACCAGATTAAGAGCGCAGCTCTTTCGATCATGGCAAACATTGCTGAGGGTTTTGAAAGCGGAACCAGCCGGGAGAATGTCGTTTTTCTCACTTATGCGCGGAGGTCCTGCGGGGAAGTAAGAAGCCATCTTTATGCAGCATTGGATGACAATTTCATCAAAGATTCCGATTTTGAGAGAATTTATGAACAGTCAGTACGTACTGGAAAACTGATAACCAGTTTCATCAACTACCTCAGGAAATTTGATTCTAACAAGTCCCTCACCTCACGTCGACTGTACAGCAAAGGTGAATCATGAACCGACCAAACCATCCAACCATCCAACCGTCCAACCATGCAACTATAAAACCATGTAGCCATGAAACTAGCCAGCCACCTAACCATAGAACCATGGAACCATCAAACCATCCAACCATTCAACCATCCACACCAAAGATCGTAGCGTTTTGCTGCAACTGGTGTTCGTATCCTGCCGCTGACGCGGCTGGGGTCGGGAGGATGCAGTATCCTGCAAATGTACGGGTGGTGAGGGTGATGTGCGGAGGCAGAGTCAGTCCTGCAATGGTACTGAAGGCAATCGAACTTGGGGCGGACGGCGTTCTTGTTGCGACCTGCCATTTCGAAGACTGTCACTACCTGTTTGGGGCACGACGAGCTGCGGAGAACTTCGCCAAACTCCAGGCCATCACGAGAATGTTGGGAATAGAGAAAGAGCGTGTGAGACTGGAGTGGATATCAGCGGCGGAAGCTCCCAAATTCGCGCGGGTCATCAAGGAATTGGTCGATGATGTGAAAAGATTAGGAAGGAGTCCTTATGGCTTCCATAGCTGATGTGGTGAAGAGAATAGAGGCTTACTACTGCCTGGACTGCGGTAAGTGCACGGGTGTCTGTCCAGTATCGCGAGTGAGCCGGGACTTCTCTCCAAGAACACTGCTTCTGAAGGCGATAAGGGGAGACAGGAATGATCTCTTCGCGGACCGATCCATCTGGTCTTGTCTTGCCTGTGGTTTGTGCGATGAGAAATGCCCGTCGGGTATTCGATACATAGAACTGACGAAAGCCATCAGACTGGAAGCTCACCACGGGGGAGTCCAGACGAGCTGCTCCCATGGCGGCGCATTCCAATCGCTTATGCGAATCATGACAAGTCCTCAGCTCAATCAGAATCGGCTGGAGTGGCTGACTGGTGATATGAAAGTGACAACGCACGGGGACGTGCTCTACTTCGTCGGATGTGCTCCCTACTTCGATGCGTTCTTCTCGGATATAGGGGTGAGCACCTTAACGGCTGCAAAGAGTAGCATTCGTCTTCTCAATGCGATGGGAATAGAGCCTGTAGTGCTGCCTAACGAGAGGTGTTGTGGACATGATCTCTTGTGGAGCGGCGATCTGGAAGGGTTCAAGCGTCTTGCCGAACACAACTTGCAGGCCATCGAGAAGTCAGGAGCAAAGAAGGTGATATTCAGCTGCCCGGAGGGGTATCGCACGTTCAAGCTTGACTACCCTGAACACTTCGGACCGCTGAAGTTCTCGGTAGAGCACATTTCGGAACTCCTCGCTTCGGAAATCTCGAAAGGCAGTCTCAAGCTTCAGCCCGGGAAGCGGGTAGTCACATATCAGGATCCATGTCGGCTGGGAAGACATCTCGGGATATACGAGGAACCGCGAGCCGCGCTCTTGGGGATTCCGGAACTGGAATTGAGGGAGATGCCGAGGAGTAAGAAGAATGCGATATGTTGTGGTGTGAGCGCGTGGCTCAACTGCGACAGCTGTACCAAACTGCTTCAGCTGCAAAGATTGGCGGAAGCTGAATCCACTGGTGCAGAACTTCTGGTGACTGCGTGTCCGAAGTGCGAGATACATTTCCGTTGTGCGATGAGCGGTCAGGACGATGGAGTGAAGGTGGAGATCAAGGACCTGACAACCGTGATCGTGGAGGCGCTGGCGGGGGTGAAAGCGCAGGTGCGGGAAGAGGTGAAGGGACCTGAGGAGACGCAAGCACCTGAAGAGGTGCAGGCGCGCAAAGAAGTGCGCACACCTGAAAAGGTGAAGGGAAAGGCGAAATCGAAGCCGAAGAAGGCTCGCAGGAAGCCGGCTAGCAAATCGAAATGAAGAAGATAGAAGTGGACTTCGAATTCAGGGAGAAGCTGAACCGGGTGCCCGGTGGAAAACATCACAACTACTGCTATCAATGTGGTGCATGTGTTCCTGTGTGCCCCTCTGCGCGATACGCACGTGAGTTCAATCCGAGAGTAATCGTCCTGGCTGCACTTCTGGGCATGGAAGAACATCTTCTCAGCACCAACTCACCAATCTGGCTCTGCACGAACTGCTACAGTTGCTACGAACGATGCCCTCAGGATGTGCGACCGATTGAAGTCATCATTGCGCTAAAGAATATGGCTGTATCGAGGGGGAAGGCTCCAGACACGATCACGAAGTACTCCGACTCGATCTCGAAGACCGGGCTAAGTGCCCTCATGGGGCCGTCAGTGAATGCAAGGAGAAAGCAACTCGGACTGGACGAATTCTGGTCGATTCCGGTGGACGAGCTGAAGAAGCTATTGGAAGATGAAGAAAATGAAGAATGACAATGCAGAACCGACAGTTGCTGGCGATAGAGATTTCTGGTCTCGCTCAGAACTCAGGGCGGTTTGTCCACTTTCAAGAGGCATGTTTGGTTTCATCTGTTCAATTGTGAGTGTGCCATGTCTAAGAATGGAGAGCTGAAAGCGGTTCCATTCTGGGGCTGCATGATTCCACTGAAGTATCCGCAGATGGAGCTGGCTTTGAGGAAAACTCTTCCCACGATTGGCATTGAGCTTGTCGATGTGGAGGGTTTCACGTGCTGTCCCGATCCGATCTACTTCAAAGCGAGAGACAAGCTCCAATGGCTCACAATCGCTGCCAGGAATCTGGCAGTGGCTGAGCAGAAGGGCCTTCCGGTGATTACGATGTGCAGCGGGTGTACATCCACTCTGAAAGAGGCGAAGTTTCTCCTTGATGAAGACTCTGATCTGAAAGAGAAGGTGAACGCTCGACTCAAACGGATTGGCAGGAGGGATGAGGGGAGGGTGACGGTGAAGCATGCCGTTACTCTGATACGTGATGAACTGGGCATTGAGCGCGTAGCCGCCTCTGTGAAAAACGGCCTTGGCGGTCTGAAGGTAGCTATTCATTACGGCTGTCATCTTCTGAAACCGAGCCAGATCATGGGCGTGGACGATGCGGATTATCCGTCCATCATGGAAGAACTCGTCGAGGCAACTGGCGCAATACCTGTGACCCATTCTCAGAAACTGCTCTGTTGCGGGAAAGGATGCATGGAGGCCGATTTGCCTCTCCAGATGGTTTTCGACATATTCTGCAGTATTGAGGAGTCTGGTGCGGACTGCATGGGTTTGATATGTCCCACGTGCTTCTCCTCTTTCGACCTCGGCCAGATCATCATTGCACGCCAGATGAAGAAGGAGTTTGATATTCCGGTAATCTACTATTTCCAGCTTCTGGGCCTTGCTCAGGGATTGGCTCCTGAAGCGGTCGGACTTCATCTGCACAGAGTGAAGGTTGACAAGCTGATGGAGAGAATGGAGAAAGCAAGAACGAAGATACAAAATGACAACTGAGAGTTCATACTTGACCCGAATATCCCTCAATAGACTTCGAGGGGGAGGATGGGCTCGCTGCCTCAGATTGCCATTTTGTAGTCTGGACTCTGAATCCATGCGAAAGGAGGTGATGTTGTGGGAGAAGAACTGAGAGTGGGAGTCTTCGTGTGTGAGTGCGGTCAGAACATAGCAGGGACGGTCGATTGTGATGAGGTGACCGAGTACGCCGCCACGCTTCCGGACGTGGTGTGCGCCGTCAAGAATAGGTATACCTGTGCAGAACCGGGTCAACAGGAAATCAAGGCCCATGTCGTTGAGCACAGGTTGAACCGCGTCGTAGTGGCCTCCTGTACGCCGAAGATGCATGAGCCCACATTCAGGGAATGCGTTCGGGACGCTGGTCTCAACCCGTACCTAATGGAGATGGCGAACATCAGGGAGCAATGTAGCTGGGTACATTCGCTTGATAAGAAAGCTGCGACTGAGAAAGCGAAGGACCTGGTGAAGACAGCTGTGTGGAGAGCGAGATTGCTGGAAGCCCAGGAGGAACTTGAAGTTCCTGTTACCCAGGCTGCACTGGTTGTGGGCGGTGGTATTGCTGGGATTCAGTCCTCACTCGACCTCGCGAACGCGGGATATCAGGTATATCTGGTCGAGAAGGAGCCCTCGGTAGGTGGGATAATGGCCCAGCTGAACAAGACCTATCCCACTATGGACTGAGCGATATGAATCCTCGGTCCGAGGATGATGGATGTCGGTCGACATCCGAAGATCAAGCTGCTGACGTATTCAGAAATCGAGGACATATCCGGGTACATTGGAAACTTCCATATCAAGGTCCGGAAGAAGTCCAGATACGTGAAGGAATCCGAATGCACTGCGTGCGAGGAGTGTTCCAAAGTCTGTCCGGTGGTCATACCGGATGAACATCAGCTCGGGTTGGCGTCTCGGAAGGCCATCTATATACCGTTCCCCCAGGCGGTGCCATCTGCGTATCTGATCGACATGGAACACTGTCTCGGTACGAACCCAATCGCCTGCGGGAAATGCATAGAGGTCTGTGACAAGAAGTGTATCGATTACGATATGAAAGATG
>Ga0209636_10008832_pt1 | contig 10271 bp, 9 predicted proteins | sample DeeMarSWOR152_54_FD_187464 | JGI IMG/M metagenome (GOLD analysis project Ga0209636, IMG submission 187464) | Marine sediment microbial communities from White Oak River estuary, North Carolina - WOR-1-52-54 (SPAdes) (version 2) | ecosystem: Environmental > Aquatic > Marine > Intertidal zone >... | reverse complement strand
CGATATCCTCAGAGCCTATTACAGCGACCCCAGATTCGCCTATAAGGATGCAGTTACCGAGGACTTTCAGGAAGTCTGCGAAACCATCTCCGGAATGGATCTTGGTTATTTCTTCCAGGAGTGGATCTACGGAGAGTACCGGCCCGGTTACCGCTATTCCTGGCTATCCGAACCTGTCTTGAACACTACCGGCAGCCAAAAGCCGCTTTTCAGGAGCAGACCGGACATAGGGCCGCGAATCGACGGTTATAACCTTTACCTTCACGTGCGACAGATTCAGCCAGCGCACCTTACGTTTTTCACCATGCCCATCGATGTCAAAATCACAACTACCGCAGGCGATACGACCTTCGTGGTCTTCAACGATTCTAACACTTCGGATTTCAGGTTCAGCCTGTCGAATCAACCTGCTGAAGTGGCAATAGACCCGGATAATTGGATCCTGAAAACCTCCGGTCTTGAAAGTTACGGGCTGAATATAGTAACCACCTCCCTTCCTGCCGGCTCTACTTACTATCCTTATCAGGAGACCCTGGAGGCGAAAGGGGGTACACCGCCGTACCGCTGGAGAATTACAGGTGGAGAGATGCCCGGCGGACTGTTGCTGGATAGTGTATCTGGTGTATTTAATCGCGCTCCCCTGGACTCCGGCGATTTCGTCTTCACAGTTCTGGTGCAGGATACAGAGGCTGTGCCAGATACTCAGGTTTTGACCCTTTCCGTAGTCTACGACACAACCGCCCCCTGCGACCTGGTTTACGACGGGGGCTTGAGTGTGGCAGACATCGTCTATCTGATAAATTACATTTTCAAAAGCGGTCCCGAGCCACCTTTGGTCAAGTGCGGCGATCCGAACTGCGACGATGAAATCAACGTAGCAGACGTGGTCTATCTGATCAACTACATTCTCAAAGGCGGACCTCCGCCCTGCTATGTAGAGTGAAAAAAGACCTTAAGATCGAATGTTCAGGCAATACTTTTCGCTTTTAACCTGCATGGAAGCGAGCTGTGGGTGAGTTCACTTTCTCTGCAAAGTGATTCTTCTACGAAACTCGCTTGCTTTTGGCCGGGAGAACATTTAATATTGAGCAAACTCAAAAAAGAGGGAGGATATGAGTATTGAATTAGGAGGGAGAGAATTTGAGGGCCCATATTCCTTAACCATATGGGATCCTCCAAAGAAGCCTGCGGTATACGCAATCTTCAAGAAACCCGATCCGGTTAATAAGCCTAAATCGTATAAGCTCCTTTACATCGAGCAGTCCAAGAACCTCTCCGAACGAGGGTTTTACAAGACGCACCCTAAATACGAAGCCTGGGAAAAGGAAGCCATCAGCCGGTCAAACCTGTACATAGCGTTCTACGTCATGCCCATCTCCATGCCCCAGGAAAGAGACTCGGTTGTAAGCATCCTGGTGGAGCAATACAAGCCCATCTGCAATAAGTGATCTGCTTTTCCACTGGAAGTGTGAGCTTGCCAGCAAACCGGCCGCAGTTCGGGTCTCGATGGAAGCTTTGCTTCACAACACTTTGAGTCACATGCACAGAAGAAATGACTCGTTCTTGCTAACAAAAACTCCTTTACATACGTTTGTTTGACGATATATTAGGACGAAGCGGACGGAGGGCTATCCTAATGGTAAGGAACCTGACTTGAAATCAGGCGTCCGAAAGGACTTGGGGGTTCGAGTCCCTCGCCCTCCGCATCGTTGGTTATTAGGTGATTAGTTGTTAGTGGTTAGATACCCTGAGTCTGGTTCCGCAGAAGCCTGCCCTCGCCCGAAAAACCAAGACAAACGTAGCGGCGGACTTTAGTCCGCCAAAAGCGTCCGGGATAAAGCCAGACGCTAAGAACAAATGTGGTGGACAGGCCCCCTAACCTGTCCACAAGAGTTGCTTGTTGGGCCACGAAGCGGCACAGAGCCTTGTTTCGAAGTCATTGAATCACCCGGCTAAGAGCCTTCTTGTTTGCGCAAGAGGTAATCACGTCATACAAAATCAGGCGGGCTTAAGATTTCTTAATTCGTTCTAAAGATTGGATTTTTCAAAGTCGATATTTCCTTAGTGTGCCGGTAAGAGAGAAATCTCTTCCCGGCGCAATGATTTCAGAACCGAAGGAGGTGATAACCAACGGTTGATATCCCAAAAACGGTCTATTTCTACTCTCAGGGGTCGAGGGCAGAAATCTGGAAAGGCTAATCTCAAGACCCTTTGATGGACCAGCGTGAGTTAGTCTTTCCAAAGGGAATTGGCATGCCAGGGAAGGCATAATCGATAACCAAGAATGTCCGTAAGAGCACAAGGAGGGAATCTTAATGAGTAAAACACAAGTTTTCTTGCTGTCCGTTGTTGCTTTCGTCGGTTCACTGATATTCGCCTCTTGCAGCTCAGATCTTAGCGTTCTGCCGACCGAGCCTGAAATCCCAGCCCCCTTTTCCGTAACTAAGGGCAATGGCGCCCCCTCTGGTCCTCACTACAATCTGAACATAATCGGAGTCCCTAAGGACAAGACAGCTGACATGGACAACAACAGTGGCCACAGGATATTTGTCAAATTGGATGGCAAATCCAAGATATGGTTGGGCGAGGGCGAGGATTTCCAGGTCCTGGATGCCAATGGCACCGATGGTAACGGCGCCAAATTCCAGCTGCCCGATCCTGACCCCGATAATGACCTGGTTGTTTCCTACTCGGTGTATGCGCGCGCCCTGGGCAGACCGGGGGGATGGAGCCAGACCACCACCTGCTTTGTGGATGAATACGGCGACACAATCTGCTCGGTCGATACTCTCACCTTAGTTCGAAGTAAAGGAAAGTCTACATTCACAAATGTGAGCAAGGAGCTTTTGACCCTTTATCTTGATATTGACGACGACGGCCAACTGGAGCGGGTAGGCCTTTTTGATGATAAGACCTATCAATACTTCTGGGACTACGACAATCACGGGCTGAAACTAGCCCAGCTCCGGTTCTATCCCATTGAAACCAGCATCCTTGCACAAAAATAAGAGCATTCGCTCCTCCTATCCCCCAAAAGCATCATCCTCGATAAGGCGGGCTTTAAAGCCCGCCTTATTTCTGTGGTTAATTTAGCGCAGGAACAAAAAAGCCTGATCTTCGTATGAGCAGGATTAGTTGATAAACAGACAGGTATGACGATATAAATTGATGAACCTTCTGAGGATTCAGGAAATGCGCAGAAAGGCGAAAATCGGCTTAGCTTTGGGAAGCGGTGGCGCCAGAGGCCTGGCTCACATAGGGGTCCTGAAGGCGCTGGAAGAGCAAAAAATCCCCATCGACCTTATCGTGGGCACAAGCATGGGCGCGATAATCGGCGGAATTTACGCTCAGGAACCTGATGCAAAAAGGCTGGCCGAACTGGTGAAAAAATACGTCTGCAAAAACGACTTTCACGAGGGCTGGATCGGGTTTTTCAAAGAGGAATTCAACAGAAAAAAGGAAAACCTCTTGGCCGAGCTTTCTCATTTTGTCAGGAAAAAGTATCTGACCTACCTCACCACTCGCAAGCTCTCCCTCGAGAAAAAGGAAAAACTCTTAAATCCACTCAGGGAGCTTTTGAGGGATGAGCCGATTGAAAAAAGTAAAATAGAGTTTGCCACTGTAGCCATAGACCTGACCACCGGCAGGGAGGTGATATTTCAAAAAGGACCCATCATCGATGCAGTGTACGCCAGCGCAGCCATCCAGGGGGTCTTCCCCCCGTTAGTCGCCGATAACAGAGTATTGGTTGACGGCGGGCCGACCTCCGCTATTCCCATCGAAACCGCAAGGAAATTGGGGGCAGATTTCGTCATCGCCGTAAATGTGCCCCAGATGCCAAGAAAAGAAAACCAGTTCAAAAACGGACTGGAGGTAATCCTAAGATCGGACTGGGCGGCCCAGGCCAAGCTCAGCAAACTGAACCTCTCCTTCGCCGACGTGGTAATCACTCCGGCCGTCAGATCGATTCACTGGGCCAACTTCACAAAAGTTGATGACTGTATTGAAAGGGGTTATAGAGCTGCCATCGCAAACGTCGATGAGATAAAAGCCAAGTTGGCAAAAAGAAAGAGCTTCTGGATAAACTTCAGGAAGACCTTAGGCCGATCCATAGCCGGCACCTAAATGGATCATCCTGACTACAAGTTTTCAGTCAATATTTTGTATTGAATTAGCCTGCATTTGAGATTAAGAGATTTTCATTTTGACTTTTTCATTTTGAATTTTAAATTTCATTAAAATTTTGGAGGCAATATGTTTATAAGAAACTACAAAGAGGTGAATCCGGAACCGGTTGAAATGGAAGGTGCAAAAGGGGTGAAAATGCGCTGGGTTATATGCCAGAAAGATGGCGCTCCCAACTTCGCCATGAGGGTGTTCGAACTGGAGCCGGGAGGTTATACCCCTTATCATCGACACGAGTGGGAGCACGAGGTTTTCATAAAAGACGGTCAAGGGATCATAGTGTCCGGGGGAAAAGAATTTCAGTTCAAGGCAGAAGATGCCATTTTTGTCCCGCCGGACGAACTACACCAATTCAAGAACACCTCAGATGAGAAACTTGAGTTCCTTTGTTTGATACCCAACAAGGGCAAATAAACAAATCCTCATGCGTTCCCGGACCAATCAGATTAAAGATATAGAAAAGAGATTCGGCAAACCCAAAAGAACAAAGATGGAGTTTGCGCTGGATGAACGGGAATTCGGAAATCTCCTGAAGAGCATGGGGGATGGCAGAGATTCAGACATAACCCTGGTCATCTTCAAAGACCAAAAAGTTGTGGTCATAGCCAAGCCCTGGTATCCAAGAGGCCTGTACCGTTTACCCAGCGGCGGATGGAAACCTGACGAAAGCTTCGAGGACTGCGCGGTGCGTGAAGGTTATGAGGAGACCGGCACCAAATTCGAACTTCAGAAATACATCCTCAGGAGCAAAGTCACTTTTGCCTGCGAGGGAAGGAAAGTTCTCTGGACCTCCCACGTATTCACAGCCAGATACCTGTCAGGAGAGCTGAAGCCTATTGACACCACGGAGATTCGGGAGGCAAATCTTCTCACTCTGGATGAACTATCATCTTTGAAGCCGAAATTATTGGAGAGAAATTCAGGCGGGTTAGCCTATCGAGCCGCGTTGACCGAAGCTATTTTAGAGCAGATTAAGAAACACCATTAGGGCCGTCGAAAGGATAAATTAGTTCTCAGGATCGCAGTCTATTTTGACTTCCGTTTCAACTTCTTCTTCGGAAACCTCTGGTTTTAGTTTGTTTTTTTCGACCTTCTTTTTCAAATCATAAAAGCAGACTTCAGGGTCTTCTGTCCCGGCCAGGCAGAAAAGGTGTCTGGAGATTTTATCCTTAGAGCCGATTTTTTCGACCACGTCCAGGAGACATCCCTTTTCGCATCTCAAGCATTTTTCCGGCTGGCAGTCAAGTTCCGTGCCCACGTTTTTGGCGACGATGGCCTGGCCGAAATCCCACGATGGATTGTCGGCTTTCTCATCGAATTCCACTCTTCTAATCCTATCTAAAACAATCCTTCCGTGATCCACTCTCAATCTTGCCAGAAAATCGAGCTTGTCCCCTGCCGCGAACCTGTTTTTCTCGTGAGACTTTGTGCTGACCAAAGCATACAGGTAATCATCGAGAAATACCCTGTCGATAAATCCCTGTTTGAAGCTCAAGAGAAAACCTTTAAATAATGTATTCCGTTTGGGTCCCGAGACGATCTTTTTCAGATGAGGTTTGACCGAATTTATCTCGCCGGAAAACTCCACGTCCTTCCCCACTACTGAGCGCAGCCATTCTTCGTATTCTTCGAGAGATTGGTTGAACTCCTCAAATTTCTCTTGAGCTAAGATAACCTCGGGCTGGTAGCAGACTTTGTCCTCGTAATAATATTTGCACCCGAAGCATTTCCTCCCAACGTGTTGATAGCCTTTAGGGCAGCTCCGTCCTTTGTTTAGAAGCTGACATTTCCAGACAAAATAGACACATCCCTGCGGGAAGCATTTCTTTTCCCTGAGCACATGATAAACTGAAACATTTTTGTCAAATTTGAAATGGGCCTTATGGTCACACCTGAAAACGTCCTGCCTTTTGTGCTGATTTATCAGAATCTTCTGCATTCCCGCACCCCGAAGCCATAGGTGAGGCACATCTCTAATAAGCCATTTCGCATAAAGAATACGAAAGTTACCTTCGATTTAGCAACGATCCAGCTTCACCATGGAAGTTAGAAGTAAGGGGTCTAAGGATAAGGAATTGTTCGAGTGTTAACCTTCAGGTTAACTATATGGTTTTTTGCATGTGTGCGGGGCTGAATGCCCCGCCTATGAATGTGAACTCTCCCGCATCCCATAGGAGCCGGAATTTATCCGGCTCAAAGTAGAATACTTTTAAAAGGCGAAAATCTTTTTCAAAGCCGGGATGACAAAATCGATTAAAGATGGGTACCCTGCCTAACCCTCTATTTCAGAAAGAGCATTTTCTTAGACTCGGAATCTTTTTCGACGGTAAGCCTGTAGAAATATATCCCGCTGGGAACCATCTTGCCTTGTTCATTCTTGCCGTCCCACCTTGCCCGATAATTGCCAGCGATTTTGTCCTCATCAATGAGCGTTTCAACCCTCTGCCCCAGGATATTGTAAACTCTGAGGGTAACACGACTAGTATTCTTCACCACAAAAGGAATTGTTGTACAGGAATTGAAAGGATTGGGATAATTTTGTCCCAGCGTGACTAAATCGCTGACAGCTGAACCGTCTGCCTCCTCTGGAACATCCGTGCTGAAGTCAGGTTCAAGAACTCTAAGTATATTCCCCTCTGCGATTACCACCTCATTTATCCCATCGCCGTCCACATCCCCGAAAGCAAAGTAATCCACTTTATAGGAACTATCGCTTTCAGCAATCTTGCTTCCGTCTTCTCCATTGAGTAACTCCATAGCAGCATTTTTATGAGCCACTAAAACCTCATTCAACCCATCATCGTTGAAATCAACCAAAGCAATCCCACTGATGATGTTCAAGGACCCAAAGTAGGTTGCTCTCCACTGTTCCGCTTTAGCTGAGCCGTCGACCACCGATAAAACCGTGAGACAACAAGTATCGACGTACGCAGGGAAACAAGTGTCTACATAGGCACTTCCCAAGATCTCCAAAGATGAGTCGCTATCACAATTGCCAATTTCCAAACTGGTAAATCCACCTCGGTTGATTATATCCCATAAACCGCTAAAAGAGAAAAGGGTTGACGCAGTTGTAATCGTCCCCTCAGGCAACTCAGACCAGATCAAAATGCTGGCAGATGCCGGGAACTCTCCGGGCATACCCATACTAGACCAGTGGAAATTGCTGAAGATCAGCTCATTCAACTGATCCAGATCCGAATCGGCAAGTTCTATATGTTCCACAAAAAGGCCCCAGTAGATTTCATGTAGATCAGACAGGTAACCTGTTCCTGCATAGATGGAACTTACCTTATCCAGGCTTTGCCAACTGCTGGTCAATACGTAGAAACCCGCCAGATAAACCACGATACCATCTTCCAGAGGAACGGTTTTCACTGAAACGACTGCAGGGAAGAAGTCGTCCTCTGGAATCAATATCTGGCTGTCAAGCTTTGCATCAGAGAAAATGCACACACCTCCACTGGCGCCATACGACATCCCCGTAAGTATTTCCGCACTGCCATTCTGGTCTAAGTCCCCAGCTTCGATGCAACCAACAGCCCATCCTAACTCGCTAGAACTTCCTATAATGTCTCTCGCTGAATCACTTGCTACATATACAAACCCATAACAAGATGCATAACAGTCTTGTGTCGATCCTGCCCCAATCAAAATCTCCTGACAATAGTTATGATTCAGATCGTATAGTTGTATCGCTCTTACCGGATCTGGCAATTGCAGCGACCATTTTTCATTCAAAGAGAAGAACTTTTCTTGCGCACTTAAAAAGGTGCAAAAACACAGCACGATAAAAAGCGAGATAATCAGAGGAAATAATCTAGCTTGAGCAAACATACCTACCCTCCCCCACTGTTCGAGCTGATCCGCTACGAGCGTTCTATTTCTATATCTAAGAATACTTTAGTATCTATTATTGGAATTGTCAATACTTTTTTTGGTTGGCGCGGGGCTGAATGCCCCGCCTATTGATCTGAAATCTCCCGCATCCCATAGGAGCCGGAATTTATCCGGCTCAAAGTAGAATAGTCTTAAAAGGTAAAGATGGTTTTCAAAGCCGGAATGGCAAAATCGATGAAAAAGGCCAACGACACCAGATACATCAGCCAGTGAACCTCTTTGCCCTTGCCGGAGAGGAGCTTGATCAAGGTGAAAATGATGAAACCTACACCGATTCCATTGGATATGCTGTAGGTTAGAGGCATCACTATCATTATCAAGAATGCAGGAAAGGCCTCGTCGAATTTGGAAAAGGGAATCTCCTTTATGATCGACATCATCAAGAAACCGACTATAATCAAGGCGGGTGCTGTTGCCTGGTTGGGGACGATTCCGGCCAAGGGCGCGAAGAATATTGCCAATACGAAAAGTATCCCCACTACCACGGTGGTTAATCCGCTTCGACCACCCACTGAAATGCCGGCAGCACTCTCAATATAGGTGGTAACTGAGCTTGCCGACGCTGCCCCGCCAGCCGCGGCTGCTATGGAGTCAACCAGCAAAACCCGGTTTATCTTGGGTAACCTGCCTTTCTGATCCAGAAACTTCCCTTCGGTTCCCAAACCGATTACCGAACCCAGTGTGTCAAAAAAGTCAGACAGCATCACCGCAAAGATCAGAGTGACAGAAGTTATTATCCCTAATTTGCTAAAGACTCTGAAGTCGAATTTCCCAATTATGGATAAATCCGGTGCTGAAGCAAGGGTCTCCGGAATCCTGGCATACTGTGAGTCAGGATAAGCTTTGAAACCCGAAAGATAATTGACAGCTATGGCTACGATAGTTGAAAATACTATCCCTATCAAAAGCGCCCCTCTGACCTCCCTTTTTATCAAGATAGCAGTGATGATCAATCCTACGACCGAGACGATTATGGGCAATTTGGTGAAATCACCCAGGGTGACAAGAGTTGCTGGACTAGCCTTGATAAAACCCGCGTTTTGAAGCCCGATAAGAGTCAGGAAAAGACCTATTCCGATAGATATCGATCGTTTCAAAGACATGGGGATGGAATTCATGACCGCTTCTCTGAATCCGGTGATGACCAGAATAGTGATCACGATTCCCTCGATCACTATCACTCCCATGGCAGTGGGCCAGGAAAGTCCCATATTGGCTACCATCTGATAGGCCACAAAAGCGTTCAATCCCATACCGGGTGCCAGAGCAAAAGGATAATTGGTCCAGAGTCCCATTAGGATACACATCAGCGCAGTGGACAGACAGGTGGCAGTCAAGCAGGCTGAAAAGGGCAGACCCAGGACCTCTAAATCCGGGTTGCCGGCAAAGCTCAGGAACTGAGGATTAACGAAGATGATGTAAGACATGGTCAGAAAAGTAGTTACCCCAGCTAGAACCTCGATTCTGACGTTTGTGCTAAGTTCTTTTAGTTTGAAAATCCTATCCCACATACGCTCTCCTCATTTACAGATGGCTTGCCATAGACTATAGACTGAATCCCACAATTTCTTCCAGCCTGCAAATTCCTGCGTAGCCAAAACGAGTCATTCCGATCTTTAACGTCATATCTTCCATAGATTTAGCCCCTGGGGCCTTTGCTTAAAACTGACACATCCTTTTGGCATAACCATTGCTAATTACCACTGGGAAACGAGGATAGTCACAGTTCATCCGTGGTCAAAAGCTTTGGAGGTCAGTGCACAGATGAAAATCAAATTCACACTTAACATGGACAACCTTCTGGTGGACAAAACTCGTGTCGACAGGCTGATCATCTCGTGGGTTTCCGATCTCTCCCAGGAAGAGGTCTTTTCCTTGTCCCAGAGCTGGATCAGCGATCAGGACTTCCTCTTGCACAAGATGGACGGCCTGAAACGGGTCGGGGAATCCAGCCTGACCATCGAGCCCCTGACCAAATCATCTCCCTCCGAGCCAGAGGAGGTAAAATCTTGAGTTCCATCTTAGCTGATCTGCTTGAACATATCCATAAATTAGCTCAGAAGTGGGATCTGCCGCTGGAGTGGTTTTTCAGTTTGAACGATTATGCTCGAGACCGTTTCGGATTCTGGGGCCAGTTGGCGCTGAATCTTGCGATTTTTTACCTTGCTTTCCTAATTCTCACCAGG
>Ga0209636_10008831_pt1 | contig 10271 bp, 10 predicted proteins | sample DeeMarSWOR152_54_FD_187464 | JGI IMG/M metagenome (GOLD analysis project Ga0209636, IMG submission 187464) | Marine sediment microbial communities from White Oak River estuary, North Carolina - WOR-1-52-54 (SPAdes) (version 2) | ecosystem: Environmental > Aquatic > Marine > Intertidal zone >... | reverse complement strand
TGTCGATGATTGTCACGCAACAGCGGTGCTGGGACCCAATGGCCGGGGGACACCGGAGCATTTTGGGATCCAGGCCGCCAACGTTCATCAAACGGAGACGATGAGCAAGGCGCTCGGGAGTTTCGGGGGGTTCGTCGCGGGTGCTAAAGCGTTTTGCGACAGAATTCGGAAGGTGTCAACGACCTACATCGGCTCAACGCCCTCGCCGCCCGCGGTGCTCGGCGCTTGTCTGGCGGCGGTTGAACTGGCCGCGCGAGAACCGCACCTGCGGGAGCGGTTGCGGGAAAACGCGAGCTATGCCGCTTCCAGGCTGACCGATCTTGGGCTCGAAACCGTCTACAATGGGGCACCGATCCTCTCAGTGAAAGGGCTCGAAGAGGCCGACGCCGAGCGGATTCATCGGTCGTTGTGGCGGCGCAACATCCTTGTTCCGTTCGTCCATTATCCCAAACCGGATGCACCGGGCCGATTACGTCTCGTGGTCACGGCCACCCACACCCAAGAGGACATTGACCGGTTGTGCGACACGTTGCAGGGACACGTTTGAACCGAAGACGCCTTTGAAAAGAAAAAAGGGGAACGTCGAAGGGATCTTTAACGGCCTACTACCGGATCTTACAGGCGCGGGAAGATCCCCCTGTTGAGTGAATTTCCTGACTGCCGAGAGCAGCTAAGGTTCGCACAGACCAGTTCGAATCGCGGCCTTCGAATGAAAGTAGGCGACTCCGGAACTACGCGCGTCTTGAGAAATAGGGATTGTGTCACCGGAATTCCGAATGGGGGCGCTTCCCGCACCTGTAAAATCTGATGGTAAGCCCCCCAATTCTCCACTCGACCTGCGCCAGGGTAGGGTCACGGTGTGTCAGACTAACGCAAGAAGCGGACCGGTCACCGGGGCAGGTCATTCCATTCCCGCGAGATCATGCGGAGCTTCAGTCTGAGAGCAGCGCTGCCCAATTCTGCAGGTGGCCAATCGGCTGGAGAAGCGGGTCGTTGCAGTGCTGCCGGAAGGCGTCGTCCAAAGCAGCTGCGAAATCCGCTTGCGACAGGCCTCCGCGAAGCTCGGCGATCTCAGCGGCGCGGACAAGCATGAAGTGCTCGCGGGACTCCGTATCATCCTGGGCGGCGGGATCCGGCTTGCGGCGGCAAATCGCACAGTCGCAGGCGAGATCGGGATACTGATCGATCTGGATACGCTTAGCTTCTGTCTCGATGACGACCTTCTTTTTCAGGCGTCGGATGTAGTAGCGGGGCGTGATCGCGCCCTCGACATCTACGTCCTGGGTGGACAGCTTGCGTTCGCCGTAGCAGATGCCGCACGCGAAACCAGTCAGGCCAGCGTAGTGCAACGCAAGAGAGAAGGCATCGCCGTACATGAGAATGGCCGGCTTACCGCCCCTGCCAAGTTCAGCGACAGCATTGAAGACAACCCGCAACGCTGCCGGATCCTGATCGCTTGAGAATCCATCCGGCCATAGGAGGAACCCGTCTGCTCCGGCTGCGGCGTAGTCCGTGGCGATGCGCCTGACGTCTTGAGCGAGAACCCGCGGGTTGGCAAGGATCATCGCGAACACCGGGAGCTCGCCAGCCATTGTCTTCGCCTCCTGAACAAGCTGGAGATTGGTGGCGTGCCAGCCCCGTGCGTGCAGCGTTGTGGTTGGGAAGTACGGCGCGACGAGGCACATCGGCGAGTTGCTCGTTTTACTGATGGGCTTACCCGCCTTCTCGGCATACCTCTCGTACTTCTTGTACTTGTCAGGGATCGCGGCGAGTCGAGTTGTTTGGAACCCTACGACCCGCCGGACAAAGCGGCTCAGTGCATCGGCATCAGCGAAATCACTTGGTGTAAGCGGCCTGTTGTCATCGACAGCCAGCTGGACCACCTCTTGATAATCCTGCTCAATGAGCTTGGAATAGGACCTCTTGATCTCACCCTTTCGTTTTCGGCCAGAGGCATCTCGCTTGGTGCGGCCAGTCTGTCTGTCCTTCACGAAGCGTTTGAGTTGCGCCGGGTCGTTGGCAAAGATGTATGTCATCGGGTCAATGAAGTAGGGCTTGCCAAGCGAGCCGACGAATTCGGCACAGAACGTGTGGTAGTAGGAAGCGATGTGCGCTGGAATCACAACACCGTCGTAGGTGTCGCGATGACGCTTGAAGAGCTCCTTCTCCTTAGTGGGCCCGAGTCTGTAGAACGACCAAGGCCTTGGTTCGGTTGGCAATGACATCGGCCACGACTCCTATCCTCTTGGGTTTCCTATGCTGCGCCTTCTTGAGCGTGTCTTTCAGAACTCGATGGTGCCGTAGGCTGAAGCACCCGTTCTTCTTCGGGGGAATGAGAATCTTGGCAGACCCAGCAACCCCAATAAGGCCAACATCGTACCTGCGAAACAGATCCTCTTCGCTCTCCGCCAAGCGTGCGGCGAGCATCAACGGGACGGCAATGTATGATCTCTGGGCGGCAAGCTGGTTGAGAGCAGCCTGCTTGAATGCACTCCGCCAGTCGTGCAGTTTCGTTTCGACAGCGTGAAGGCTCAAGAGAGACGGTGTTCCGAACAGCAGGTCGATTCTCTTTCCGAAGAACGGCACCTCCGCTACGGTGAGTCCAACCTGAGAGAAGAGGCTTAGGAGGGGTTGATACATGTCCACCTCTCTCCTGAACACCGGCAATGGCGTCTGCTTTGGCATCGGTCACTCACCCTCCGGTTCAATGATTCGATGAACAAGGCGGAAGAACCGTCCATCGAGGGCCCACATAGCCGAGACAGACATGACGAACCCGAGCAGCAGTACCCCGAGAACCACGCCCCAAGCTATCCAGACGAACGGAGGCGGTGTGGTCCAGAGGATGGCAATGGCCGCGACAACGAGGATGATCGCCCCCCAAAGGAGTCCAAATGAGGTTTGGCTAGCCAAGACGAGCCAACTGAACAGGCGCCTGACACGATTCCCGTCCTCCAAGTCCTCACCAAGCTGTCGTATGAGTTGTTGCTGCTCTGGGCGCTTGTAGATTTCTTCGACAGCCGTTTCCTGACCTCTCAGCTCTTCGGCAATGTGCAAGTAGTGGCTGCTCGTGCGCTGGACAAACCTATCGCGGAGGATGTTGATCGCGACATCTCGTCGGCTCTCGTATTCGAGGCAGATCTTATGACGCCAAGAGAGAATTCCGCCGAATGCCAGCGAGAGAAGGATACCTAGCGCAGACACACAGAATGAGAGAACTTCCTTGTTGTCCTCGATGAACTGGATCATAGAGACAACACCGATTTCTTCGCGAAGGCCGGGTACTTGCGGTACACGTACCTCAGCAAGTCGAAGAACGGCATGGAGTTGAATCGCCGCTTGATCTGGTCAAGTCGTTGCCTCCGCTCCTCATCAAGACTGTCGTAGATCTCCCTCGCTGCTTCGTGCCCCACTTCGGTAAGGGTAAAGTCTCGTCGCGTGGAACGTCTGACTAGCTTGAAGCCGAAGTCCCGCAAGAAGGCGTCTTCATCGCCTCCTTCGAACTCGTTTCCAGACGGCACTTCCTGAATGGAGATCAGTTCGATTTCTTCAGCGAAGTCCAGGTCGTCATAGAGGTCGTCCATGCACGGGCCGAAGTCATAGGCCTTGAAGTTGTAGAGGTCCGGAATGTCCTCATAGAAGGCGCCTTCCTTCCAAAGCAAGAACAGCAGCTTCTGAAGGCGCGTAACCCCGCGAACTGGCTCCCCTTTACGGCCACTGGTCCCGGGGGCATAGAGAAGCGCGAGGACAACATCCAGGCCGGTCTCAATCGGGCTTGCTGGATTCTCGTTCGACGCCGACGTCATGGCACGTCTCCTTGGGCACACTCGTCCACATCAGAGAGCTCGTTGGGTTTTCGGTTCGCGGTCCTCACCTTCTCTAGTATAGTCACCGCGATGTCCGTCGCCAACGGCCCGGGCAAGCAACGAACAACGTACATGTTCTGTGCGCCGCGCACCGTTCTCTGCCGTGCCTGTTGTGCTCCTTTCGTCGTCTCTCCTATGACGCTGTATATGGAGAGGTGTACTCTTGTCATCATACATCGAGGAACTCGTGCTGACAAATGCGCCACACTAGGGTGGAGAGGCTCAAGTCTTGCAAATAATCAGCTATTAAGCTTGGCTTTTGTCATGCCACGCCCTCTGCAAGTTGACCATCCGGGGATCATTCGATTCGAACTTTGCGTCTTGGCGTTCCGCTCTGATACCAGCCACTGCGCAAGATCCGCACCTTGTGGGTCCTGCCCACGTGTACTCGTCAACGCTGGCTTCTACCTCCCTAATCGCCCAACCGATTGGCGACGAAGCCTAACGGCATGCCGCTCCATTTGGTGGTTCCGGCCATCAACCCCGTTTGGGAAATCTGGGGACATTGTACCAATTTCGAGGTTTGTTTGGAAGAATATCAATATCCACGCCGGGGATTCCGTGGGACATGATACCTATTTCGCAGTTGTGCGTAGGCGCCGCTGGTATCATTAGAAATCGCGCGATAGCACAACGCATTCCGCAACCTTTTTCAACCACAGCTCCTTGAGGTACCGCTGAGCCCTACCTGCGAGCGGGCCGGCGAATGGCCCGCCTATGATGGCTCGTTGGTTGTTGCCCCCACCTCCTACTCTCCCAACCGATTGGCGACGAAGCCAAAGGGCATGCCGCTCCATTCGGTGGTTCCGGCCATCAGTCCTGTCTCGTGCGAGAAGAGGTAGCCGTGGAACGGCTGCGGGTCGCCAGCGTCGAACGGGATGTCAAACCAGATCTCGCGCGGGTTGTCGGAATTGAGCGTACCGCTTACCGGGATGGGCGACCCGCCTTCCGGTGTGTACGTGCCGTAAATACGCGGGGAGGGGATGATCGCCATCAACGGCAGGTCGACATCAGTGAACTCGAGGATTCCCCGCCAGCCGTCATGGTTCATCGCCCATCGTCCAAGGAAGGACGCGGGCCCGGGAGAACCTTCCACGCCGGCGCCGGTGAGGTAAGGATCCTTCCCGCCATAGAAGGCGTAGGTATTGCCGTCTCGATTGTCGACCATCGTTCCCGCAATGGCGACGGGATCCTGGGTGAACAGGTACCCGGTGAAGTGTAACCCTTGCAGATCGCCGTAGTCGAGGTTTGGCGTGTCCCAGTCGATCCAGAACTCGATCGTGTAGTTGTCGATCGTCCCGTTCACGCGACGCGCGACGCCGTCGTGGCCCCAGTAGGTTCCCAGCCGGCGGTCGTCCTCTCCATCCAACGCCTCGGGCCGGAAGATCTCCGAGAACCGGTAGATGTCGAGCGTCCCCTTCCAGCCGTCGTGGTCGAGGTTCCAGCGGCCGAGAAGCATGTGATCGTTAAACGGATACGGCGTATCGGCGGCCACGGCGCTGATGTAGCCTGCGCTACTGACGTAGCCGTCCTCGACCCAGTCGTAGCTCATCAGGGTGAATCCGCTTTCGCCGTGCACGGTGTTGTAGCCCCAGGAGTTCTTCACGATGAACACGCGGTCGGTGTGTCGATAGCCGACTATGAGCATGGCGTGGCCGCCGCAGTCGCCTCCGCTTCCGGGATCCCACACCCCGTCCGTGGGAGTCGGATCGCCATCACAAAGGGCAGCGGAGAAGAGGACCTCGTACCCCTCGGCGAGCCTGGCCTCGTACCAGTCTGGATCGCGCAGCGACCCCGACGGGCAGAAGTGGATCGTCTCCACTCGGAAGCGCGCATTCTCCAGGGCAAGCTGCGGCAGATTCACTGAGGAGAGGTTGTAGTCGTCCATCGCGTCCTGATTGGTCCCAGCCGCGCAATGGCTCGCCTCCCAATCGATCCCTGGATCGACAATGGTGGAGTAGGGAAGATGGGATTCCAGCGGGAGTCTGTACCGCGTGAACAGCTGCAGCTGGTAGGTCAGGTTTCCGCCTCCCCACGCCCCGAGCTGGTTCTCCCGGCACGACGCCTGCGGCTCGAGATCCTCACCGAGGTAGGCCATCTTCTGCACGAGTTGGCCGAATCGCTCCGACAGGTCGAGGCTCCCTGTATACACGCGCTTGTAGCGTGCCTCGATCGCTGCTGTCGCCGCGAACTGCACGCAGGTGCCGCCCCATTGCTCCTTGATCGAGGTTTGGTAGCTGCGCAGATCCACGCTGTCAGGAAGACTCCTCGGGCTGACGCTCTTGGGCCCGTTCACCGTACTTTGAGGGGCAAACCGGTCCTCGTACTCCTCCCAGTCGTCCAGTGTATCCAGTGGAAACGTCCTGCCGTCCGCCAACTCAACCACCGGGACCCCGTCCACTTCGCTCACGCCGACGACCGTCTGATTGTCACTGGGAGGCTCTGGCGGAAAGAGCCAATCGCATCCAGCGAGGCTGAAGATCACACCCACAACAAAAGTGGCGATGACCAAAAAGCCGCATGACCGTCCGAATCTCATCGCGCGCACCTCCTTTGAACCAACGAAAAAGGCTTTCTATACCTTATCAGTAAGGAAGGGCAAGGAACAAGTCCGCGGCGCGGGGCAACCGATCGTTACAGGAAATCCGAGGACACATCTCCTATTTCTGACCTTGTCTTGGTTGCCGCCCGACGTCTTACTCGCATCCAGGCGATGCCTGTCGAATCGCTCCGCGCCCATCATGTTCTCTCTCGCATCGACCGATTCGTTGAAGACAACGATAGTGAAAACACACGATTGCTGCGATATTGACGAAGAATAGCATTCGCATGCCCCGCCCGGAAGGGCGGGGATAAGAATGCTGCTGCCGTAGGCAGCAAACTGTTATAGGGTAGTGGCATGGTGATGAAGCGGGCCAGCCACAGTGTGTACGATACCAGTTACCATTTGGTATGGGCTCCCAAGTACCGGAAGTGGGTTCTGCGAGGAGATATACGAGAGCGGGTTAGGGAGCTGTTTCACGAGATAGGACTGCACCATGGCTTCGAGATCATAGAGCTGGAGGTAGCGAAGGATCATGTTCACGTTTTCATCAGTTTTCCGCCGAAGTACTCGATTACGAAGGTGGTAGGGATACTCAAAGCAGTGAGTGCGAGGGAGATACGAGAGGAGTTCCCCGAGGTGAAGGATGAATTGTGGGGTGGAGAATTCTGGGAAGACGGTTACTTTGCCCAAACCGTTGGGGATCAGGTTACGACGGATGTGATCAGGCAATACATCCGTTTTCATGAAGACAGAGCGAAGAGGCCAGAGCAGCTACGGCTGATCTGAGAAAGCCCCGTCCGGAAGGGCGGGGTTCTTTACTCACTGGAGCTTTCATATCCACAAGAGGATTTCCTGGCCCAGCGCAGGCCATGCGGTTCTTTTTTGCCGCCTTGTGATCGGAAAATGCAGTTCTCAATGTGATGTTTATAACATAGCCCAGTTGACTTTGCCCCCAGTTAGGGGTAGTCTAATACGGTCCGTTCGATGCCGGATGACGTTAGAGGGTAGCACGACTGGCAGGGAACGGATTCTTAAGCCGGGTTCCAGAGGGGGCTACATCAAGGAGGTGTTCTGGAATGACCGGGTCCTCGATCTGGATTATCGGAATCCTGGCAGTTGGCTTGGCACTTGTTCTTCTTCTCCCGGCAACCCCTGAAGTGGAAACGCCGGCAGTCTCTTCTACGTCACCCCCTAGTCAGGTCTCGGAGGTCTCCCGAGTCAGTCACGCCGCCTATGCCGGTGCCCCACCGGTCGCGAGCGCGGGCAAGAATCTCGGTCTCGATGAGTACGAGACCGTTCGGCTGAAGGGAGAAGGATACGATCCAAACGACGGTACGGTTACCTACTATTGGAGCGTCGAAGGTGGGCGAGGGACCTTCGATGATCCCCATCGGCTGCAACCTCTCTACACGGCACCGATAATCTGCGGTTGCGAAGAGTGTATAAAGCTCACTCTGACTGTAACCAACGCGCAAGGTGTTAGTACGACAGATCAAATGTGGGTGCACGTGCGCGGCGACCCGATCCGGTGTCCTCCTCTGGCAACAACCTGGGGACCGTGCGAGTGCCTGCCACGGCCATGTGAGGCACCCTGCCCACCGATAAGGCCGGTCAAGCGGTGCGAGCCGGAGCCGCTTCCCTGCGAGATCCCCTGTGTGCCCCACATCAGTCCACCGGAGCCGTGTGAATCACTCGCTGTGCCGTGCGTTTGTGAACCGCTCTGCTCGCCGTGCGAAGAGTTGCCCTGCGGCCCACTATTGGGCTTTCCCTGGACCGTCGGAGTATCAGCCCCGTGTCCTCCAGGGGCCAGCCCGACACCGCTTATCAACCGACACTACCCAGCGGCCGTCAATGAAGGTGGCACGGTTCAGTTTCACGGGAGAGTGAGCAATCCAGGTTGTCATGCTGTCTGTTTCATGTGGACAGCGGACAAGGGCTGGTTCGATGATCCCACATCCCTGAATCCGATCTGGCACGCCCCGATGAGCGATCGCTGTGGCGGAGAAGACGCCCACATTACGCTGACCGTGATGGGGGCCTGCGCTGGCCGGGGATACGACCAGATTCGCATCCACATCAACAACCCGGACTACTGGCGCACAGCTTCTAGGTAGATCTGGCCCAGGGACGAAGTAACGAGGTCACAACACGGTACCGGCAAGCCATACCCACGATCCAGTATCGACCCGATGGACGGATAGGCACAATTAGGAGCGCACTCCTTTTCGGGCATGGCAAGGCAATGCCGTAGGATGGACCCTTAGTCCACACGAGAGGGATCATGCTGGAAAGGGATGCGTTCTACGGACAGCTGATGAGCATCGCGCGCCAGCCTCCACCCGATCGCCACATCCTTCTCAGTGCACTTCATACCGAGGTTTTGGCACACTACCTCATCGTTGTTCGCACCATCAGCGAACAGGCTTCAAAACGGATCAGCTCCGACGGCCGTACCATTGGCCAGATGGTGGCCCACATCGCAGAATGGGAGCTTTGGACCCTCATTGCGGTCGGCGAGATCGTGGCCGGTGTTGAGTGGCCACAGATCATGAACCTCTCCAGGTACATGGAATCCAATGGCCAAACTAAGGATTTCGCCAGTGTGGATGCCTTCAATGCCTACCAAGCAACCAAGTATGCAGAGAGGCCATCGGCTCAGATTCAGAACCTTGCCTGCGACGCGGCAACGTCCCTTCACCTGATGTTTACCCTGCCCCAGCTTGTCACACCCGAGCGCCTCGAAAACACCAAGGTCCACGAATGGTACATGCCTGATGGCACCGAGCTGGCGATGCCGGCAGGCTGGTACCTTTGGATGGTCTCCCTTGAACATGAAGGGGTCGAGCACATCGCGGACCTCGAATCGGCATCCAACACCTAACATCTCGGAGATGATGCCCGGGCTCAAGTTAAGTTCGGAGTTGATGAACGAGGCCGCTTTCGAGAAACAGCCAGAGTCAAAGTGAAAAGAGGAAGGGCCCTTTTCGGGCCCCTCTCGATCTAGTTGGCTGGTGCGTTGGTAAGGAGGTACAACGCTTTTCTCTCGATCACTTTTAAGCCTACCTTTCGTTTGTGAAATCACTATGAACGCGATGTGGGCGTTGTGTGGGTTCTGACAAGCACTTCGAAGATGAATTTGGCCGGAATGGCTTCCGACCTCTATATTGGCGCAAGGAGAAGGAGGTGTCTTGTGGAAGCCGATATTCCCTGGTGGTTGATCCTTTTGATCGTAGTAGGAGTGGCAGTATTGGTTTACCTGATAGGACTTGTATAGCCCATACTTCGAGAATTCTATATCATCTTCGCTCTATTCCGAAAGAATCAACTTCTTGACTCGGGGCGATGTATCTATCCGCGCCACATCCCATATTTGAACAAAATCCGTTGCGCCGAGCCCCCAAGGATCGCATCCCAGTAGGTAGTAACCTGGCGGATCTCCGGTCGTCTCGGCAAGGGCATAAAGTTGGCCTCCATACTCCCAGAAGCTCGGAGAGCACCCTTGCCCGCAACTGACCGACGACAGATACGACTCGTGAACCGGTACGAGAGCAACCATGTGATCTGCTTTGCCATCTCCATCGGTGTCGACCGCGGAGATCAGCGCGCCGTAGCCCAAGGTCCTCACCAGGCTAGCATAGAGGATGGCGGTATCTTCGCAATCCCCGATCTCATCGACGAGGCTCTCGATCGGATATCGGGGGTACTCAAATCCACTCGGATCAGGCACGTAGACAATGGCAGCTTGGACAAAGTTGAACGCACACTCGACGGTCGCGTAGTAGTCCCCGCCCATGGCGTCTTGAATGATTTGCCCTAAACTTCGCATGTAGTCATCGTCAAGCTGATCCAAAACGTACTCA
>Ga0209636_10008830_pt1 | contig 10271 bp, 4 predicted proteins | sample DeeMarSWOR152_54_FD_187464 | JGI IMG/M metagenome (GOLD analysis project Ga0209636, IMG submission 187464) | Marine sediment microbial communities from White Oak River estuary, North Carolina - WOR-1-52-54 (SPAdes) (version 2) | ecosystem: Environmental > Aquatic > Marine > Intertidal zone >... | reverse complement strand
TGGCTCGGCAGACCGCAGCGTTCCCTGCAGATCTGCCCTCTTTTTTAGTCCAGTGTCTATGAGAAGATTCCATAGTACTATACTCCATCGAGCACTGGCGTATACTGTCTCATAAAGTCTTCCCTACAACACAGTTACGCAAAGCCTGATGATGTCATATAGCTTCGGCTGCTGCACGGCTGGTAATGATTATAGTTCATCCAACAGCACCAGAACTGCCCATATCCGGATTCGTCCGGCTGACCATGCTGTCATCCGGATGCCTTTCAGGACGCCTTCTATCTGTCCGCCACCCATTCGATGATTGATATCACGGCGTTCGAGCCAATCCTTTCATTGCTGGCCTGAATAACGAGTTTACCCTCAGAAGATTGTTCGGAGCCGACACGCTGTTCAAGCCATCGGCCCTCTTGAAAGTCCTCGACCAGGCCTAACGATTTTCCTGCCACACTCACTGTCTGCCTTCGCCCACCCTCAAACCTATCCGGATCGATCACGTAAACTCGCACTGTCCCGGCAGCATTCTTAGGTACTGTTAGCTCTATCTGAAGCTTCTTGTTGTCGGCCCGGCAGTGATATACGGGCAACTCCCAGCCGTCGAACGCATAGCCTGTCTTGGCCTGCGCCGAGAAGCCCTGCTCCGCGTAGATTATCTCACTCTCCGGTCGGCCACATAGCATGTAGAACTGCACGCCGCGCTCTCTGAGGGATTCAACGGTCGGGAGTATCTCCTGGTCCGGCCAGAACACAATCTCCGGCGCCGGCGCACGCTCCGCGGCGGGCAGCATCGCAGGCAGCACCGCGTGCGGCTCGTTCTGATACCAGTAAACCACGCTTGACAACTGAAGGGTGCTGCCAGGCTTGCTGAACTCCCTGCGGAAGTATGGATCCTCGTTCTCGCCAAAACCAACCATAATGCGAAGCGAATTCTCGAAACTTATTGCGTCGTTTATGAAGAAGCGGTATCCTAACGCTCCTTTCAGGAACGGGAAGTATCCTGTCAGAGGAAACACACTCTCGGTCTCCGGATAGCCCCAGCTAAAGCCGAACGAATCCTCGATGCCCTGAAATTCAATAGATGGTTTCTCTTCGTCGTCGATGTAGAACTTCTCATTCATATCGACAGGATACCCAGTTCGCCCGGGCCGCCGCACCGTTACGTTCCACCCTATGAATTTGCCTTTCCCTTTTGCCTCCAGAGCCAAGTAGTCGCGCTTACCCAACAGCAGCCCTTCCTGATGCCAGTGAGAATGGAAGTAGCCCACGTCGTTGGCGATGCGTTCCGCCGTTCGATACATAACGTAGCTATAACACGGCATCATGCGCCAAAGCTCTTCGCCCGGCTCGACCGGCCCATCATAGACAAGCTCGATCCTGGCTGACTTGCGGAAAGGCATCGGAAAGTACGCATTGAATCCTCGCCGCTTGTTCACCATCACAGTATTGACCTGTTCACGCAGCCCCGCCGGGTCACAGAAAAAATCGACCAAAGGACAATCCACACTCGGCGAGGCCTCCCCGTCCCAATACATCTTCAGCAACAGGTCTCGGTTCAGCTTCAGGGCTGCCGGCATCGCAAAGTGAATCATTGTTATTGTCGCAGGCCCCTTGATATCCGCGACTACCACACGTTTGGACGAATTGAACCGTACGCTAAGCGGGTTCTCAATCCATAGGGCGTTTAGCGCTGCTGTCTTGCCCGGTGTCAGCGTCGGCAATTCTTCAATAGCCGAACCAGAACTGCTCATAGGACCCGTAAGAAGCGCCCCCAAGATGATACATATCGAGTAATGCGCCATAAAGTGCCTCTGTGCAAAAACCATACTTTATCTCCGTATCGGCACAAATTTATCCCGTCCATTATTCTATCTGTCTGCTCAGCAAGTATCAAGCGGGATTTCCTGCCCTTCGGAGGCTGGCATCCGCAACCTACGGAACATGAGCAACGGCCATCGATGCCGTTCCACAAAATCTGCGTTTTCTGATCAAAATAAAAGGTGAGTGAATTTAAGTATCTATTCTATATGGTCATCGTGAAAGACCTCTGTATACCTAATCTGAAAAAAATGAAAAATTCTCAAAAAGTATTCGTTTTTAGCAGAAATTTGGGGTTTGGTGCTTCCATCAATCATCAATTATGAAATCGATGCTCCTATCCCTTATGTCCGTGTTCTTATGAGCTTCTTCATACAATTCCGAAAAATCTGGCATAAGGGAATGCGGTTCATCATTCTCTAAGGACTTGTCCAGCCAATAGTATCCAGCATCGGCTGGATTTCCGAGTTGGCCATAAACAAATCCCAGCACAATTGCGTGCGGAAGTTTTCGATCATAATCACAATCGGGCCCTGGTCAATGGCCAAGCAGCCAGGCGCAAACCAGTTTTGCGATAGATTGAAGGCATCAAAGAAGCCGAACGGACCCCATAAATCTGCACCGTATGTGTAGTAGAACTCCTTCAAGGTCGCCATAGACTCGTCGGGGACATAAGGCATAGCACTGAGCGCCGCCGTAGGAGAAATCGTACCGTTATCGTTCGTTGGTGAATGGGCGCTGTAGCCCCACGGATTGAAGCTGGCCGTCAAGCCCCAGACCAAGTCGCTGTAGCCGGCATGTCCGAAAGGATTATCGATGCAATGGGCGCGGTTGATCAGGGAAATATTCCGGCTGTTATCGAAATAGTTGCAGAAATCATCGCTCTTGTTACGCGGGTCAAAGCCCAAGTGGCTATAGTGGGTGAAGAACAACGGTCCTCCTTTCTCCGGGCCTACCCACTGCCTATAGCCGTAGTAGGTATTGCTGTTGGCGTAGCCAGCGGCACTTGCCCAGCCGTTGTAATAGCAAGAGGCCGGTATCGGATGCGTCGGTGAGGCAATCGCCAGCAGATAGGCAATCATACACTCATTGTAGCCACGAATGGCATGGTTGATGTGCCAGCCGTAATTCGGCGACCAGTGCCAGTAAAGCACTTGACTGCCTCGATGTTGATGTTGGAGATACCAATTCCATTCGACCTGCTCCCACATTTGGGTGGCCCTGCTACGAATCTGCGTCTCCACAGGGTCGTTCGAATCATCGAAGTATTGCCGCACCGTGAGCATACCCTGTACTAAGTATGCGGTCTCTACCAGGTCTCCACCGTTATCATACGTGCCGAAGGGTTTTGTCTGGCCCGTGGCGCCATTGATCCAGTGCGACCAGGCGCCGTGGTAACGGCTCGCCTCTTCTTCCAGGAAGGTCAGAATCTGCAGAACGCGGTCGGCGGCCTGGGCGCGAGTGACGAATCCTCGCTCGGCCCCGACGCACATCGCCATCAAGCCCATACCCGTGCCGCCGGATGTGCAGGTGTCGGTGCTGTGACCAAATTCATATCCTTCTCTGACCAGTCCGCTGACAGGATGGCCGTAATCCCAGAAGTACCTGAAGACAGCTTCCTGCACGGAAGTCAGAAGCTGCTCATCTGTCATCGCATAAGAGGTAGCCGAAGCAATATTCGAGGGATCAGATTCCCCACCGTCAAGTATGGCAACCGACTTTACATAATAATAGTACGTCTGGTCGTTGACACCAAAGAAGTCGCTATACACAGAGACCGTATGTACCGAATCATTGAGCTTGGTAAAGGTGCCCTCCTCGGAATCGGCGCGATAGATGTTGTAGCCCTCCAAATTGGGATCTGTATCGAACTGCCATCTGAGGTCGATCCGGCTGTCATGACCGGTGGCCGTCACGTCGTTGGGAGCAGGCGGCGGTGGAGGTGGTGTAGGAGGTTCTGACCAAGCGAAAACGCTAATTTCCTCGGCAGTCAGCGCCCGGCTGTAGATACGCACCTCGTCGATGAGGCCGTTCCAGTAGCGGTTTGGAGCTTGTCCGTTTTCGCCGATAAGAACCCGGCTCCAATTGCTGTTGATACTGCCCCGAAGCGATTTGGAATCGACGTTACGACCGTCTTGATACATATAGAGTTTTGAGCCATCGTACACACCGGCGATGTGATGCCATTTCTGGTCGTTCACGTCGTCACTATACACTTCCGGCCACCCCCCTCCTGTAAGGCCAAGACAAAGAAATGCGACTCGATTATCGTCGCGTGTCCTGGCCAGAACCCAGTCGTCCCCTTTGGTAATGATAGCATTCCAATTTCTGTCGAACATGTGGACCTTTATCCAGCACGCAACCGTGATTTCTTCGGTGAACGTAAGGGATGGATCATCACCGACATCGACATAGTCGCCATCGCCGTCGAAACTCAGGCACCAGCCGCGATTCGGGTCGTTCACCCAGGTCGGATCGCCGATGAGAGTGCCGTGGTTGCTGCCGGCGGTATCGTTGGCGTCGCCGTTTAGTTTCCAGTAGCTGACAAGATTAGGGTCGTCCTGAAATGCTAAAGCCGGATTTACCAGCATAAATATTAGTGCCAACACCGACAGCGATACGTTCATAAAACCAGGGATATTTTTTCTCATCGCTTATCTCCTCTCAAAAATTGTTGAACTGAGATTTCCCATTTACACTTAGCAGAAATACTCTTGTATGATTAGCATCATTATAACACACTCTGTCATAATAAAACAAACGGAAAAGCCCCTGCGGTGCGGAGGGAGAGGAAACAGCGAGATAAACCGCAGGGGCATGAAGGCTGAATTATTCTGCGTCTGCGTAGTCAAGTGATAACGCATCACTACTGGTTGTATCCTCAAAAGAATTATATCCTTGTAACATTTAATTTCATCCGGCTCCTTAATCCGAAAAAAATGAAAAATTGTCTAAAAATATTTGTATTTTCGCAAAAAATTGATATTTATTCTGACTCGATATAGGCAAAATCAACCTTTGTAGAGACATTTTAGTGTCATAATGTCACCTGGAAATCAGGGTGTTTTCCAGCTCCTGAAAGAGGAGATTTTTTGAAGAATCCTAGTATTTTGGAACTCAAGAAAAAGGGGCTATTTCGGGGGCATCTGTACGCGGCTCAGTACTCTTCAGGACAGCCGGAGGGGCCAGTCCGATAGCTTCTGACGATCTGGTACTCTCATAACAAATATATGGTGTGCCATAAGGAGCGTAAAAAAAAGCTTGCTTACCAGTGTATTATCATGGGATTTTCCTTGACGGCAAGGTATTAAAGTATACATAATATTAATGAAATTTGTGTCCGCAGAGGCGGAAATCTGTGGATTTTTAACCTTCCTGCGGGTACAATTTTTGTAGTTTTGCAAATAATAGGAGGAGCTATTATGCAAGGTACAGAGTTTTGATGGCATGCTGCCTGGTAAATAATTTTTTCCGCATATCAAGTAGTAACTAATAAACGGGTTTTATAAGGAAGGAGGTAACGACAATTCGTAAAAAACCCATCTCATGTGAAAATTTATTTTCAATGTTTATCAGGCACATAAGCTGTTTTGGTGTGTAGCCAAAACACAATTCATAATTTTCTACTTTTTTGAAGGAGGATTATTATGTGTAGAAAATTGATTTGTCTTGTTGATACTTCGGTGTGTGGCCGGAGCAAAATTTCATATCAGTCTTCAGTTAAAATTAGGAGGAACAAAAATGTTAGCTAAGAAATGCTTTTTGGTGGGAATTTTCACTTTACTCAGCGTGAGTTTGGCGATTGCGGCCCCACCTGCAGTACACCCAACGACTGGAGAACCACTGGTGATAGACTGTCTCAGGGGTACTCCTGATGCAATTGACGGAGATCTGAGCGACTGGAATCTTGAAGCTATGACCCCAGCCGTTCTTGATGTGGTAGAGCAATTGCATTCTGGACAGGATAGCTGGGCCGGCCCTGAGGACTGTAGCGGAGAATTCTATTTGCTTTGGGATGACGAGAACATCTACATGGCAGTGGTGGTGAAAGACGATAAGTTATCCATGAATAAATCCGGCGGCGATATCTGGAATGCTGACTGTATAGAAATATTTTTCTCTACGACAAACGCCATTGCAGGACATGAGGAGCATTACCAGTACGGCTTTAATGCCAATAATCAGAGATGGAACTGGTGCAACATGGACGGTACTGGTAGCCGCGAGCCTGATTACCTACAGATAGCCTCCTCCGAAACTGCTGATGGATACATCTGCGAAGCCTCTATCTCATACGGACAGATGCTGTCATTAGACTTTTCGGTAGGCAACACCATCGGATTCCACCCTGTATTCGACGACACCGACAATGGTGATAGAGAACTTCAGATGACCTGGACTGGCCGTGAAGCTCACGACCAGAGTCTCGGATTTGGACATATGGTTCTCTCGGCCGAACCTGTACCCGAGCCGGTTGGTCCTGTTCTTCTTGGGTGGTGGCCCTTGAATGAAGGCTCCGGGGATATTGCTGTTGATTTGTCAGGCTTTGGCAATGACGGCACGATCAACAACCCTAATGGAGGTCTGGGGCTGGACGGCTCGGTTTGGGTGGACGACCCGGAACGGGGCACCGTCATTAGTTTTAACGGCACGGCCCAAGGTGCCTATGTCCGCGCCGGATACATTCCTCAAATGACACTGACCAACGACTTTACCTGGGCCTTTTGGGCCAAGCAAGATGCGGGCAACACGACACCCAATGATATCATTTTTGGCAACCGAATGGACGACAATGCAGTCGATTTTGTGCCGCGTCAGTTCATTAAGTTCACACCGACCAAATTCGAGTGGCACATGAATGGCAACGGCGACGACAACCTGGAATATGAAGATATTCCCGCCGACGTCTGGCTTCACCATGCGGTAGTGAAAGCCGCAGATCAGTTGACCTATTACCGCAATGGCATTGAAGCCAGCTCAGGGACCTTTACACAACCTCTGGACTTTCCTCAGCCTCTTTTCTTTGGCGGTGACAACGAGAATTCTGAGGGCGAGAATTGGCGGGGATTGATGAGTGATGCGCGTATCTACAATAGGGCACTAACAGGACTTGAAGTTCTGGCTGTCGTGAAAGGTGTCGAACGGATTGATATGGAAATCGGCTATGCCATACAGCCCCCAGTGCTCGATGGGGAATACGATGGCATCTGGGCGGCCGCATCAACGCAGTCTTTTGTTCCTCTGGCTGATCCGGCTAACGCCTCCGGCACCTGGAAGGTGTTGTATGATGCGGAGAATCTCTATGTGATGGTGGACATGAGCGACGACATCCTGATGAATGATTCGGACAGTTCCTGGCAGGACGACAGCGTGGAGATATATTTCGACGGTGGTAACACCAAGCTAAACACCCCGCTGTCCGGAGACGACCACCAGTATACGTTTGGCTGGACCACGGACGACATCCAGGGAACTAACATTACAGGATATACCGAAGGTATAGAACACGCTCAGGTAACTACAGACACCGGCTGGCGTATCGAGGTAAAGATGCCCTGGCTGTCGATATGGGGCGTAGTGCCCCAGGATGGTGACTTGGTCGGCATTGATTGTTACTACAATGACGACGACGACGGCGGTGATTCGCGTGAAAATAAGCTTCTCTCATTTTCCGCCATAGAAGGCTGGAATGATGCCTCTCAATGGGGTACGGCCGTGTTGGCAATTGCTCCGGAGCCGGTTGATCCCGGCACAGATGGTCTCGTTGCTTACTATGCATTAGAGAACAACACGGATGACAGTTCCGGCAACGACCTCCATGGTACTATTATTGGAGCCCCGACCTATGTCGAAGGGCCGGCTGGCTACGGCACCGCGATGGAATTCGACGGCGAGTCCTACGTGGATTGTGGTTTCGATCCGCGCCTGGACATCACTGGTCCCATCTCGATAGGGATTTGGATAAAACCCGGCACCGATGGTACTGTAGAGACGGCGCCCTTATCTAAGGCGGATTCAGTTAGAGGATGGAGCTGGCAGCTCAGATACGGTTGGTTCACCGATAAGCCTACTATCATGGGATTTCAGTTTAATGCAACGGGTGGCAGCGTGTGGGTTTTCGTCAATCAGGACCTGGCGATAGGCGAGTGGTACCATATCGCCGCCTCGCATGATGGCGCGACAGTGAAGTGCTATCTCGATGGCGTGGAAACCGATTCAGCCCCAATGACCGGTATTGTCGGCGGCCCTTCCAGCTTGCTTATCGGCTCGGATGGATGGAGAAGCGACTGGATTGGCGCAGTTGATGAAATCGCAATATATGACCGGGGTCTGTCCGATGAGGAGGTTCTTTACCTTGCTGGTTTTCCCGAAGCCCCACCCGAACCTAAGACTGTGGTTTACGATTTCGAGACGGATGCTCAAGGCTGGGGAGACCTCAAAGATGGTACAGCAACGACCGTTGTGGGCGAGACCCATGCCGGGGGCGGCAGCCAATCCCTGCGTTCCACGATTGACGAGACCGCACACGACCAGCAGCAAGGCGGCTGGGCTTCGTCACGGGACTTTACGGCCGACGACGCTGCGGGCGGTATAAGTACCCTGTCGTTCTGGTATCGCGCTGATGATCCCGATATGAACGGCGGAAACTTTGTTTTCCACTGGATATCGAGCACCGAAAACTGGAGTGGCGGTGGCTGGTACGGTAACGGGCTCTGGGGCGTGTTGATTGCCGACGGCCAATGGCACCAGCAAACGGTTGACCTCTCGATCCTTGGCGAAGATGCCGGTGGCTGGGAAGGCACTTGGGGTGACCAGACAGCATGGGAGTTCAGAGACGATCTACTCTACTCGTTCGAGATCTTGTTTGAGCCTACTGATAACACCACTACTGGCAGCAACATCTTCATCGACGATGTCGTGTTCAGTGGCCCCGGGGAATAGGACCAAGGCAAAGGTTGATTGACGCACAATGATTGTGTTAACAGGCGGCAGGCAGTCATGTCCTGCCGCCTTTTTACTTCCTCTTGGAACTAAGTAAACAGCAACAATTGAACGCTAACAAGGGACAGAGAGCGAAAAAGGGGTCAAGCTGCAAGTCAAGGGCTGAACAGCACTGAAGCGGCGAATAACCAGTCACGTCGGACTGGACAACGCCACGGATGCCGACGTAGATTTTGCGAGCATCACCTTCCACATAGCTTATGCTCCTGGTGAGTTCTAGGTAGATGACGTAATATTTGTAGAAGTTGAATAAGTACCTTCTGATTTAGGAAATTGATGTGAGGCTAATTAGACTCCCACTTCAGTGGGAAAGATATTAGGTGTTGTATTAGTTCGGGGCCTATACTGAATGATTCGGTATAGGCCCCCTTGTTTTTGGGGTAATATAGAAACTCATAGTACTGAGACATAAACCTGCGACATGTGAACAATCGAGTAAATGCAATATGTTTCCCTTACAATCAATCACTAATCGGTAATTGATCAACTACATGGCATAAGACAGGATAAACATTTGTATATACCTTGTTCGTCAGATTTGGCAAAGAGTGCTCCAATATTGCGCATGATATTGTAATGTTCACTTATGAAGAGCTCAAAGTCAAATACTAAAATCCGTATTGCCACAATTTTTCTTGAGGCATCCTCGTTGCAACATTTAAGCCAATGAGAATTGCTTGCACCCAATCGCCAACTCGCACTGGTCATTGAATCCAGTGCAAAATTTTCACTTTTTCATAACTCGCGTATAGTCCAGGGTTTACGGGATGGGAATTTTTGCGAAATTGGCAGATAGCGGGTTGTATGGTTGTACTCGGGTTATAGGCACCAACGCGCGAAAATGGGGCCATTTAAAGGATGCTTCGTACGCGGCTTGTGCGCTCTGATTGGCTGGTGGGGCCGGTCTAAAAGATTACGTCTACTCGACCACGAATGAATAGCATGTTGCTTGTTTTAGCGCACTCGTTGGGAGAGGCGCCGTTGATCTTGGGGTGGTAAGTCAATCGGTCGGCATGTAACCGAGTTTGCCCCAGGCGGCTCTCTGAACATTGTGCAGATCAGGATTGCCCGGCTGGTAAGAATCATTGATCTCACCCTTAGCCAGCTTGACGGTGCGCGGATCCTTCCCCTTCCAGTACTCGCTGTGTCCGTCGGCGAACCCGAAGTTCGTGCCGTCGCCGTGACGCACCGTGGGCATGTCCCACCAACTCTCCTGGTTGTAATGAACCGTCCAACTGTCGGGTGAGATCTTGCCTTCGTCGACGAATACGAAACGCTCGCCCGGCCGGGACAACTGAGCTAATAGCTTGATTGTCAGCCCCTCCGTACCTGGGATACGTGGGCTGCCATCATCGTGCTGAGCGCCATTCATCGCATCCACGATCGCATAGGTCAACACCTCGCCCCGAATTCCCGTGGGACATTTGTAGATATCAACATCCTCACAATACCTG
>Ga0209636_10008827_pt1 | contig 10274 bp, 7 predicted proteins | sample DeeMarSWOR152_54_FD_187464 | JGI IMG/M metagenome (GOLD analysis project Ga0209636, IMG submission 187464) | Marine sediment microbial communities from White Oak River estuary, North Carolina - WOR-1-52-54 (SPAdes) (version 2) | ecosystem: Environmental > Aquatic > Marine > Intertidal zone >... | reverse complement strand
ATGATGATCAAACCTGCTGCGCCTGCATATAGGAAGGCCCTTTTCCTCTTTCTCAGCTTTTCTTTCCTCAGCCTCGTTTTGATCTCTTTCGGTACGATTCCTGCGGAGATGGACTTCAGGTCATCCAGCAGTTCCTCTGCCTGCTGGTACCTTCTGCCGGGGTCCTTTTCGAGTGCTTTGCTCACAACTTGCTCGATGGAGACAGGAATGTCCGCTTTTATATCTGTGATGGGCTCGGGTTTTTCCTTCAAGATGGAATACACAACAGCCTGTTCATGCTCTCCCTTGAAAGGCAATTGACCGCTGAACACCTCATAAAGAACCACACCTAATGACCAGATATCTGTTCGATGATCAACCTCTTCCCCTCGAGCCTGCTCGGGGGACATGTAGGTCACCGTGCCCATGGTCATGCCTTCTTGGGTGACAAGCGTGCCTCCTGTAACCCTCGCCAAACCAAAATCCATGATCTTCGCCTGACCGTCCTCCGTCACCATGATGTTGGCGCTCTTGATGTCCCTGTGCACGACTCCTTTCTTATGGGCTTGCTGCAATCCTTCTGCTATTTGTAAGGCAATCCTAAGGGCCTCATCCAGCTCGAGGGGACCCGATTCAATCCTTTTCTTTAAGCTCTGACCTTCAATATAGGCCATAGAAATGAAGGTTTTCTCTTCGGCTTCGTCAAATTCATAGACAGTACATATGTTGGGATGATCCAAAGCAGCTGCAGCCTGGGCCTCGCGCATAAATCGCTCTTTGACCTCTGAGATGTGTGTTAGCTCTGGTGGTAGAAACTTGAGGGCGACTGTCCTTTTCAGCTTTGTATCCTCGGCTTTGTAGACCACACCCATCCCGCCTCTACCCAGCTCTTCAAGGATCTGGTACTTTCCTGCAATAGTGCTCCCCTTTTGCAACCTTTCTGTAGGTGTTATTAGGGTCTTTGTAATAGAGATTTCCTCTGAGGGAAGAAGTTGAGTTCCACACTTACCGCAGAATTGCTGCGTATCAGGATTGTCTGATTGGCATTTAGGGCATTTCATTAATCGTTATTCCTTTTGTTTATTGGAAAGGGAAGGTTCCTCCACTTAATTCTGGATTTTGTCCATATAAGCCATCATTGCTTTTATCACAGGGAAAATTTGTTGTCAATTGAGAGTGAAATCCTTTTGACAATCAGAAAAGACACGGATAACACAGGCCTTCAAAGGCTCACTCAAAGTTCGCAACATGAGGCAGGGATAAAGCCTCAGAGACAAAAGGAGCTTACTGCGGACTAGAAACTAAAGAGACGAATAAAAAGATTGGTTCTTTAGTTTTGACGAACCTCTGACCCAGGTCATAAAGGAGAAATTCTTTCGAAAACTCAGCTTCACACTTTTCTACTTTCTTTTTCTTGTCAACTTTTTAACTAAACACTCACGGAAATACCATGACCCATCTTTATGTTCTCCAATCCCTATTGCCCTCAGACCTTGTCCTTTTTCCTGTTCTGGGGTTAAGTTACGAAAGAATGTACCCTTGCCCCTGGGAGGATGCTTAAGGGGCGGCGATTCTATTACTCTATTCACTACCCAAATAATTTTCCCGCTGTCGAGTTCGATATTTCCTACAAGGCTTGTCCCCATAGCTTTTGCGCCTGGCCAAGAGGAGACTTTAACCTCTGGGTGAATCAGAAATATTGCAATCTCTACTGCCTTATTCTTTGGTGGAGATGGAATCCAAACCAGTGACTTCCTCTCCTCTTTTTTTGGAATATTGATGACATGTTCAGGCACAAGAATTCTGAAGGCCAATATCACCCCAGGGGATAACTCTTGAGGCTCTTGCCATTTTAAGGGAAATCTGTTTACTAACAAGGGACTATTTTTAGGTGCATTCTTATCAAGAAATGTTTTATCAAACCCCAAGTGCCATTTTCCTGACTCATGGAAGCTGACCTTCATCGCACCTCTAAATTCTCTGCATGTTAAGTAAACATCATCTTTGTGTGTTTGAGCAAAAATCTTCCAAGTCGCTGACCTGAAACGTCTTTGTTTCGAAACAGAAAATCTTATTGCTTGCTCAGCCATTCGTTGACCTCCCTTTTGGTAGTGAGGTGATTGTGCTTAGAGCAGACCTCGAACTCAAGGAACAGAAGAAAAACAGTCCTCCCCTTTTGTCACCATTTTGTCACCAAATTGTCACCAAATTTGCTTAAAATCGCCTAACTATGCTTAAAGATGCCTAAAGGAAATTTTTGGTTTACCCCGAGAAAAATGGCTCCTCGGGCAGGACTCGAACCTGCAACCTAGTGGTTAACAGCCACCCGCTCTGCCAATTGAGCTACCGAGGAGTAGGAATCATAATTTATCATGATTCTTCATGAATAGCAATCAGTCTTGGGGAAAAGTTTAGAGAAGACGCTAGGTTCAAAAGCGATAACTGGCACTCTTGGCGAATTTTCGATAGTCATCACCCTGCATTTCAACAATTTTGCACATCTCATACAGCCTTGACCTCAGGCGCACTCCGATTCTGTCCACCAGGGAATCTTCACCTTTTTTATAGAAAGAATCCCTTTTATCTTCCTCCTCTTCTGTATCTAAGTAATTAGAGGTAAAAATCGTCAATTTCTTGTGATTATAACGCTGGTTGATGATGTAAAAAATGATCTCCTCAATCCAGGCCGAGGTCCTCTTTGCTCCCAACTCATCCAGAACCATGAGCTCACTCTGAAATACAGGAGCTAACACATCAGACTCTGTCAACGGCGAATCAGGGGTATATGTACTCTGGATTCCTTTAATGAGTTCTCTAAAATCATAGAAATAGCAGAGGGTATGCTTCTTCTCGATCAACTCCTGACATATGGCAACCGCTAGGTGGGTCTTCCCTACCCCACAGGGACCTATGAAAAGAAGTCCAACATCTTGCACTGGGAAATTCTTGACGAATTGCTTAGATATCTTCAAAGCATCTTTATGAGAATCATTGTGGATTTCAAAATTTTTTAAAGTGCAGTCTTTGTATCTTCGAGGTAGGTTAGCCTGTTCCAGAAGCATTTCGTTACGCCGCTCATAGTAACATTTACAGCGCTTGGCAATGGTGCCTGAATCGGAATCTTCCAAGACCCATCCTGTTCCCTGGCAAAGAGCACAAATTTTCTCAGCCATCAGTTCAAATATCCTCTAAGTTGTTCTAGCTTATGAGAACGGGAGAGCTTTCTCATAGCCTTTTGCTCAATCTGTCTGATTCTTTCTCGGGATAAATTCAACATATTTCCGATCTCCTGGAGCGTTCTCGGTTGATGGTCATCCAACCCAAATCTTAGTTTTAACACTAAAGCTTCTTTATCACCCAGCCCTTCTAATAACTCCCGGATTTCGCTCTGGATGGAGGATCGAATGATTCCATATTCCACTGAGGGGGAAATGTTATCTTTAATCCTATCTCCAATTTCCATCTCGTCATCATGAAATCTATCGCTTAAAGAGACTTTTTCCTCTGCCAGTAGGAGCAAATCCTCAACATCCTCAGCTGTTATCCCCATATTCTTGGCGATCTCCTCCCGGGTTGGCTCTCGGCCAAGATTCATCTTCAGTTCAGCTGTTTTCTTCTTCATCATCGAAATTTGATCTGATAGTTTCTGGGGAAGGTTATAAATCCGAGAATAGCGAGTTAAAGCATGAATGATAGCCTGTCGAATCCACCACACTGCATAAGAGATAAACTTGACATTACGGCCAGGATCAAACCTCTTTGCTGCCTCGATCAGCCCTAAATTCCCTTCATTGATCAGATCAAGCAAGCCCAAGCCTATGCCCCGGTATTTTTTGGCATAGGAGACCACAAACCTCAGATTCGCTTCGATTAATCCTTTCAAAGCGTTTTTATCGCCTTTTTGGATGAGCTCACCCAACCTTTTCTCTTCTTTGTCGCTTAGAGTCGGGAATTTACTTATCTGACCCAGGTAGAGCCTTAGATTCTTCGAAGTCAGGTAGTCGTCGTATTCGCCTTTCATTCTTTTGATTTTACCTTTTCTATTTTAATGATTTTGGCTGGCATGATTCGAACTAAACTGTTCTTTTTCATCTCAAATTCCTCTTCTCGTCCTTCAAAAAATTCTCTTCTGACATATTCTAAAAACTCATTGACTTCTTTTTCCATCTGCTCGATTTTCTCTCTTAGGTTCAGGACCACTTCTATTCCAGCCAGGTTAATACCCAAGTCTCTCGATAAATTCAGAATCAACTTAAGCTGTTTCAGGTCTTCGTCTGTGTATAATCGGGTGTTTTTTTCGCTCCGGGAAGGCTTCAACAAGCCTTCCCTTTCATACAACCTGAGTGTCTGGGGATGGATATCATACATCCGAGACACACTGCTTATATGATAATATTTTTTGGTTTCTTTGCTTTCATTCATTTCAGTGCATCCCTATTTTCTCACGAGGATTTTGGGCCGATATTTTCCCCAACTCTCTCATCAATTCTCTTATCCTCTCATCATTGTAAGGCGGTGGGACAATGGACACTTCGACAAATTGGTCACCTCGCACCCTCTTTCCTGGGATTGGTGCGCCCTTATCCCTTAGTCTGAATTTTTGTCCGCATTTTGTACCAGGGGGAATTCTGATCGTAGTCTGTCCGTAGAAAGTGGGAACCTCAATCTTTGCACCCAAGGTAGCTTCTGGCACTGTTATAGGCAATTTCAGGTAAATATTAGAGCCTTCCCTCCGGAAGAGAGGATGAGGGTTGACTTCAATGGTGATGAATAAATCTCCCGGAGGGCCTCCTCTTTTTCCTCCGTTTCCCTTTTTGGGAATCCGAACTTTCGAACCAGTGTTCACTCCTCCAGGAATCCTGACATTAATCAATTCTGTTTTTAGAACAAGAGCTTGACCGCGACAAGCCGGACATTCTTCTCCTGCTGTTTTTCCAGTGCCACCGCAGGCTGAACAAGGAGTGGAAAACTTCATGAATCCTCTCTGGATTACCTGCTGGCCGCTTCCTCCACAAACAGAACAAGTGTGCTGAGTCCCCCTTTGTACATGACCATGGCCGCCGCAAGCGGAACAGGTAACCATTCGATTCAATTTTATCTTTGTCTGCAAACCGTGGATAGCATCCTCAAAACCCACTTTCATGGTGTAATGGAGATCTTCTCCTCTCTCGACTCTCATTCTAGCCTGGGGAGCAGCTCCTCCGAATATATTTTCAAAGAAATCTTTGAAAGTCGAGGAGCCAGAATCAGCGAAGTTAAATCCCTCAAAACCTCCGCTATAACTCCTGTATTGAGCTCCTCCTGGAGGAACATCTCCCACAAAGCCAAACTGGTCGTACTGACTCTTTTTCTTAGAGTCGCTTAAAACAGAATAGGCCGCCTGAATTTCTTTGAACTTTGCTTCGGCAGCTTTATCGCCTGGATTGAGGTCGGGATGGTACTTCCGAGCCAGCTTCCGGTAAGCCTTTTTGATTTCAACTGAGGAAGCTTTTCGGTCAACACCTAGAATTTTGTAATAATCTTTATCCATCCCTCATCCCATTCCTCACAAAAGGAGCGCTGAAAATTATGATACTTTAAAATGAAGAATTCAATCAAAATTATTTTTTCTTCTCTTCATCCACCACTTCGGCATCGATGACTTCCTCTTCAGAAGCACCTTCTGGGGAAGCCTTTTCCCCAGCCTGATCAGATGCTTGCTGCTGAGCCTGTCCCTGTTGGGCCTGCTGTTGAGCGGCCTGCTGGTACATCATCTCGGTGAGTTTGTGGGATGCTTGGGAGAGAGATTCTACAGCCTGTTTTATCGCCTCGACATTGTCGCCTTCAATAGCCTTCTTAGTGTTCTCAATTTCAGTCTGAATCCGATTGGCTTCCTCCTCGGGAATCTTATCCTTGTTTTCTCTCAAGAGCTTCTCCAGGCTATAGACCATCTGGTCTGCCTGGTTCTTGGCATCGATAAGCTCTCTTCTCTTTTTATCCTCTTCAGCGTGAGACTCTGCGTCTTGGACCATATTATCAATCTCTTTCTCATCGAGTCCGCTATGTCCGGTTATGGTAATGGCCTGTTGTTTTCCGGTTCCCATATCCTTGGCGGAAACATGAAGGATTCCGTTGGCATCAATGTCAAAGGTGACTTCAATCTTGGGAATGCCTCTTGGAGCCGGAGGAATACCGTCGAGATGGAAGCGTCCCAGAGTGCGGTTATTAGCAGCCATCTCTCTTTCCCCCTGGAGGACGTGAATTTCCACACTCGGCTGATTATCCGCAGCAGTGGAGAACGTTTCTGTTTTCTTGGTGGGAATAGTTGTGTTTCGAGCAATCATCTTGGTGAAAACTCCGCCCAAAGTCTCAATTCCCAGAGTCAAAGGAGTAACATCCAAGAGAAGAACGTCTTTAACATCTCCAGCCAAAACCGCACCCTGAATAGCAGCCCCTACGGCTACCACTTCATCAGGATTTACACCTTTATGAGGTTCCTTTCCAAAAAGGTCTTTGACTAACTGTTGAACCTTGGGAATCCTGGTTGACCCTCCAACCAGGATAATTTCGTCGATGTCCGCTGCCTTCAAATTCGAATCAGTTATAGCCTGTTTGCAGGGTTCAACTGTTCTCTGGATGATGTCATCCATCAATTGCTCTAATTTCGCTCTAGTGAGCTTCATCAAGAGATGCTTTGGACCAGAGGCGTCAGCAGTTATAAAAGGAAGATTGATCTCTGTTTCCATAGTGGTGGAAAGCTCCATTTTTGCCTTTTCTGCGGCTTCTTTTAGCCTCTGCAAAGCCATCTTATCTTTAGTCAGGTCAATTCCTGAGTCTTTCTTGAACTCTGAAACGAGCCATTCCTGGACTCTCTGATCGATGTCATCTCCACCGAGATGAGTATCGCCGTTAGTAGCTTTAACTTCAACTACTCCTTCACCAACTTCGAGGATAGAAATATCAAAAGTTCCTCCTCCAAAATCATAAACGGCTATAGTTTGGTCTTTCTTTTTCTCCATTCCGTAGGCCAGAGCAGCAGCTGTGGGCTCGTTAATGATCCTTTCCACTTTTAAACCGGCAATGGTTCCTGCATCTTTGGTTGCCTTTCGTTGACTGTCGTTGAAATAGGCAGGGACAGTAATAACAGCCTTCTCGATTTTTTCACCCAGATAATCCTCGGCTGCTTTTTTCAATTTTTGAAGGACTATAGCCGATAACTCAGGAGGGGCATATTTCTTTCCTAAAGCTTCAATTCTCACATCCCCGTTGGATTGCTCAGTGACTTTAAAAGGGACTTGCTTGATTTCTTCTGGAACTTCTTTGAAACGGCGACCCATAAACCTTTTTATGGAGTAGACAGTGTTTTCTGGATTGGTAACCCTCTGCCTTTTGGCTACCTGACCGACCATCCTTTCTCCTTTTTCGTTAAAAGCAACCACAGAAGGAGTAGTTCGTCCTCCTTCTTCATTGGGAATGACAGTCGCTTTATCACCTTCCATGACAGCAACAACAGAGTTTGTCGTTCCTAAATCAATGCCTATTGTCTTGGCCATTTTTTCCTCCTATTTTAGTCTATTTATAATATAAAATATGAGTATATATTTGTCAAGTATTATATTTTTTAAATTTTAAGGGGATTATAATGTTTTTCTTGATTTGAATATTTTTATCTCATTTGTCTTCAAAAGATAGGTGATATTTATAACCCCTTGATTATAAAGCAATTATGATGAAATCTTCTTTTTATCCTTAATCTTTATTTAGCTTCGTCTGGGTCTAAGATGAATCCTTCTTTCATCAACATTTTGATCTGCTCTCTGGCTGTTTTAATTATGTTCTCGGCCAGTTTAAACCTATCTTCAGCGGAAGCCTTTATTCTTGCTACTCCTTGTTCAATCCCTTTAGAGCCAACTGCCACCGCTTCTCTGGGAAAGACTTCCCACTGGTCCATATTGGGAATGATGTATTCCTCATGAATTCCATTATCTTCAGCAACCTTGGCCAACTCGCTGGCAGCCTCTATGCACATCTCGTCAGTAATTTTTGTTGCTCTTATATCCAGAGCGCCCCTAAAAATTCCAGGGAAACCAAGGGAATTATTAACCTGATTAGGAAAATCAGAGCGCCCGGTGGCAATTATTCTAGCCCCGGCTTCCTTTGCCTCCCAGGGCCATATTTCTGGAATAGGATTGGCTGAAGCAAACACAATGGCATCTTTTTCCATAGAAGCCACCCATTCTTTTTTGATCACTCCTGGCCCTGGTTTGGAAGCAGAAAGGATAACATCTGCTCCTTTCATGGCTTCTGGAATATCTCCTTTTTTTCCCTCTGCATTGGTGGTGAGACAGAGATGCCACTTCTCTTTGTACTTCGTCTTTAAAGTTTCTCTGTCTCCCCGATCTTTGTGCAGTATTCCTTTTGAATCGACGGCAATAATATTTTTAGGATCAACACCCGCAATTATGATTATTCTCGATATAGCAATATTAGCTGCTCCCGCTCCAATCATAGCAACTTTTACTTGGTCAATCTTCTTGTCGACAATTTTTAAGGCATTGAGAAGGCCTGCCAAGGTTACACAAGCTGTTCCCTGCTGGTCGTCATGCCATACAGGGATCTCCATTTCTTTTCTTAGTGTATCTAAAATATGAAAGCATTTTGGATGAGCTATATCCTCTAAATTGATGCCTCCGAATGTGGGCTGGATCCATTTGACAGCCTGAATGATTTCTTCAGCATCGTGAGCATCAAGGCAGATTGGAAAAGCATCCACTCCCCCTAAATACTTATAGAGGAGCGCTTTCCCTTCCATCACCGGCAATCCAGCCTCGGGTCCAATATTACCCAAGCCTAATACTCTTGACCCATCTGAGACAACGGCTACGAAATTCCATTTATTGGTCATTTCATAGACTTTCTCTTTATCCTGGTGAATCTCCTTGCAAGGAGCTGCTACCCCTGGAGTATACCAAATACCAAAATCATTAAAATCTCTGATTCTGCATTTGAGAGTGACTCCCACCTTTCCTTTATAATAGGGATGAAGACGTAAAGCGTCTTTTGAGGGTTGTTCAGCCTTGGCTAATAACTCCTCTACAGTAACTTCCTTCATTTAATTCCTCCTTATAATAAAAAAATAGTGAATATGATACGGGGTATTATAAAGAATTTCTTATTATAATCCTTCGATATTTAAAGTCAAATTAAAAGATTTCTAGGTAAGCATTTCCAAAGACCTTTTCTTATCACGGATTTGGAGATGCTTTCGATTTCTAGAACCATTTCTTAAATCTTAAGCCACTCCAGATACCCTTTTTTTCTATGTTCAAGCTAACTTTTCTGGCTAATTCAAATTAAAAATCTTGTTTTTGGGTAAACTGTTAATATATTCTCTACCAATAAAGACTAAGACAGATATTAAGAACCTCTTACCGATTGTAACCCGACAGATTCGTAAGCTAGCTGGAGAGAAGTTGGAATTTGTATTTTTCCCCTTCTTTAATGACTTTTCCGAAATAATGTTCGGGGTCATGATTAAAAGCTAAAATCCAGTCTTGCTTGATAGCCATTTCATAATACTTTTTCTTATTTTTTAGGGTTTCCAGAGGAAATAAATCATAACTCATGATATAGGGCAATCCAATGTGCGCTGTTGTGGGGACCAAATCTCCCAGGAAAAAAAGAATTTTTCCCTGAGATTGAACCTTGACACATTGGTGGTAAGCGGTATGACCAGGAACCAGAACAACTTCGACACCTTCTGAAACTTTTTGATTTCTTTCGATCAGGTGCACCAGGTCATATTTTGCCAGGGGAAGAAAATTTTCAGTCAGATAGCTGGCTCTATCCCTTTCGCAAGGATGAAGAGCATACTCCCACTCCCCTTTCTGAATGATGTATTTCGCTTTGGAGAATGTGGGGACGACTTCCCCCTCTTGGTTTTGAAAAGTATTTCCGCCACAATGGTCAAAATGGAGATGGGAGTTGATGACGAAATTTATGTCCTCAGCCTCGAAGCCCAATGTCCTGAGGGAAGGAATAAGACCAGGTTCTCTCTTGATAACATAGATATCAGAAGATTTCTTGTCGAGCTTTGCCCCGATTCCCGTCTCGACTAAGATCAGGTCCTTTGGTGTCTTAATGAGTATACAGTTCAGGGAAAGCTTAATCCTGTTTTTTTCATCGGCAGGGAATTTTGTCTGCCAGAGGACTTTGGGGACAACCCCGAACATGGCCCCCCCATCCAAGTGAAAAGTTCCGTCTTGAAGGCCGTATATTTCAAAGCTCCCTAAGATGAGCTTATCATTTCTCATTCT
>Ga0209636_10008825_pt1 | contig 10276 bp, 12 predicted proteins | sample DeeMarSWOR152_54_FD_187464 | JGI IMG/M metagenome (GOLD analysis project Ga0209636, IMG submission 187464) | Marine sediment microbial communities from White Oak River estuary, North Carolina - WOR-1-52-54 (SPAdes) (version 2) | ecosystem: Environmental > Aquatic > Marine > Intertidal zone >... | reverse complement strand
CATTATTTTATGACCAACGCCTTTGAATTTAGTTGTTCCAAATCGTTCTAGAGAAGAAGCAATCCTCTCTGCAACAATTCTAACATCAAGATTAATATTTTCTACTTCAGCAATTTCAATTTGAGGATTTTCAAGGTTGAATTTCTTTTTAAGTTGCTCGGTAAGTTTTTTAATATTCTGACCTTCTCTACCAACAACAAGGCCTGGTCTTGAGGCATAAATAATAATTTTTTCTCCAAGGGGAGTTCTAACCATTTTTGTGTGTGAATGGCCAACATTAGTAAGACTTTTTGCTACAAATTCCTCTATTTGAAATTCCTTTATCTTCTGTTTAACAAAGTCTCTTTCTATCATAAAAATTTCCTCCGTAAATTTTTATGGAGCGCTGAGAAATTCCGAGTGGAATTTCTGGCGTGTTCAAAAACCGAAGGTTTTTGACATTCCAAAAACTTCGTTTTTGTAACTATCATTTTTTGATTTCCTCTTTGATTTTTTTTGATTTTTCTTCTTTTGTTTTCTTTTTTTCAGATTTCTTTTCTTTTTCAGGCGTTTTTTTTCCTTTCCCGGCAAATTTCGCTTGTTCCTTCGGTTTAGCCGGAGTTAATTCTAGTTTCTCTTTCTTCTTAGCTTCTTTTTTTTCAACTTTCTCTTCTTTCTTCTCTTTAACAGCTCTTTCTTCAACAACAATTTCTATGTTTGTTCTTTTCATTTTTCTTCTACGTTGTCTGCCATAATGCCAAGGTCTGCTTGCAGCATTTGCAATTATACTTTTAATTACCAGGTTTGCAGTATTAAGCCCTTTAAACTGTGCATTTGCTTCAACAGATTCAAGAAGCTTGAAGATTTCTTTACATGTCTTTTGTGGATATCTTCCTGCAGCGATTCTTCCTTTTTTATGTCCAACGTCTCTATTATACCTTTTGAATGGAACTGCAATTTTTTTATCAATAACTGCTTGAAGCAATGCTTTTGCTTTATCAAGAGATTTATTTCTAATAAAAGCACAAACCTCAACAGAGGTTTTTCTGGATATAGGTAGGGATATACCAACTGCTTTAGCAGCATGTTCAACTGAAATTCCTTTTGTTGCATAATTATATCTTGCCATTTTACTTTACTGACAGACTTGCAGATGATCTTGTAGCACCAATGCCTGGAGCTGAGTGTGAGATCTTTTTTCTGGTTAAGGCAAATTCTCCAAGCCTATGGCCAATCATTTCTGTGGTGATTCTAACTTTAATAAAATTTTTTCCGTCATGAATATCAAGCGACGTATCCGCCATTTCTGGCAATATTATCATATTTCTGCAGTGTGTTTTGATGTTTTGTTCTTTTTTTCTTATTTTTATAAGCAGGATTTTTTGCTGCTCAGTAAAACCACGTTTTAGAGACCTTCTTTCTCTGGCAGGAATTAATTCTGCAAATTGTTCTATTGAAAGTTTTTTTAATTCTTCCAATGTTTTTCCTCTGTAGGTAAATTCTTTTTTTGCCATTTGTTTTACCTCTTGGTTCTACCAGTCCTTCTTGGAGCAATCTTTCCTACTTTTCTTCCTGGCGGCGCATTTCTTGATGATTGGGTTGGTTTCCCTTTATGATGAGAAGACGAACCGCCAAAAGGATGATCAACAGCATTCATAGATACTCCTGAAACTTTTGGGTAAAGTTTATTTTTTGCTCTCATTGCATGATATCTTTTACCTGCTTTTAGGAAGGGTTTTTCTGGCCTTCCTCCGCCAGCAATAATTCCAATTGATGCTCTGCAATCCTCTCTAAACAATTTTTGCTTATTTGATGGAAGCCTTATAACAACTTTATTACCTATTTTTCCTATAATTTTGGCAAATGTTCCTGAACCTCTTACAAATTTTCCACCATCTCCAGGATTATTTTCAATGTTGTAGATAGAAGTGCCTTCTGGGATATCTTTAAGTGAGAGTACATTTCCTTTTCTGATACGAGCACCAGGACCAAATTTAATATTATCTCCTACTTTAATTCCTTCAGGGGCCAATGTAAGGGTTATTTCTCCATTTTCAAGCTTAATCTTTGCTAATGGTGCAGAATGACCTGGACATATTATTAAATCAATTATTTTACCTGCGATTGCTTTGTCTGTTATTTTAAGATATTGAACTTTTCCAAAGTATCTAAAACCCGGTGCCCTATATGTTGGGCTTGCTTTTCCACGTTTTTGTTGTATTAGATTTTTTCCCATCTAAGGGTTTCACCCTATAGATGCCCTAGGCAACTCCTAGTCTTCCTTGACGGAGTTCCCTGATTCTATGGGCTTATTTACCTCCATATATTTAATCATTTTACATCAATCCTAATTCTGTTGCGAGGTCTATTGCAGGTGTTTCTGCACTTAGTTTTACATATGCTCTTTTTTTACCGTCTGGAGCATTTAAAGTATTAATTTTCACAATCTTTACTTTGTAGACTTTTTCAATTGCATTTTTGATGTCCTGTTTATTGGCTTTTTTGTCTACTACGAATATCAATTTATTTTCAGCTTCCATAAGCCTGATTGACTTTTCTGTTGATAAGGGATATTTGATAACTTTATATGGATCCATTTCAGCCTTTTCCTCCTCACTTCGTTCGGAGCAAAACCCTGGGGAAAAATAGGGAATCTCGCTCAGCTCGATTCTTTTGAATTTTTATCATTTTGATCACATGAACAGCTTTTCTTTTTCTAGTTTATCTACTGCTGCTTCTGTAAATAAGGTTAATCTTCCAGGGATTGTTCCTGGAGCAAGCAGCTCTGCATTTAGTTTATTAACCAAAATAGTTTGAACACCTGGAATATTTTTTGCAGATTTTTCAAGATTACAGGTTTTTGATACGATTAGTAATGGTCCAACTTTCTTTTTGTATTTTCTACCACGAGCTTTGCCTTTTCCAGCTCGAACTTTTTTCTTTGATGTTCTTTCGATTTCTGCTTTTAATTCAAGTGACTCAAATATTTTTTTCAGCTCTTTTGTTTTTGATATTGATTCAATTCTTGATTCAAGAATTATTGGGTAATTGGCTGGAACCATGTGGCCTCTTTTAGCTACTAGATTTTTATCAAGTGTTGCTGCTAGAGCAGATCTGATTGCTTTTTTCCTTTCTTTTTTGTTTATTTTTTTTGATAAAATTTTTTCAGCTTTTGGTGGATGTGCTGCTCTACCTCCTACTGTGCCTGGAGCAACTGCTCCAACCCAGTTGAACCTAGTTCCTCTTCTGCTTAGGATTTTTCTTGGAACTCTTGATATTCCATAACCATAAGATCCACGATATTTTCTTCTTCTTCTTGAAAGCTCGGCTGAAGCTTTTTTACCAGCTTCTGGATCAGTTCCAAATGGTTGTCTTTTATGTGATTGTATAGCAAGAACAGCTCTTTTGATTAAGTCTGGTCTTACACCTTCTTTAAACTGTTCTGGAAGTTTCTTTTTTCCAATTTCTTTATTTTCGATTGAGATTATTTTTAATTCCATTTCAGCCTTTTCCTCTCACTCATTTTATTTACTAATATAATTTATTGCTGGTGCTTCTTTTGGTATTTTTTTATTTGGTCTTAATGGATTTGTAAGGATAATTAATCTTTTAGCTGGGCCTGGTATTGAGCCTTTTACAAGGACAAAAGAGTTTTTGACAATTCCATAACGTTTAAATCCACAAGTTTTGTTAATTTCTTCTGGTTTTTTACTAATTTTTATTAGCCATTTATTGTAATCTATTCTTTGGTGATATCCTGTTTGTCCTGCATGTGCAACAGTAAAATTACCATGATGAGGATGCCATGCTCCTAAGTTTCCTGGACCTCTTTTTGTTTTCTCTGATTTGTGCTGTCTTATAGCAACACCAAATCTTTTTACAGGGCCTTGAAAGCCTTTTCCTTTTGTTATTGCATGAATATCAATTTGCTGGCCTTCTTTTAGGATGTCATTAATCTGGATTTCTTTTCCTAAATTTGCTTTGGCCCATTCATATTTTTTTTGAATTGAGCCACCTAGAACTAACCTGAATAATTCTGGCTTTTTCTTGCCTATTGTTGTTAGTTTTGGTTGTGTATAAACAAGAACAGCGATATCATCAAACTCTTCTGGTTTGAAATCTTCTATCTTTTTTTCAATTTTTTTTGGAAGGATTATTTTTCTTTTTAGTTCTTTGTCTAGTTTTGGTGCCATTAAAGCAGAAGCGAGTTGAAGACCAGATATTGTTTTTTTGTAGAAAAGAATAGAAGCAGTTTTTATTGGCGGACACTCAATGATTGTAACAGGACAAAAAATATTTTCGCCCTTTGTCATTGAAGTTGCTTTATTGTCTGTAATGATGGCATGAGTCATACCAACCTTATAGCCACAAAAACCCAGTGGTTTTGCTTCTTTTGCTAAACCAAAAGTCCTTACTCTAGCATAAGCTCTTTTGGCTCTTTTTCTTGGCCAATACTGCAAACTTCCTTTTCGTGGTTTATGTGTTTTTGGCATTTTAAGACAGTTTAGATAACAGCCTTTTACTTTTCATAAGAAACAGTCAGCTAACCCAACTGTACTGAAAAAGTTTTTTTTCAGGCTTTTGGTTATCTGTATTTAAATATTTTCTAGGAAATTTAAATACTGCCGAGCATATGTTGGAATAAATTGGGGTTTATAAAGGTTATTGTTTTTTTTTTGGAAAAACTTTGATTTCTTCAAACCTTCTTATTCTCATTCGAAGGTTTAGCCATTTTTTGTTTAAATAGTAAATGCTCTATCAATAAACAAGCTAGATTATGGTCAATAACAAGATTTAGATGATTTTCATTGCCTGTTTTGAGGTATTTGTTATAGTGATGGATTGCTAACAAGCCATCACCTTTGAAGGGGTCTTTTACTTTTATGTTATGTTTTTCTTTTGCTTTTTGTTTTTTTTGGAAGGGGTGTTCTTGGATTTCTTTGAATTTATAAGAAATTCCTGTAAAACCCTTGAGAACTGTTTTGTCAAACTGTTTGTTAAAGGCTAAGAATGGCTGTGGAAGTTTTGCTAATTCCTTTTTAACAATATATTTGAATTTTTCAAAGTTTTTTGGGTTTTTAAGAATTATTTGTTTTATTGTTTTTTTGTAAAAGATTCCGACAATGCTTGGCGTTAAATCTTTCGCTCGTTTTTCACTTAGGCTATCGATTGTCTCTACATCAACGATTGGTGTTTTTGCAAATTCTTTATAGCCAAGTTTATTTGGATAGCTTATCTTTACCCTCATCATTAACCTCTTTATTTAAGAAATAGGTTTTTCTTCTACAATAGTTTACAGGGTTTTTTATCTTAGAGCATAGATTATCTGGTTTACAAACCCCAAAATCCTTATAATACATTAAATTATTGCAATTGGGAGGAAGAATTTTCTTTTTTTGTTGTTTGTGATAGCGAAGTTGGCCTACTATTAGTGTTTCTCTTAAAGGTTCATGATTTTTTTTATTCCATTCTCTTAGAAGTTTTTCTATTTTATCATAATTCCAACCAACAGAGGTTAAGAAGTTTGTTAAGATGAATAGAGATCTTTTTCTTCCGTCTTCAAGACCTTTTAGAACATTTTGTATACAAGGTGGAAAGAATTTTTCTGGTACAGCATGTGTTGGTATATCGACTTGTTTTATTTCTTTTTTTTGGAATTCCATTCTGCTTTCTCTGTTTATTCTTTCAGCAATGGCTCTATCAAAGAGTTCTTTTGCTTGATTTAGTGCTGTGCTTTCTCTATCTAAGAATCTTAATTTTGGATTAACTATGACTTTTTCTGGTAAAGCCATTTCTTTTTCAAATTCTAGGATTTTTTCTGGGTCCACTGGTGTTGAAACTAGACCAGATATTTCATGTAATGAGTAGGGCATTCTATACAGGTGTCTTGAAGAGATTAAGATAGTATCTATGTCAATCATTTTTTCAGAATTAAGTTTTTTTCCACTAACTATTTCTTTAACATCTTTTTTTAGATTTTTAGCAATTTTGTTTGCATCTCCTTTTTCTAATTCAATAACTTTTTTTACAAATACTTTTTCTATCATATTTTTTAGATATAATGCAATTTCTCTGATGTCTTCTGGGAATCTCTTACTTATTTCTTTTCCAGCTATTTTTTTAGGAAAAGCCTCAAATGGAACACCAATATGAAATCCTTTATTGCCAGAGAACTTTACACTAATTGCTTCGATATTATGGTGTTTTAATGCTTTTATTATCAAATCAGCTATCAATTTTGAATATGGCCAGTGAGGACAATCAATATCAATTACTAAATCCCAACCAATTCTTAATTTTTCAATATCTTGCTTTTTGAGTAAAGGATCTAATTGCAAAGGATTGCTCCACAGTTCTTCTGAGGCATGAAAAGAAGTTACTCCTTGTTTTGCTAATTCTAAAATATCTGCCGGATATTTTAATATATCTGGTCTTTTTGCATAACCTTCTCCTTTAAAACTTCCAATTACTTCTTTGTTTTTTGCATGGAGAATCATCTCTTCTTGAATATCTTTTCTCTTATAATGGTTTAAAACAGTACTTATAGATAACATCTTGCCCCTTTTATTAGAAGATGGTTGATATTTAAAAATTTATAGTATGCGATAGTTTTTTATATTACTAATATTTAATTTTTTGTATGATAAAAAACCAAATTAAAACAGTTATGTTATTAGGATTATTAACTGGATTATTACTTGGAGTAGGGCAATTGTTAGGAGGCAGAGGAGGATTATTTATTGGACTAGTATTTGCTATTTTTATGAATTTTGGAGCTTATTGGTGGTCTGATAAAATTGTTTTAAGAATATACAGAGCTAGAGAGATTAAGGAAAAAGATGAGCCAGAACTCTATAGAGTAGTTAAAGAAGTTGCTCATCTTGCTAAATTACCAATGCCTAAGGTTTATATTATACCTACTGAAAACCCGAATGCATTTGCAACTGGAAGAAATCCAAAGAATGCTGCTGTTGCATGCACAGTTGGAATAATGAATCTTTTGAGTAAAGATGAATTAAAAGGAGTAATTTCTCATGAGATGGCTCATATCAAAAATAGAGATACTTTAATACAAGCAGTTGCTGCAACTATTGCAGGAGTTATTACTTATCTTGCTTTTATGGCAAGATGGGCTGCAATATTTGGGGGAATGGGTGGTAGAGATAGAGATAGAGGAAATATGTTTGAGCTGTTAGCATTAGCAATAATAACTCCCCTGGTTGCAACAATTTTACAGTTAGCTATTTCAAGAAGCAGAGAGTATTTGGCTGATGAAACAGGAGCAAAAACTATTCATGCTCCACTAGCTTTAGCGAATGCTTTAGAGAAGTTAGAATCTGGTGTTAGGCATAATCCTTTAAGATTTGGAAGCCCTTCAACAAGCAGTTTATTTATTGTAAATCCTTTTACAGCAAAGGGATTGATAAATTTATTTAGTACACATCCTCCAATGAAGGAAAGGATAAAAAGACTTAGACAAATGTGAGGTGTTTAAAATGGCAAAAGCACTTGTTTATATTTTAGTTGTAACAAAATATGGAAGGAAAAAAGAAGTTTCAAACAAACTTTTGAAGTTTAAGGAAGTAGATGATGTTCATGAACTTTATGGACAATATGATGTTATAATTAAGGTTAGTGCTCCTGATATGAGAAGACTTGAGGACTTTATACAGAAGAATATTAGAAGTATAAAGGAGATAGAAGGTACACAGACTTTAGTAGTTAGTGATATTCCTAGCAGATGAAGACCTTATATTTTTTCTAGTAGCACTATTGTATTTTTAAGATCAGATTCTAGAGTGCTTGATAATTTTAATGCAAGCTCTGCTGCTGTTGGTTTGTCTAAATAGCCTTTTTCCCAACCCATACGTCTTGCTCTTGTGATTATTTTATCTGAAACTGTTCTTTCTTCATTTACTATATCATTAATTGGTTTTAGAATCTTATTGTAGTATTTGCTTGTGATACTTTTTGCAAATTTATAGAATCTTTTCGTATAATCTGCAACTTGCTTATTTTCAAATCCATGATAAGCACTATGATATTGTAATCTGTTTCTAACAATACTGTGTGGGGGTATATGAAGTATATTATTTTCTAATTTAAATGGTTCTTCAACTCCAATATCAGTTGGCAATACTTCAATAAACTCTCTTTGTATTTTTTTAAGACAAAATTTTAGCAGAACAGATACAGCAATAAGATGGCTTGGATAATTCATATCCATTCCTCTTTGTTCTAAGGTGCCATGAGCATTTATTTTAACAGGGTTCCAGTTCATATCAAGTTTATTCTTATACATCTTGTCTATATTGACTTCTTTGTCAACTTTTCTTATTTCACGTTTCCATCTTTCTACTTTACGATCTATTGTATGAAATAGGTCATAGCCAGTTTGTTTATAAGGTTGCAAGCCGCCGATTTGTTGCAGTTTTGCATAAAGGCCCTCCATATATTTCAATTTCTTGCCTCCCCTATAGACAACTACACGAGAATCTTTAGCAATAGGCATGCCTTGATAAAAAGGGGATGATTGTAACAATAGAGTGAGTGCTGGATCAACAGCGATTTCAAAATTATAAGAATTAAGCATGCTTCTTTTTAGTTTGCTGTTAATCATAAGCCTTAATCTTTTATTTTTGTGATCATAAACAGCCTTAGGTAAGGTATAATGGCTGTGGAATCCTATACATCTGCCAGCTATCACGAATCTTTCTGGACCAAAAATTTGTTTTTTTATGTTATAATTAGGATCTTTTCTCATAGCTGGATCAAATTTTCCAGGATAAGTTCCAATAAAATGGAGATTGAGATCTAGTTTTTTTGCAATACGATGTACTTGCTGTAAACCCCTTAGTAAGTCTAAAGCTGAAGAATAAGTCCTTACATCTGGATAACACCCAAGTTCAATCATATTTTTTGCGCATTCTTTAATAATTGGAAGATCTGGATTTGCTTTTTTGACTACTCTTATCACTTTATCTGCTTTGTTTATTACATGGCCTTTGTTGTTCAACAGCATTAGTTCTATCTCAAAACCTGTTAGAGAACGTTTTAATGGCTTTTTTGTTTTTTTTGCTTTAGGATTTTTTAAGTGCATTTTCCTCAAATTTGAATACTTTTAACAAATTTTCTGATAATTTTTTAACTTTTCTTTTCTTTATTATTTTTTCTGTTTTATCCATATAAAGTCTTTTATTAATCTCCATTGAAAATATAAATATGTCAGGAAATTTTGTTGACAAAAACTGGAGAATATAACCCCCTTTAAATGGATAATTAAACCTTACTTTTTCATATCCTAAATTGTTAAATTTCTTTGCTAGTTTTTTAACTATTGGAATATAAAAAAGAGGCACATATCTTGTGCCAAAACTGACAGAAGGTCTGCCTGGAAGATTTCGCATTGAATGAGCATCAAAGATTATGTTAAATCTATATGTTTCTAATAGTCTTGTTAAAGTGAAATAGAATTCTTTATAGCTGTCTAAAATGTGTTTTTTTTGTGCTTCTGTGGGTGGTTCTTTCCATATTTTTTTAATCCATTGTTGAGATGTACTTGTGTGTATAGCACTGTTCATGTCACGATTAAAGTCGCAGATAAATCTTGATTGTTTATTGTCAATCCAGATCCCATTTTGTTCTAGTACAATATTTCTGTAGATTTTATCAGTTGCTATATCTTCTTCACGAAGCAATTTACTTTTTATAGGACACATTCTTTTTTCGAGTTTGTTGTCTATCCATGTTCCTGAATGTATAGTCATTAATAAAATATTAAAGGAGTTTTTTTTATAATTGTCATAGATTACTACTCCTCTTTTTGTCATTATTACTTTGACATCTTTGTATTTTGGGTAAAGGCTTTCAATGTCCTGCTTAACTAATTCGTATAATTCTTTTTCTACAAAGAATTTTTTAAACCAAAGTCTGCTGCGGTTTTTGTAGAATTCTTCAACTGTTCCGTTTAGAATTCTTCCTAGAATTTTATAAGATTTAAGAAGCGTTACAAAAGTTTCATTTAAGTCTTTTGCAAGTACGTGTGTTGCGTCTCTTACTATTTTGAACAAGAAAAATCGCTCATATATTGTCCTAATAGGACGATTTATTTGTTTAAAGATTGTATTTAGGTGCATATTTTTAATTTTTAAATATTAGTATATAATTTTATCTATTTTAGGCTCTGGTGAAAATAATTCTAAAAAATAAAAAATATTATGTAAAATTAATCTACAAAATATATCTGATCTTTGACTTCTTATATTTCTAGAGCTTACGCTAGATCCATATTTCCTTT
>Ga0209636_10008823_pt1 | contig 10277 bp, 8 predicted proteins | sample DeeMarSWOR152_54_FD_187464 | JGI IMG/M metagenome (GOLD analysis project Ga0209636, IMG submission 187464) | Marine sediment microbial communities from White Oak River estuary, North Carolina - WOR-1-52-54 (SPAdes) (version 2) | ecosystem: Environmental > Aquatic > Marine > Intertidal zone >... | reverse complement strand
TATCCATCCTAGCCGATCTTGTATTAAATTTGTGTCATCTGTTTGAAATGCATCTCCTCCTACATATAAATAGATATTTTCCTCTATTTCAACATACTCAAGTTCTCCGCTAACTGCCTCAGCTTCCATGCTTACCTCGTAACCCATATTTCCAGATGTCGTCTCCATTACAACCTCAGGGCCTGTCACTTCTCCTTCATAGCTAGTTGTTCCACATCCATAACCATTACTAGAATATTCACAGGTTGCACCAGTTAACCCCATTGAATATAACTCCTCTTCATTTGAAAGCAGATTTTCCATCTCTGCTTCTAACATCTCCGAAGTATATCCTTGATCCAATTTGTCTTTGAGATACTCTATGAGATATTCCAAATAAGCGACTCCTTCCAGATATAATGCCTTAATTAAACTAGGCTCATCATTCCTTAAAACAACCTTTAATGGGTCTTCCAACTCTTCTGATTCTAATGTTTCTTCCTCTGACTCCGATTCAAAGTTCTCAACTACTTGATTTTCAGCAACACTTGTAAACGGCAGCATCAGCATTAAAGCGACAAAAAAGCTTGCTATCAATATTTTTCTTTTTGCCCTCATTTTTTTCACCTTTTTATGTGTAATATTATTAGATTATATTATATATAAACATTTCTATAAAGTAAATAATTTAAAAATATTGGAAAAGTAGATGCAAAAAAATAATAAAAATAGATACTAAGGCGTCAACCTACTCCTATCCCGTGGAAACAAAATACACTCTCTAATGTTCTCAATATCAAGTAACTCCATCAAAAACCGTTCAATTCCAAAACCAAAACCACCATGAGGAGGCATACCATAACGAAAACTCTTGAGATACGGCCCAAAATCCCTGGGATTAAGATCACATTCTTTTAAACGTTCTTTCAATAATTTCACATCATGAATACGTTGACTACCAGACGCAATTTCAACACCTTTACATGCTAAATCAAAACCTCGTGAATACTTGTCCTTCTCAGGCATCGTATAAAACGGTTTTGACTCAATAGGATACTTAGTAACAAAATAAAAATCCTCACCCGTCTCTTTCATAATCTCACCGAGAAGCTTTTCCTCCTCAGTACCAAGATCCTCCCCCCAAATAATCTCACTACCCTTCTTATTCAACTTCTTAATCACATCATCATATTTTACCCGTTTAAACGGCAAACCCGGTAAAACAATTTCTTTACCTAAAACCCCGAGTTCCTCCTTGCATTCACTTGCTCTTTTCCACATATTATAAACAAGACCCTCTAGAACCCTCATAACATCTTCTTCACTATTGATAAAAGCCATCTCCAAATCTACAGCAGTAGACTCATTAAGATGCCTACGAGTATTATGCTCTTCAGCTCTGAAATACCAGGCAATCTCATACACTCTATCCAAACCAGTCGCCATCAACATCTGCTTATACAACTGCGGAGACTGAGCCAAAAAAGCGTTTTTCTCAAAATATTTCAACCTAAAAACATCAGTACCACCCTCAGAAGAACTCACAACAATATTTGGAGTATGCACCTCAACAAATCCCTCTGATCTAAGATACTCATGAACAGCAGCAATAACAACGCTTCTAATCTTAAAAACCGCCTGGATCTCCTGCTTCCTCAAATCAATAAACCTGTTATCCAAACGCGTATCAAGCTCCGACTCCACCTTATCAACAACACCCAAAGGCAAAGGCGTCTCCGCAGCAGATAAAACCTCTACATCCTCAGGCAGAACCTCATAACCATTCCGTACCTTACTATTTTCTTTACACAACCCCTTTACAGTTATAACCGACTCACGCGGCAAAGAAACCAACTTCTCAAAAAGCTTCAGATCCTTCTTTTTAAGAACAGTAACCTGAAGCGTCCCCTTTCTATCGCGAAGGATAACAAATGCAATAGACCCAATATTGCGAATGTCCTCAACCCAACCAGCAACAGTTATCGGTTTACCATAATCCTTCTTAGTAACATCCTTCGAATAATGACTTCTATAGGATTCCATACACCACCTATTATCAAAACAATGAATTTAGTCTTTTTGAAATAAAAGACGACACGTCTTCCAACATTTCATCATTATCCCAAGACTGAACCACATCCTCAAGCCTTTTTTTATCCATATTTCTTAATCTTCTCACCCAGTTCTCTATATTCGAAACTGCCCTCATAACATTATCAACAACTGTAATACTTGCAGTTCTAGCAGTTCTTGAAAGAGGATTCAAATCAATAGCAATAACTTTTTTCCCCATGTTTTTAAGAGCCTGACATCTATCACCATCCTCAAGAGGAACAAGTACGACATCAGCAGAAAAAACACCCTCCTTATCGCATAAGCCTCTATCGTGATTCAAACCAGGAATCCTCGCATCACCCTTTTTCCCAGATACTTTTTCTGCACCATGTTTCTCTAATTCTTTTATAAGTTTATCCATGCGTCTATCAGTTCTATGAAAAAGATTCACCTCAAGCTTCGCAGGAATAGAATTCGCCAAGCTAATACAATCCTCTCCAACTAAGGCAACAACATTACCATTAACTGAAATAACTGGATTCTCTGCACATAATAATGCAGACGCAGCAACTTTTTCAGCTACATCAGCCATCGGAATGGTTTCTTCACCAATTAAATAGTCAAAAGCTTCACCTCTCCCATGAGCAATTAACCCTGTTTCATGAACCAGACCATCACGCATAGCTTGCGACATTTTCTCTCTAACCATCAGAGAAAGATAACGCGGGTGACTCTTAGGTATCTCCTCCATAATCTCAAAAAAACAATACCATAGCATGTTTTAAACTTAGTTATAAAACGTAGTATCTACTATCCTGCTAATCTTGCTGAACCATGGAATATTAGCAAAGATTTGAGAATCACCCGTACATACTTGGCTGAGGTGCCTGAGTTGCCGATACCATCGGTTTAGCCTGTTTATGGAACTTCTGCAGTTGTTTCTCTATGCGCTCTGACTCTTCATACAGTGGCGACACATTTATTTCTACACCCATTATAAGAGCCATAACATTTATAGCAGCTGCTGCAGCCTTAGCATCGGGATAGTTCGGATGGGCCTCAGCTAGGATAGAAATCACATCAAAATTCGACTGTTTACCCCTATTAAGTAAAACCCCTGAAACACCTGCTATGATACCATTTTTGAATTGAGCTATCTTCTTTTCCATTAGCATATTCCTAGCCTTTTCTGTTGACCCTATAGCGTATGCCTCAGCTACTTTTTCTTCTTCTGAACCTTTTCCCTCGACAACCATTCCCTCAGGAGATATAAGAAGCTTGCATCCCCTCTCAGTAACCCATTTCATGATGGCATCTGAAATAGCATTTATAAGATTAGGTTTTGGTTTAAACTCTGAAACAAAAACAACGATTTTCTTCTGATTATCCTGACTCCCTGCATAGATACGAACAGGAGATAACGGCTCACCTGTATGAACAACAGACAACGCAGGAAACTGTGAAGAATTTATACAACCTATCTGCCTTAAATTCAAAGCATCAATCAAATAATTAGAAGCAATAGTACTAACCAACCCTATGGAAGGAAACCCTGCTATAACAGTTGCCCCTTGAAGATCTATATCTTCAAAATCGCAAATTTCAACATCTTCCAAATGCATCACCATCCAAACATTACCATAATATAAGTTCTAGCATTTAAAATTAATTGGTAAAAAAACTTCTATTTATCCTTTTATCACTCCAAGCGGCCTAAACTTTACCACCTTCTGGGATATCCCTGCTCCATGCGTGACATCAACCACACTTCTAACATCTTTATAGGCATCAGGTGCTTCCTCAGCTGCAACCTTCCAACTCGCTGGATGAACATAAATGCCCTGATTTTTAAGATTCCTAACAACCTCTTCACCACGCCATCTCTTCAAGGCTTGATGCCTAGACATCAAACGTCCAGCGCCATGGCAAGTAGAACCAAATGTCTCCTCAGCCTTATCTGTACCATGAAGAAGATAGCTTTCAGTACCCATATCACCAGGGATCAAAACAGGCTGCCCAACATCACGATATTTCAATGGAACCTCACGTTTACCTGGTCCAAAAGCGCGCGTAGCACCCTTCCTATGAACATACACCTTCCTCTTCTTGCCATCTACCTCGTGTTCCTCAAGTTTAGCAATATTATGACAGACATCGTAAATAATCTTCATCTCTAAATCCTCGGCATTTGTATTCAATATTTTCTCAAATGATTCACGCACCCAATGAACTATCATTTGTCTATTACTCCAGGCAAAGTTCGCAGCACATGCCATGGCCTTAAGATAGCTCTGTCCCTCAGGTGAATTCACCGGAGCACACGCCAGTTGTCTATCAGGAAGCCATATATTGTATTTCTTAACAGCACTTTCTAAAAACCGTAGATGATCTGTACAAACCTGATGACCAAATCCACGAGAGCCAGTATGTATCATAACCATTATTTGTCCTTCATCTTTTACTCCAAAACTCTTTGCAGCTTCAGAATTGTAAATCTTGGCTACCTTTTGTATCTCAAGAAAGTGATTTCCCGCTCCTAGAGAACCCAGCTGAGGGGCACCTCTCTGTTTTGCTTTTTCAGAAACTTTGGAAATATCGGCATATTCTAAACATCCGTTTTCTTCTAAAAACTCGATGTCTTTTTCCCAACCGTATCCATTTTCTACAGCCCACCGAGCTCCTGATCTTAAAACATCTTCTAGTTCCTTTCTACTAAGACGAACCCTGGCCTTAGAACCAAGGCCAGATGGTACGTTTTTAAACATCTCATCGATAAGGCCTTGTATTTTTTTTGCATCTAAATTGCTAACATGTAAATTAGTTCCAACAAGTCTAACTCCGCAGTTGATATCGTACCCTACGCCACCTGGAGAGATAACACCTTCTTCAGCGTCAAAGGCTGCTACACCGCCTATTGGAAAACCGTATCCCCAGTGTATATCAGGCATAGCCAATGACTTACCAACAATACCTGGAAGCATCGTCACATTCGCAGCTTGCTCAGGAGCATTATCAGCCCTAATCGAGGGAATCATGCTTTCATCTGCATAAATCACAGCAGACGTCCTCATCTTTAAATTACTTCTTTCTCCTCTATAACTCGAAGGAATCTCGTATCTAAAATCATCAATCTTGGTTAACGGGCCATTCCAACTCATAATCTTTTACACAAATAAAGCTAATATAAAAAATGATTTATAAACCTTGATAACAAAATACAAGCTTCTATTTTTTCTTTTTTAGATAGGGTACACCAGTTTTTTTATTCACCTTTACCTCAAATCCAGGAGGTAACTCCGCTGGTTTTCCATCCTCAGGCTCTCCCTTACTGAAAAAATGAACAGTTCGTTTTTTACCAGCTCTAGCCTCTATCTTCTTTCTATAAAGAGTATAATCTCCATGTTTATAACCCTTAATTTCCTCCAGTTTCTGTTCAGGTATCTCTTTCTCATAAAAAGAATCCCATTCATCCTCAGTTTCTTCAATAAATGGATTATCTGTCAGACTTTGTTCCGACGGTTTCTCATCAAATTCTTTGAACTCTTCATCCCCTACATCTTCTTCAACGAGGGGGTAATCCTCATTTTCATCAGTTTTCTTAGCCAGCTCATCGACTTCTTTTTTAATTTGTTTCGCAAGTTTCCTTCTAATTCCCTTTATCTTTGTCAGCTTCTTGATAGGTGTCTCCCTTAAAATATCAACAGAAGTAATCCCGTTTTCATAAAGTAATTCAGCTGTTTTTTGATCTATGCTACTTATACCTTTAAAAACATTGATTTCCTCATCTTTTTTGATAAATTCCTTCTCTTCTTCCTTTTCAGGCACTATAGGTGCTGATTCATCAATTTTTCCCTCGACTTCCTTTTTGATATTTTTAGCTAGCTTCCTTTTGATACCTGTGACCCGAGTTAAATCTTTTAAAGACGCCCCCTTTAGATCATCAAGAGAAGTAAAACCATGGTTATACAACAAAACAGCTGTATTTTCATCTATGCTTTCTATATCTCTAAAAACATCTATTTTACCGTCTCTTTCTCTATCTGTTATTTCTTCTGCAGGAGTCTCTTTTTCTTCCTCTAACCGTAGTTCTTCCTTTTGTTCAAAAAATTCCTCTTCTCTAGTTTCAATTTGTTCTTCTGTTACTTTTTCTTCTATAGGAGTTTCTTTTTCTTCCTCCAACTTCAATTCTTCTTTAGTTTCAATTTCCTCTTTTTTTTCTTCTACAGGCTGAGGTAATTCCTCTTCAGATTCAGGTTTTTCCTCAGTCGGTTCTTCTACCTCAGTTTTTTTAACATCTACAGGTTCCCATTCAGGTAATTCCTCATCTGATACCTCTTTTGGTTCTTTGGTTTTATCAGTTATTTCAGTTTCTAAATCCTCTGCAGTTTCTTTCGTAGATATCTCCTCTTCCTCTTTTGCAATCTCCTTAGGTTTAACTTCAATAAATTCAGGTCCTTCAACTTCAACTTTCTCTACTTCATATAAGCTCTCTTTTTCCTCTGGTTTCGCGTGCTTTACTTCCGGGATGTCAAATCTCTTTTTTTCTTCTCTTTGATGAATTGTAACACGAGGCTTTAGAGGATCAATTTCTTCTTCACCTTTTTTCTTAGCGCGTCTTTGGATGTAAATGATATTTTCTTTAGATGACTCTTCTAATCTTTTACTTAATGCCTGTAGGTGTTTCTCATCTTCAGGATGTAGATCTTTGCTAGAGGGATTATCTAAAATCATGCGTAATTTTTCAATAGTCTTTTTTTTGGTTTTTTCATTTTTCTGCATGATATATTCCTACCGTTTATTTTCTATCTATACTCTTTAGCTAATTTAATATATATATTTTATGGCACAATTCTTATCATAATAGTATAAAGGTGTTATTATATTAACATTATTCCTGACTTTGTCTAATATTTTGTAAATTAAAAAGTTTATTAAGCTATTTATGCATCTCCTTCTTTTTGATTCAAATGGATTTCAAAGGAAAAGATATAATTTCAATAAAAGATTTTTCAAAAAAAGAAATCAATTACATTCTCAATTATGGCAAAACGATGGTACCATATGCTAAGGGTGAAAAATATACGGATATATTGAAGGGAAAAGTATTATCCTCACTTTTCTTTGAACCCAGTACCCGTACAAGGCTTAGTTTTGAAAGTGCTATGAACCGCTTAGGTGGTAGAATCGTAGGTTTTGCAGATCCAACTGCAACTTCACAGAAGAAGGGTGAAAGTCTTGCTGATACGGTACGGATGGCTGATTCATATAGTGATGTAATCGTGGTGAGACATCCTCATGAGGGTGCAGCAAGGTTGGCTGCTGAGTTTGCTGATGTACCGGTTTTGAATGCTGGGGATGGTGCTGGTAGACATCCGACGCAGTGTCTTCTTGATTTGTTTACTATTCTTATGGAGAAGAAGAGAATCGGAAAAAATAAGATTGTTCTTCTTGGTGATTTGAAGTATGGTCGTACTGTGCATTCTCTTGCGTATGCTCTTTCTCTTTATGGTACAGAGTTAACGTTTGTTTCTCCTGAGAGTTTGAAGATGCCGAAGGAGGTGGTACAGGAGTGTAGAGGGTTTGGTGTAGAGCCTATTTCTACGTCTAATTTGGAGAAGGCTGTTAAGGATGCTGATGTTTTGTATGTGACTCGGATTCAGAGGGAGCGTTTTCCTGATGCTGAGGAATATAATCGTGTTGTTGGTACTTATAAGGTTGATGTTGATCTCATGAAGTATGTGAAGAAGGATCTTATTGTTATGCATCCTTTGCCTCGTGTTACTGAAATTGATCCTGAGGTTGATAAAACACCACATGCGCTTTATTTTAAGCAGGCTTTTAATGGTGTTCCTGTTAGGATGGCTTTGCTTTCTCTGGTCATGGGGGAGAGACTATGAAAGAGCTGAAGATTCCTCCTATTAAAGATGGGACTGTTATTGATCATATCACTGCAGGTAATGCTGTTAAGGTTTTACACATCCTGGGTATTCCTAAGAGTTCTTCTTCTATTGTTAGTGTTGCGATGAACGTGAGAAGTCGGTTGGGGAAGAAGGATATTGTCAAAGTGGAGAACAGGGAGCTTGATCCTCATGAGGTTAACAAGATAGCATTGATTGCTCCTAAGGCTACAATTAATATTATCCGAGATTACGAGGTTGCGGAGAAACATAATGTGGAGCTGCCAGATGAAATAGTTGGCATAGTTCGTTGTTCAAATCCTACTTGTGTTTCTAATTCTAGTGAGCCTGTGAAAAGTAGGTTTATTGTAATGAGTAAGGATCCACCGCGTATTAGATGCTATTTTTGTGAACGGGAGCCTGAGGATATCGCTGAACGTATTATCTAATACTTTTGAGTATTTCTTCTGCACGGTCTAGTTTTATCTTTTTTTCTTTAATCAACTGGGTTGCTACCTTGTCTATTTCGTCTCCCTGGGCGCCTGCCATAACTGCTATATTTTTTGCATGTAGAGACATATGTCCTTTTTGTATACCCACTGTTGATAATGCGAATACCGCTGCGAAGTTCTGTGCGAGTCCTAAGCTTGCAACTACTTCAGCGAGTTCTTGTGCTGTTTTTATACCAAGTATTTTTTTGCAAAGTCTTGCCTTGGGGTGTATGTTACCAGCACCACCAACGATCCCGATTGCAAGAGGGAGCTCTATCTCACCGACAAGATCTCCGTTTTTGTCTTTATGATAACGACTAAGTGAGGTATATTGTCCATTTCTTGCTGCATAGGCATGGGCTCCCGCCTCGATAGCGCGGAAATCATTTCCAGTTGCAATAATTAATGCATCGATACCGTTCATTATTCCTTTGTTGTGTGTCGCTGCCCGGTATGGGTCTATAGATGCTAGGGTATAGGATTCAAGAAACGCATCAACATTTTTTTCTCCACCCATTTTTTCCTTATCAAAAACAGCTTGTGCTTTTACAATCCGTTTATCTGCAAGATTCGAAAGAATCCTCAACCGGACTTTTCCATCTGTTATCTCTTCAAGTATAGGGGCTAACGCTTCGCACATAGTGTTAACAGCATTTGCACCCATGGCATCGCGGACGTCAACGATAAGATGAGTCACAATCATTTTACCAAGAGGGCTATCAAGTATTCTCACCTCCAAATCCTTTGCTCCACCACCAAACTTTACGAGGACTTTATCTTGTTCATTGGCAAGATGTAAAATCTCCTTTTTATGATCCATGATTTTTTTTGCTGCCCCAGCAATATCCTCCATATGTAAAACCTGAATTTGCCCAATCATCAAAGGGTTAGAACACTCTGTTTTGAATCCACCCTTGATTCTAGCTATCTTAGCGGCGTTACTCGCAGCAGCAACCACACTTGACTCCTCTATAGCCATCGGTATGAGATAATCTCTGCCGTTAATAAGAAAATTAACCGCGATACCTAACGGCATTTCAAATGTACCTAGAACGTTTTCTATCATTCTATCTGCGATATCTAGGTTAAGACAAGATGAGAACAACTTTGTCTCCTCTTCATTTAAATCTGAAAATTTTTTTACAAACTCAACTCTCTTTTCAACTGGCAACTTATAGAAACCAGAAACCAGAGATGATTTATTTTTGTTTAACATCTTAATATTCCGCCTATTGTGGCTTCACAGAAAACAGTTTACCTTTTTTATAATTGTGCATTTTAGTTACGTCTATTGACGAATATATTTTAAGCCGGTTCTTTAATACCTAATTTCTCATCTAGATAATTAAGAAATGTATGATATAATTCCTTTTTTATTTCTCCCTTCATTTGTATGTCAACTGAATGTTCTTTTTTACTGTGAACCTTTTTGATTTTTATCTTAGCAATACATTTTTCCACGTCAGCTAAAACAGCTGTTATCTCAACAGTTTTACTCTCTGTTAAATCATTGGAAAAATCGTTAAGTCCATCTATGGTTTTTCTTAAATCAGACTTTTTCTCAGGATGATCATACAACGTTTTCCCATCGACAACTATCTTCGCTGTATTTCTAAATTTAGCCTTTGCAAGCGCTCTCAATACCAGCTCCGCCGTAGGAATAAGATCAAAATCTTCCTCAACTATTTCATTCCTAGTTATTTTTAAAATAAACCTCGAAAAAACATTCGAGGGTTCTATTTTTACCTGGTTTACATTAAAATCAAATCTGATATGTAAGTTTTTAAAAACTTCTTTACCACTTTTTCTCTCTGATTTTTTACCTTTGCTTTTTTTACTTGGATGGCTCGCATCT
>Ga0209636_10008822_pt1 | contig 10277 bp, 13 predicted proteins | sample DeeMarSWOR152_54_FD_187464 | JGI IMG/M metagenome (GOLD analysis project Ga0209636, IMG submission 187464) | Marine sediment microbial communities from White Oak River estuary, North Carolina - WOR-1-52-54 (SPAdes) (version 2) | ecosystem: Environmental > Aquatic > Marine > Intertidal zone >... | reverse complement strand
TTCACAAATAGATTTAGCTGTTTTAATCCAATAGGGGTCCAATCCTTCCCCACCATAACCATGAACCATAAGTATAACAGGAGGATTTTCTTTATTTGGATAAAAAAATATACCATTTATATCTCTGTTATTAGAGCCTTTGAAAAATACTTTATTTATTTTCATAATTATAATTCAGAAAATCAACTTATATAGCATGCGCCTTTTTCCAGAACTCTTCAAACTTGTCTTTATAATCTGTCTTACAATTTAAGAACCAGATTCCTTTCTCACTTTCATCAACAGTCATTCCATGTTTCTCGTCAACCACAACCAAATATGGTAAAGCCCTTCCTAACCTCATATCAATATCAATCTTCTTTAATTTTTGTAAGGTTTCAGGATGAATTTCAGCTGCAATTATTCTTATTTTAATTCCTCTTTCAATAGCTCTTTTTATTGCTTCTAAAAGAACAATATCATCATAAAATTTATCAGTTGTTATCATTATTTCATCATTAGCTATATCAAAAAGCAAAGCAGCCTTGTTTGAAAAATCTCCCTCATATTGCTCATAGGCCTTTTCACCCAGCCATACATTCTTTCCTCTCATTTCTAAAAACTCATTGTATTTCTTTTCTAACTTACCAAATAATTCTTTTAATCTTATGTAATCCTTGCTAACATAGCTAAAAATTCTTTGGAACGGGTTTGTAGATCTAGCAAGCCAAAAAATTTTATTTTTTTCCTGCCCACTCTCAATAAGTCCTTTTCTTTGCAAGGAGTAAAGATACTTATAAGCATTTGTAACTGATATGCCTGCCTCTTTTGCAATTCTAGCAGCATCTGCTTTTATCACGTCCCTATTTGTAAGAATTAGCATTGCCCTTAAAATTCTTACTTCTAAATCATCAAATTGCTTGCTCTCTTTAAGCATAGAACAAAACTCGTTTATTTCCATAGATATTTTATAGTAGTTCTGATTTAAATTTATATTGTTTCTTATAAAAGTTATGATTTAAATCTTTGATTGTTCATATCGATGCATCGGATGCAATAATACCATAATTACATATTTAAATCACTCTTTCTAATTATTCTGCATGCAAACCAATGATTTCATCAGAGTAATGTATACAGCAAAAATAAAAGAAACTGGACAAGAGTTTGACAAATCTGGAGATGAAAGTGTTCCTATAATTCTTAGAACCGGTTTTATAATAAAAGGATTAGAAGAGGCTTTGTTAGAAATGAATGTTAATCAAAGAAAAACAATTGAAATACCGCCAGAAAAAGCATTTGGAAATAGAGATCCAAAATTAGTAAGGCTTGTTCCAATTTCTGAATTTAGAAAACACAACACAAAACCGCAGCCTGGAATGTTTGTTCAGGCAGACAATATGAGGGGAAGAGTTTTATCTGTTTCTGGCGGAAGGGTTAGGGTTGATTTTAATAATCCTTTGGCAGGAAAGTCTTTGATATATGATATAGAAATAAAAGAAAAGGTTGAAAACATTGAAGACAAGATAAAAATTTTGTTTGAGATTTATAGAGTAGTTGATAAAGATAAAATAAAAGTTAATATAAGAGAAAAAGAGATCGAAATTGAAATTCCTCCACTAGTAAATTCTTTGTTTAAAAAGAAAATAGCTGATGACATTATAAAAATTTTAAATTTTGAAAAAGTTAAATACATTGAAATCTTTGAAAAATCGAAAAAAGAAGTTAAAGCTTAAATTATATTTTCTTTTATAACATTTCAATTAAGTATAAAAATTTATTTTTTCAAAAAAATAGAAGGAGGTTCTTTATATGGCCATTAAAAGCATTGGTGGAGCAGAAAAATTATCTGATACTGATGAAGATTTAAGAAAACTTCTTGAAACAAGAAGAGCAGATATAAAAGTTATGGGAGTTGGGGGTGCAGGAAACAACACTGTTTCTAGAATGATGCAGGTTGGAATTGTGGGTGCAGAGGTTGTTGCAGTAAATACAGATGCACAAGATTTGTTATATACTGATGCTGATAGAAAAGTTTTGATTGGAAAGGATTTAACAAGGGGTTTAGGAGCTGGTGCTGACCCCAAAGTAGGAATGGAGGCTGCAAGAGAAAGCAGGGAAGACATAAAAGATTCATTAAAAGGAGGGGACATGGTTTTTGTTACCTGTGGGTTAGGTGGAGGTACAGGAACAGGAGCATCACCAATAATAGCAGAGATTGCACAAAAACTAGGATTACTAACAGTTGGTGTTGTAACACTACCATTTTCAATGGAAGGAAGGCAAAGAATGTCAAATGCTCAACAGGGTTTAGAACAGTTAGAAAAAAATGTTGATACCTTAATAATAATACCTAATGACAAACTTTTGGAAATTGTTCCTGATGTTTCTGTTGTAACAGCATTTAAAGTTTGTGATGAGATTTTAGTTAATGCAGTTAAAGGCATAACAGAATTGGTAACAAAACCCGGACTAGTTAACCTAGATTTTGCAGACATAAGGGCTGTTATGACTAAAGGTGGATTAGCAATGATTGGATTAGGAGAATCTGACACAGAGAACAGGGCAGTAGAGGCTGTTGAAAAAGCCTTGAACAATCCATTGTTAGATGTTGAGATCGAAGAAGCAAATGGCGCATTAGTAAATGTTTCAGGAGGAACAGACATAACAATAAGAGAATGCCAAGAAATTGTAGAAGCTATTTCAGCAAAGATATCATCTGAAGCAAAAATTATTTGGGGTGCACAAATTTCAAAAGAGCTAGGAGACATGGTAAGGGCTTTATTAATAGTTACTGGAGTACAAGCACCTGAGGCATATGCCTATGGAGAAAGAGTTTTCCCAAAAGAAAAACAAAAAGAGATTGAAAAAATACTTGGAATAGATTTTGTTTAATTGAAAAACATTGAAAAAAACAGAGATAAATAGATATAACAATAAAAAAGCATTTAAATAATATTCTTTATAATAGTTTTCTAGTGTTTAAATGGAAAAAATGAGCAAATCAATTGAAGCAAAGCCAAGCTTAGCCAGCAGAATAAAAAACAAAATAAAACAATATAAAAGAGTTTTAACTATAGCACGTAAACCTGGAAAGGATGAGTTTGTATCATCAATGAAAATAACTGGGTCTGGAATAATATTTTTAGGATTAATAGGATTCATAATATTTCTAATATATTTTTTAATACAAACAGTCTTTGGTGTCTAAATGATTAGAACAATAAGAACAACAGTAGGAAGAGAAAACGCTGTTATTGAAACCCTTGTAAACAGAATAAAAAATAATGATTTAGATATAAAATGTATTTTTCATCCAGGAGAACTAAAAGGCTATATTTTTGTAGAAGGCGATTCAGAGGCAATTGCTCAAGTTATAAAAGGTGTTCCACATGTAAAGGGAATTATAAAAAAAGAGGTTAAGATTAGTGATATTAAAAAGTTCTTAGAAGTCAAAAAAATTGAGATTAAAGTCAACAGGGGAGATGTTGTTGAAATAGTTGGTGGACCTTTTAAGAATGAGAAAGGAAAAGTTACAAGGGTCGATGAAGCAAAAGAAGAGTTAACCATAGAATTATTAGAAGCAGCGATTCCTATCCCAATCACAATTCCTATAGAATCGGCCCGTGTTATCGAGTCTGCAGAAAAAGGTGAGAAAAAATGACAGAAATAAAAGCCATAGTTGAGGGAGGAAAAGCAAAACCAGCTCCACCATTAGGGCCACAATTAGCTGCTGCAAAGGTTAATATTCAAGAAGTGATTAATACAATAAATGAAAAAACAAAAGAGTTTAATGGGATGGAAATCCCTGTTACAATTAATATTGATCCAAAAACAAAGGAGATTGATATCTCGGTTGGTATGCCTTCTCTTGCTTCATTGATTAAAAAAGAATTAAATGTTAAAAAACTGGCTAAGGCTCCTTTTAATGTTTATGAAAAAGAAGAGGTTAAGGAAGAGTTTAAGGAAAGTTTGAAGTTTGAACAGGTTGTTAAAATTGCTAAAATAAAAATGGAAGATATGGGAACTGATGATTTGAAAAAAGCTGTTAAACAGGTTGTTGGGTTTTGTGTTAGTGCTGGAGTTTTTATTGAAGAAAAGAAACCTAAAGAAGTTTTAGAAGAAATAAAAGAAGGAAAATGGGATAAAAAAATTCAGTAAACTATTTCTTCTAGTCTATTTTTTTCTATAGCTAATTTTATTTCTCTGGCAATTCTCCTCCCCATAGACATGGGTTCTTCCCATGTGTACCATCCTTCAGGAGCTCCTTGAGGACTATGTGCATTTGTACCTGCCACTATTCTAGGAGAAAGTTCAAATGTAAAAATCTTCAAATCTTTTGTAACAACAGTTTCTGGACAAAACGGTCCTCGCAAACCTGGTGGGAATAATTGTTGCGAAGCTTCAACAATTTTTTTACCTATGTTATAATAAGGAATTTGCAATTTTTCTCTTGGAATAACAAGTCTGTTTCCTACAACTGTAAATGATTCTTCTATGCCTAATTCTTTCATTTCTTTTCTTGTTAGTCCTGTTCTGTGCAGCTCATCTATTGGGCTTTCCATTCTTTGATCAAATCCGAGAATTTCTACATAACCATCACTAATTCTAAGTCCTTTTTCAGAAAATGGAGAAAAGAACATATGGCAATAGAATCTAGAACCTGGTATATACTCCTGTATGGTATATTTAGTTTTTTCTGGGTCAATGTTTCTCTTTTTCATCTCTCTATAAAAATCTTTTTCAGATTTTACTAAAGGAAACTTTTCACCACCTTTTGCTCCATGGAATTTTACTATGCAAAGTCTATCAATATCTGATGGCTCCTCAAATTCTTCTGGTATTTTTACACCAGCTGTCTGCAACCATTCTCTTTGTCTTTCTCTATTAGATTCCCAAGTAATTTCTCTGATTCCTATTTGCGGAACTAAAAATTCGTTTTCTAAATTTTCAGCTCCAAGAAACTCGTAAAAAGAAGGCGTTGGAACAACTATTGAATTATAACTTCTTAATTTCTTCTGAAATTTTTCATCAAGAATATCTTCTGGTTTTTCAATAGTAAGAGTTACATCTGGCCGAGTTGCTGCAAATGCTTCATAATATGGAAGTCTTGAAGCTTGCATTATACCCAAAGTTTTAAGTCCTTCTTGTTTTGCACCATATGTTGTATTTAGGTATGAATGCGAACTAAAGGATGTCATATGAATATGACTTATGTCATATCTTGATAAGACTTCAGCTATTTCCTCTTTTTCAATCATGTTTAAAACCAAAGACCTCAGCTATTTGATCTGCAGTCAAAAGATTGTTTGCTAATATTGTTAGTTTACCATCTTTACGAGCTGTTTTAATACAATCTTTGTAAACTGTACAATTTCCTTGATTATCTGGCGCATAACCTCTACATGCTCTAAAAACACTGGTACTAATTTCATCTATCACCATTATTTTTCCATCTGATTTTCTTTTCCCTACTTCTATTTTTCCATCGACTAAATTCAAATTTCTTTTTGTAAATTCTTCAGCAAGTATATCAGAAACTTTTTTTGTTATTGTCTTTACTTCTTGTATTTCTTCAGGTTTCATAATTCCTAGTGCTACTAATGTATCATCACGCATCAAAATATCAGGTTCGTTTGGTAAACCTTTTGAATATATTTCTACTAGTGGTTCACTGAAAAAAGTACCTGGCATTTTATGTGGATGCCTCCTCCATAAACTTCCATAATAATTTCTTCTAAAAACAACTTCTAGATTGTGTAGTTTATCTGAACCTTCAAACTCTTTTGACTCATTTTCCAAAGAAAATAAAACTGCTGGTTCTACAATAATTTCTCTTTCGTCTAAATCCTCAATAAAATGGTTTGGGATGCCTTCTTCTTCTAATATAGAAAAGAAGTATGATGTAGCTTGACAATCTACAATTCCTTTTCCTGGAATTTTTCCAACTATAACATCATAACCAGAATCAAAAACTACTTGTTCATCAGGCGTACCTTTATTTAAAATATAACCAGTGGCATCATCCTTAAATCCCATAACAAGTTTACCAACATGTCCTATTCCATCTTTTTCTTCAATTTCAGAAACATCTTTTGTTTTTCCAGTATACAGTCTTTGCATATTTATACCCCCTTATGTTACAATTTCTTCTAACATGTTTTGTTTTACTGCTGCTGCTATTTCTAGCATTGTTAAATCTAAAGGATCAACAATTTCTCTACCTTTATAATCTGTAGTTTTTCTCAGATCCTTTTGTACATAAGCATATTTAAAACTCAAAACTCTCATTGAAGGTGAAGTTGGTCCAATAGCAGGATCTCCAGGAATTCTTAGACTAGCATCAAAAACCTTAAATTTTGGTCTTAATGTCTCTTGATCAATAACTACTGCACCCTGAAGACCAAACATCCCTATCATTTCACGTGGATAAAAACTATTAGCTGCTCCAACAAATCTTTCTCCTATATCATAAAATTTTTCATGAAGAGATTCTCTCACAGTTACTCCTTCATGACTTACCTCTTCGTTGGTTATTTTAATTTTACCAGCAATCTTTTCTTGTTCCGATGCTGGTATTTCCATTAAACCACTTAAATTGGCTTGGCGTCTCTTACCAAATCCTACTAAATCAATTTTTGTTGGGAAATAGCCTGGTAATAAAGGATGTAATGCGAAAGAATGATAATTGGCATTTACCTTAGGCCCAACCAAAAATTCTTCAGTAACTGCCTCATCTAAACCTTCTTTACTTATTATTCCTTTTTGAATCTGTTCATCAGACATTTCTTTGAATTCTTTTAGATTAGATGGATAAAAGAATGCTCTCTCTAATGGGTTGTCTTTTTGTTGTACCTTTACCACAACTAATCTATCAATTTCTTCTGCTGATTCAAATATTCTTGGGAATTCTATGCCAGCTTTTCTTAATATATCATATTGATTATTTTTTGCTCTTCTGTCTTCTGCTCTTTGTAAGAATCTTCCTCCATACATTGGTACCTTTAACTCATTTTCAAGAAAATCAAATCCACAATAAGCAGATAAGGATCTGTTTGGAATAATAATACCGTTTTTTCTTATAATTTCTTCTTGTATCCTTTCATCAATTTTGGTTGCATCTCTTTTAAATTCTTTAACATATCTAAAATCATCAAATAAATTCTTATTATATTCAGCATAAGTTCTATCTCTACCTGCTGTGGTAATTCCAATGGTTCTAAATCCTGCAGCCTTAGCCGATGCTGCAGTTGGCAAGCCTGAATGTGAACAAACAACAGCTATTGTGATATCAGAACTATAATCTGAAACAATCTCTTGCATTTCTTTTCTTTGTATAACCATTTTATCAATAAAATAAAGGTATTAAAAAAATTTAAGCTTAGTCATGTAGTTTTCTTACATTACATAAAAGATTTAAACTTTTGATAAAACAATAGATATATGCCTCTTGATATGTACAAAGAAAGAAACCCTTTGCCAGTTGTTTTAATAGCTTTATTTGATAAAAACAAAGTTCTTTTAGCCAAAAGAAAAAGAGAACCTTACAAAGGATTTTATGGAATATTGGGAGGAAGACAAACCTTTGGCATGTTAACTGAAGATATTATTAAAAAAGAGGTTTTAGAAGAAGCTGGTTTTTCTGTAAAAGAAGATTCAATAGAAATTAGAGGCTTATATAGTGAAATATTTCTTGACAAGAAAGGTAATACAAGAGACCATTTAATATTCAGAACCTGTAAAGCTGAGATTGATAAGAAGATATCTGATGATATAGAGGGGACTGATATTGAAAGGTTTGAATGGTTTGTTTTACCTTTGTCTGAGGATATTAAAAGAAAAATGATACCAACAGACCTGATAATGTTAGAGCATATTTTATCTGATAAAAAATATGATTTTAAAGAGTTTGTAATGCAAGAAACAGAAGATCCTAACAAACTTAAGATTGTCTACATAAAATAAACTTTAAATCTTTTTAGAAGAATTATTTTCTTATGCGTTTAAGGTATTTGTTCATGTTTCTAACAATAGTAACAATATTTTTAACAATTTTATACTTGCTTGGGCATGAGATATTAGATTTGATAATGGCAATGATCACAGTAGAGTTCCTTTCTTTAGGAGCAATAATTGAACATCAAAGAAAATTTCCATCAGAAACTATTAAAAAATTATCAGAAAGGGTTGACAACATAGAAAAGGTGTGCAATGATATTTATAACACTTTATCATCTAATCCAGAATTTGAGGAAAAACTACAAAAACAAAAAGACGATATGAGCTCTATTCTCGATAAAATAATACAAAGGTCAACAGAATTAGACAAAAAATTAAATGGTTTTGGACATTTAACTAATTCTAAAATAAAAATATCTGAAAAAAATAAAGAAACAAACTCTAAAGAAAATTCAACTTTTTCTATTGGAGAAACTGTATATTTAGAAGAAAAATAAATAAGTTTTCAGTTATCATTCTTCCTCTTCTTCTGACTCTTCTGGTTCTTCTTCCTCTTCTTCTTCGAAATCATTTTCACTCATAGTTAACTCTCCATTAGCTTTAATTGGAATAACAAAAACAAATATTTAAAGCTATCTTTTCTGTTAAAAAAATTTAAATTTCTTAATCCCATATTAGTTTTATGAGGTTTTTTTGGCTCTTGGTGCTGATAACAATAATAGCTGCTTCTCTCCATTTATTATTCTATAAAGGCTTGGAAATCATTATAATATTGATTGTAATAGATTTTATGATATTATGGACATATGCTGAGCTTGAGAATAATAAAAAAGATAGAGAAAAGAGTATTTTATTAGAAAAAATTGAGAATCTTGAGAGATTAATGTCTGATTTATTTAACAAAGTAACAAGAAAATTTTCAAATAAGAAAAATGATAAAAAAGAGCTAATAGAATGGCTAAGTAAATTCTAATATTAATTGATTAATGAAAAAATAAGATTTTTTATAAAATCCGACAACAAATCGACAAAACAGAATTTTAAAAATTTTACTGTCGGATAGAATAAAACTTTTTTCGACTGTCAATAATAGAAAACAGTAGACCTTCTTCTTCCATCTCTTTTAGATATTCATTACATCTAGTTCTCGACAGTTTAATTAATTTGCTTAGCTCAGAGGGTGTTATTTTACCATACTTTTGAAGTATCAGTCTTATAGCTTCTTTGGTTTTAACAGATATTGTACGTGGTTGAAGGCTCATGCCACCTGCAGAAATAATATCGTCTAAACCTTTTAATTTGGCTTCTATTTTGTCGATTTTTTCACTTAATTTTTTTAACCTTTCTAACTCTATAGCTATTCCTGCATAACGAACATCTAATTTCTTGATACTTTCCTCTAAAATTTTCTTTTCCTTTTCTTCGGACTTGAAAATTGACATAAATACAATATAATTTTTCTATTTCTTACATATAAATTTATTTCGACACTTGAATTTTTGGTAAATTTTTTCTTAACTGTCGATTCTTTAATGAGTCTAGTTGATTTTTGGCTATATTTACATCGACACTCTTTATAGTAAAAGAAAATTTTGGCCAAATATGTTGTACAATATTGTACAAGGTTGACGAATGAATACTGAAGACCCTCGAAAATCTATACTTGAAGTTTTGAGAAAGCATCCAGAAGGTTTAACTTTACTTTCTTTAGCCAAACTTACAGGATTGCATAGACACACTGTCACAAAATATGTTCACGAACTTCTGGGTGCTGGAATTATTTTTCAAAGAAGTGTCGGAATTGCAAAGCTTTGTTACTTGAAAGAAAAAATCAAAAATCAAGATGACGAAAAAAAGCTATTAGATAAGCTAAAAGAAAGAAGAATAGGCAAGAAATCTCAGATAAAGATCGTATCAATCGTAATGTTTATAACATTTCTATTAAGTGAAACAGCGATTCTTGCTTATCAAAATGCGAGCTTATTCAATGAAACAAATTTGAGCAGAATAACAACAATAAACACAAGCCCTTTAACTGCTAGCAACTATCCAAATGTGTCTCCAAATGCAGGTTCTGTTGTAAATATTTCCATTGTCGAAAACATCAATTTAAGCATAATAAATATTTCGACAGAAAAAAACGTTTCTAGACAGGATTTAAGTGTCGAAATTTCTAATGAAACTGTTCCAGAAATTAATGAAACTCTAAATGAAACAGAACCAGAGAATGAGAGTGTCATAAAACCTAACTTTACTCTTCCCATAATTCCAAATGAGACTATAGAAATACCTGAAAAAACCTCAATAAACTTTGAAATTAAGCTAGATTACCCTGAAAA
>Ga0209636_10008821_pt1 | contig 10277 bp, 5 predicted proteins | sample DeeMarSWOR152_54_FD_187464 | JGI IMG/M metagenome (GOLD analysis project Ga0209636, IMG submission 187464) | Marine sediment microbial communities from White Oak River estuary, North Carolina - WOR-1-52-54 (SPAdes) (version 2) | ecosystem: Environmental > Aquatic > Marine > Intertidal zone >... | reverse complement strand
TGGGCTGATATCTGTATTGTGGGGGGTTATAACGATTGTATTTTTAATAATACACCTTGTTCCCGGAGACCCCGCAAGAATTATGCTCGGAGAGAGCGCACTTCCATCAGATGTGGAAGTCCTAAGAGAGTCTCTCGGGCTTAACAGACCATTGATTGTGCAGTATTTCGATTTTTTTGTGAAATTGTTTCAAGGAGACCTTGGAAGGTCTTTTAACACAGGACAGCCTGTTTTAAGTGCTATTATTGAGCGTTTTCCAGCAACTCTGATTCTTACTGCTGCAAGTATGTTTTTTGCGATAATTATTGCTGTACCAATCGGAATTATTACTGCAGCAAAAAGAAATACAGTTATTGATAATTTAGGGATGATATTTTCCCTTATTGGTGTATCAATGCCTGCTTTTTGGCTGGGACCGATTTTAATATTGATATTTTCAGTAAAATTTGGGATATTGCCTGTATCGGGTTCGGGAAGTATAAAGCATTTGCTTCTTCCCTCTTTTTCTTTAGGATTTGCACTTGCAGCAATTATATCGAGAATGACCAGGGCAAGTATGATCGAGGTTTTAAATCAGGATTATATCAGAACGGCAAGAGCGATTGGTGTAAGTGAAAAGATTATCTTATTAAAGCACGCTTTGAGAAACGCGATAATACCTGTAGTAACTATAGTAGGGCTTCAGTTCGGGGCGCTTCTTGGGGGGGTAATAATCATTGAAATAATTTTTTCCTGGCCTGGCATCGGTCAGCTTCTTATACCGGCAATAATGAGAAGAGATTACCCTCTTGTTCAAGGTTGTATTTTGTTTATCGCAGTTGTTTATATATTTGTAAACCTTTTTGTTGATATAATATATGCATATATTGACCCGAGAATTAAATATTCTTAATTTTCAAAATTGTAAATGTAAAATATTATTTATTATCTTTGCAACTTAAAAAAAGCACTAAAAAACTTATTTTAAATTTTATATACTTCAGTATAATAAACACTCATGCTTTTTCAGGGCGCCGCGAAACGTGAAAATAATTGTAAGGACAGAACACTGTTCTGTCCCTGCATCTAATCTCTTTAATCTGTGTAATTCATGGTTCTATTTTCGTACTAAATTTAATAAAAATAATAAAGATATAAGAAAGGAGGAGGGAAGTAATATCCCTTAAAGTTTATGGTAGAAAAAGGAACAGGAAATGTTGAAGACTTGAAAGGAGAATTTATAGTAACAATAAAAAATGAACTAATAAGTGGAAACTTTGATGAAGCAAGAAGAGTAGAAAGAGAACATCGTATTCACCCTAATATAATATCCTCTATAGCCAATTCTGCTTATGATAGATTTATCAAGGAAAAAAAGTTTAGACTTGCACTTTCTCTTGCAAAGAAGTATGAACTCTCTTCGGAAAAGGTATCAGATGTGATATTGATGGAATTCCACAACCTTATAGGACAGGAGAAATGCGAAGATGCAATAGAATGGGGATTAAGAAACGGTCTTCCTGACTACGAAATTAACAGAGCGGCTGTTAAGGGGGTAGAAATAGCTATTATGAATGGGAATGTTAAAAAAGCGGTAAAATTGAAGAGTGATTATTCTATAACAGATGCTCAGACAGGGAATATGTGGCAGAAGGGGTATGATAAAGCGTTTAGAGAGAGAAGGTATTTAGATGCTGCTCTTTTGAACAGGGAATTTGGTTCATCTGAGAAAAAAACAATTCTCACAGCCTCTAAAGCACTAATAAATGCTGTTCGCAATAAAAAATTTTCAGACATTATAGTTGTGGAAAGAGAATTTAGCCTCTTTAATGACCCTTCTTTTAGTATTCTTGGGGATGATGAGGCAAAGTCTGTTGTGGAATCTTTTCTAAAATTTATAGAATTATGTTTGAAGAACAACGATGGGGAAGTTCTGGTTGATGTAGTCGAAGGTGTAAGGATTTTATATGGTCATTATACCAACCATCACCTTAAGGGATTAGTGCATACGATACTTAGAAAATCGGCAGAGATACATGGGAATCTAATAAAAGAGAATAAATATAATGAAGCCCGAACTATAAAAGATCGGATTGGATTATTAGAGGATATGGTTCCTGCGGAGATAAAGACGAAGGTTCTTGGTCAGGCGCTTGAATTTCATAACAAGCTTTTGAAAGAGGGTGATTTAGAGACTGCCAAAAAAGTGAAGGATGAATATCAGTTAATGAGTATATATAGTCCTACAGAACTGATAGATTCTGTTCAGAAAGCTGCAACAGAATGTCTCTCAAATTGCATAAGAAAAGGGAAGCTTAAAAATGCTGATTTTATAATCGATGAATATAATATTCCTGCTTTAGATGTTAAAGATAGAGCCAGTGAAGAACTGAAATATCTCCTTACAAGTGAAAAGTATGATCTTGCTTCTAATACTCTTTTAAAGTTTAAGATAGATACGGATAATGAAGAATTGAGAGAAATTGCGGTAAAGTATTTTGAAAAAAGTTTGGAAATGGGGTATTATGAGATTGCCGCTGATCTGGGGTATGTTTTTGAAATTAAAAGTCCTAATGTTAAAAGAGCAGCAGTAACCGTCTGGGAAAGGTTTATGGAAGCCGAAGATTATGGAAAAGCAAGAATTATAAAGAAAAAGCATAAATTAACAAGAAAGGATACACAGGAGATTGCTCATAAGGCGTATGATGTGAGCATAGAGAAAAGTAAAGTGGCTGTCGCTAAAAAAATTAGAGATGAATATGGGATTGATATCGGATTTATTAAATGGATAATGGAATTGATAAAGTCAATTCTAAGATTGTTCCTTAAAACTGAATAATTGGGTTTCAAGAAAATACTTTTTAAAAATAATCAAAAACATCATTAATACAAGAAGTCATTCCCGTGAAAATGGGAATCCATACGTTGTTTAGCTCCTAAATATTACTGGATTCCATCTTTTGGGGGAATGACAATGCGGATAATTGTTTTAAGATGATTCGGCAAAAAGTCCAAATAATTTGTTTTTGAATCTTTATTCTGAAAAAAATTCAATCGTAAAATATAGATTTTGATAAAAACATGCCACAGCATGTCTCTACTTTTGTTATGTTGATAGCATTCGGCATGAATTATAATATTTTTCTATTTCAGAGGATTAATAATTGATGTATTTTAACGAAATATCTTGACTTATAGATATTTTTTTATTTAATTTAAATAAGTGAAGTAAGATGATAAAATTATATTTAATTATAAATAATTTTGGAAAATAATAGTTTATTAAAGGCATAGGATGTATCTATCGATATTGGATATGGTTTTATGCTTTTTTTATTTTAAATAGGAGATTTATTGGAAGGGACAATAATTTTACTTGTAATTTTGATAGTATTTTCTGCATTTTTTTCCGGTGCAGAAACGGCATTTATGTCCATTCCGAAGTTAAGAATTCTGCATCTCATAGAACAGAAAAAGAAAAATGCCCAGATTATTTATAATTTAAGAATGAATCCTCATCGTCTCCTCGTGACTATATTAATTGGGAACAATCTTGCAAATATAAGTGCTGCGTCTGTGGCAGGTGTAGTTGGACAATCAATTTTTAAAAATCTTGGTTTGGGAATTGCGATTGGTTTTATGACTTTGATTATCCTGATATTTGGCGAAATTATACCAAAGGCTTACTCTATAAGATATTCAGAAAAAATATCATTATTTATTGCACCAATAGTATTATTTTTCACATACTTTTTTTATCCTGTGTCTATATCCCTTGATTTTATAAATGTTTTAATCAAAAAATTTGGCTCTAAAGAGAAAAAGCCATTGGTTACTGAAGAGGAAGTGCATACTATAATCAAAGTTGGGGAACACGAGGGTTCAATTAAAAAGGAAGAACGGGAGATGATATCCAGTATTTTTGAAATGGATGATACAGAGGTTAAAGAAATAATGGTGCCGAGAGTAGATATATTTGCCTTAAATTACGACAGAAAGATTAATGATGTAATCTATGAGATAATAAATAAAGGATATTCTCGAATTCCAGTCTATAATAAAACTATTGACAACATAAAAGGAATAGTTTATGTAAAGGATATACTTACATATCTTGCAAAGGGGAACTTAAACGCGCAACTTAAAGAAATGATGAAGCCTGCTTTATTTGTTACTGAGAATAGAATAATTAGCACTCTGTTAAAACACTTCAAAGAAAAAAAGATTCACATTGCCCTGGTAGTTGATGAATATGGGGGCACTCAGGGACTGGTGACAATCGAAGATATTCTTGAAGAACTTGTGGGGGAAATATATGATGAAACTGATATACCTGAAAAATTTATTAAGATAATCAATGATAATGTTTCCAAAGTTGATGGTAAAACTAATCTGGACGAAGTTAATAAAATTCTGAATCTGAATTTGGAAGAAAATGAGGATTATGAGACTATTTCAGGATATATATTTTACAAAATTGGCAGGGTTCCTGTTGAAGGTGAAGAGTTTTATATAGAGAACATGAAGTTTAAAATAGACAAGATGGAAGGAAATAGAATAAAAGTAGTAACAATAATAAAAAAGACAGAGCATAATGGCAATTCTATGAAAATCAAACAATAAAAATTTGTTCTCTTTCCACATTATCCATTCAAAAATATTTATTTACCTATAAATTTAATTCTTTAAGGGGTTTGCAATGTTTAATATTTCAGGCATATACGACCAAGACCAGATTGAACATATTACTATAAAATATTTAGAAAAGAAGAAAGAGCAAATTGTTAAAAAAGAAGAATTGGAACATTTTTATTTGAAATCGCAGAATAAATACAGTTCCGATATTATACTTACGGAAGGTATAAATAAAAAAAGGTTAAATATTTTTGATGCGCAAAAAAAATATCCACAATTTGTTATGGTAGGAGAACCAGGCTCAGGTAAATCTTCTTCATTATTAAGCCTCTATTCTTGGAATATTGAAGAACTTTTAAAAAGCAGGAATATAAAAGATATAATTGCAGATGATAAAATTAAAGGAGTGATACCGATTTTTATAGAATTGAATATGTATCGCATAATTGAACACGGAGAAAACTGGATTTATAATTCTATTGTTAATGATTTGAATTCATTTATTCATAATGTAAATGTGAATGAATTGACAGACTATTTTTTACTGCGGGGGAAACTATTAATACTATTAGATGGATTAAATGAGGTATCAATAAAGAATTCTGCAAGAGCAGTTAAAGAGATGAAGGAATTTTTATTAAGATATCCCAATAATAAAATAATTATCACGGTTAGACAGCAGGATTACAAGGGATATTTTTCTGTTCCAGTATTATATATTCAGAAATTTGATACCGAAATGGTAAAAAAAGTATTGCAGGCAGAACTTTCAAAAAAAACTGGAAAAAAGATAAATATCGAAGAATTTTATGAGCATCTTGACAGCAGAGTGAAGAAATTAATTCAAAATCCTATGCTTCTTATGATGTTTATAAGTATAGTAAAGGAGGATTCAGAAAGGATACCTTCAAATAGGGGGAATTTGTTTATTAGGTTTATAGAATATTGGTTTGAAAGAGAAGAAAAGAAGGGTATAGAAAAACCGAAAAGAATAGAAAGAATTATCAAGCAGAGCAGCTTGGCTGCTTTGGGATTTGCAATGCAAATGCGCGGAGAAACTAGAGTCTCAGAGGAGATCGTCTGTGAAAAATTAGCTAAAAATCTTATTAAACTTGAAAATAATAAGATTATTAGAAAGGGTAAATTAGGTGCTGTAGATGTTTTTAATGATTTAAAATCTTTGGGATTTATTGAGGAAAATTATGGCATGGTAAAGTTTTTTCATCCATCTTTTATGGAATACTTTGCTGCGGTTATTCTAAAAGATAAAAGCAAAGAGGAGGTTTTAAAATATTCCGACGAAGTTAATTGGGAAGAGACTATGAATTTTTATTATGGACTAATAGATGATTGTTCATTTTTTATTGAGCATTTTTTAAATCAGAATCGTGTCTTTGATGCTGCAAACTGTATAATCTTTGGTGAGTCTGATAGGAAAGAATTGATAGAAAAGGTAATATATGGTATATCAGATTATCTTAAAAATAAATATGAATATTACAGAAACAGAGCAGAAGAGTATCTAATTAAAATAGATAGTCCAATTGTTGATTCCATTCTTATTCGATTACGTGATAAGCAAAAAGATGATACTGAATTTTCAATGTATCGTGAAATTTTGAGAAAAAGAGAAATAATAAAGAAAAAGGAACTAAAATCAGAGATTAGACCTGATGAAAGTAAATTTTTAATCTCAGAAAAAAAACCGTTTTATTCAACAAAAAAGGAATTTTTCTATTTGTTGGATAAATTTAAAAAAGATAGCATGAAAGGTGTCTTTTTAGAAGGAATGGAAGAGTACTTTATCGAGAAAAGGCACCCTGAACTTGCTGACCTCCTCATCAAAATTGCAAAAAACAGCAGTTATGATATAAGTACTAAATGGTATGCTATCTTGTTTCTTGAAATAACTCTGAAAAAATGGGGTATTGATATATTATTTGAAATCTTGACAAAAAGACAGATTAAAAAATTTATCCTTGATGTTGAGGGGTTGAGAGAATCACAAATCGATAAAAAATATGTTATGCTGAATTTACTTATCGACCAGAGAGTTGAAAAAAGACTTCGAAGAGAACTATGCGTGAATCATGTTAGTGATATTGAAGAAGAAGGGATTGCTTTTTATATAATAAATTTTGTAGAAAATAATCTTGCCAGAATGGACAAAAACCTATCCGATGTCTATTCTCTTGTTGTTGAGAGTTTATTTAGAATAGATACATCTGCTGCTGAAGAATATATGATATTTTTATTAAAGAGGTATCAAAGAGATAAAAAATTAAGAATTGAACTTTCAGAGATTTTAAAAGACAAGGTGATATTAGAAAAGCATTACAGATTTTTTGTTTCCTATTTGAAAGAGGAAACAGACCCCAGGATAAAGCAGAATATTATAAGTGCTATCTCCAATACAAAGGATGCTCAATTTTTAATTCCGATTCTTTCTCTGATTAAAGCTCCAAAAGTGCCTGTATCGGTCAAGAGAAGGGCTATAGAAGCAGCAGGTGAGATTGGCGATATAAATATCATTCCAATACTGAAAGAACTTTCAGTAGATAATAATCCTGAAATTTATAATTCTGCATTTACTGCGTTAAAAAAAATAGAGAGGAAAAATGCCTTTGAAGAGAGATATTTGCTGAAAACAGATATTCGTGAGATTGAAGTTGATGAGCAGATACTTGATTATGATTTTATTGATGAAGAGAAGAAATTTCCGAAAGTTAAGATATATGAAGATAATAAAGAGATTGTAGAAGTAGAAAATGTTATGATAAATTTGGGCCCAATTTCAGGATTGATATTTTATCTGATTGCGGTCAATGCTCGGATTGATAAACCTATAAATATAGATAATATAGTGAGTAAACTTAAAGATAATGGAATTTATATCGATAGAAACAGAATAAAATGCAGGATTGCTGATATAAGAAAAAAAATAGAACTGAAACTTAAAGATAAAGTTGACCCATATTTTCTGATTGAAAATGTGAGAAGATTTGGTTATAGAATCAACGCTTCTGTTGTTAGAGATTAAAATTTTTTAAATTAACTTAAAATAATTTTTAGGTATATGACAAACCTCGAAATAAAAGTAAACTGCAAAGACCTCAAGAAAATAGAAGGTATATTGAATTCACTTAATGTTAAGTTTTTAAGTGAAGGTTTTCAGAGAGATACCTATTTTAAAATTTCCAGAGGTAATTTGAAACTCCGGGAAACTAATACTGGTGAAGATTTTCTTATATGGTATAAAAGAAGAAAAAAAGCCGAGCCAAAACTAAGCGAATATTACATTTATCAGACAGAAAAATCCCAGAACCTAAAAAATTTTCTAAAGAATGCATTCGGAGAAAAAATTATTATTGAAAAAATTCGGAAAATATATTTGTATAAGAATGTAAGAATTCATATTGATAGGGTTAAGGGATTGGGAGATTTCATTGAACTTGAAGCGGTTCTCTCAAAAGATGATATAGATAAAGAAAGCAAAGAGAATATGAATTTTTTAGTCGAAAAACTATGTATTAGGAAGGAAGATTTGTTAAAGAGTTCTTATTCTGAAATTATCAAATGACATAATTTATTTTATCTTATCCGTTAGAGAACTGTAAGTATAAGGTTTCTTTGCTTACTTTCTTTTCAAAGAAAGTAAGTATAAGTTTTATTTATCGACTCAATTTTAAAATAATTGATGAGTTTATGAACAATAAATCTGTGTTAATAATAGCAGGTGAAACCTCTGGAGATATTCACGGTGCAAACTTGATTCGGGAAATGAAAAATTTGATTCCTGATTTGCAATTTTACGGAATAGGCGGTGAAAGAATGGAAAAAGAAGGAACAGAACTTTTTTATAACGTAAATCAGATGTCGTTAATCGGTGTAACAGAGATATTAAGCCATATACCTTTTATTTATAAAGTTATTAATAGGATGGTTTCAATAGTCGAAGAGAAAAATCCAAATCTTATAATTTTAATTGATTATCCCGGGTTTAATATTCGGCTGGGCGGAAGATTGAAAAAATTAGGAAAAAGAATTTTTTATTATATTTCTCCGCAGGTTTGGGCTTGGGGGGAAAGGAGAATTAAGAAGATTGCCAAATTTACAGATAAAATGGCTGTTATTCTCCCTTTTGAAGAAAAGATTTATAGAAGTGCTGGAATTGATGTCAGTTTTACCGGACATCCACTACTCGATATTACTAAAACAGATGTCTCAAGAGAAGAATTTTTTAGAATATCCAGCCTATCGGAAGATAAAATGACGATTGGGCTTCTTCCAGGGAGTAGAATTCAAGAGGTAAAAACACTTTTACCGGAGATGCTGAAAGCAATTAAAATTATTAAAGGAAGATTGGATGACATTCAAGGAATTGTTAGTATATCCCCTATGATTGCAAAGACGATTTACAAGGAGATTATTGGGAAAAATTTTTTGATTTCTGCGGTTGAAAATTTCAATTATCCAATAATGAAGCATTCAGATTTGTTGATAGTTGCCTCTGGGACTGCTACACTTGAAGCGGCTATTTTTGAAACTCCTATGATTATTGTTTACAAGGTTTCTCCGGTTACCTATTTTTTTGCGAAATTGTTTGTGAAGATTCCAAATATTGGTCTGGTAAATATTATTGCACAAGAAAAGATTGTTCCAGAGATTATACAGAAGAGGTCGCTTGCTGATGATATCGCCGATGAAATGGAAAGAATTATTAAATATCCGGAAATTATGAATAAAATGCGGGAAGATTTAAAAAAGACTAAAAAGGCGCTTGGCAATACAGGAGCATCAAAAAGAGCTGCAGAAATGGCTTTGAAACTTTTGGATTAAAAGTAAAATTTGAAAAATATCTTTTTTAAATTTTACTTTCTTAGCAAAAAAATTAGTGAAGACAAAAATTATATATTTTGGTATTGTTATATCTATTGTTCTTAGAATGGGATTTGTTATACTACGGCCAAACTGGCAGGCGCCTGATGAATTTCCTCATTTCTACTACGCATATTTTTTGGCAAAACAAGGAACACAGCCAGAATACTGCGAAGAATTCCCTTATTATGAATCATATCAACCTCCACTATATTACATGTTTACCGCAGTTATTATTAAAACAATTCATTTTTTCAATGACCAATGGTATGATAATATTAATTTTATGATAGATAGAAATACAAAAATACCCGAAGTTTTTTTTGTTCGTTTGTTCTCATTACTTTTGAGCATAGGTATTATTTTATTGGGGTGGAAAATCTTTGTCAGATGCTTTCCAGAGGAACCCAATCTTTATAATGGATTATTTATGCTCTTTTTGTTTCATCCAACATTTATTTCAAATACAACTGGTATTACTAACGATGTCCTTGCTAACATGATAGGCACGATAATTTTATTAGGAATGATAAATTGCATGATTACGAGTAATCCTCTATTATTCGGATTTCTTTTATCTCTTGGAATGCTTACGAAAGCCAATTTATTATTGTTTATACCATTAGTACTAATAATGGTTATTCCAATGAAAGGTGACGTTCTTAAAAAAGTAAAAATTTGCTTTCAAATTTGTTTACCAATTGTTATTATTTATGGAGGTTTTTGGTTGTTTGAGTACTACAAGGAGGGGAATTTTTTTTTGTTTCCACCATTTTCAGTTCAAT
>Ga0209636_10008819_pt1 | contig 10278 bp, 11 predicted proteins | sample DeeMarSWOR152_54_FD_187464 | JGI IMG/M metagenome (GOLD analysis project Ga0209636, IMG submission 187464) | Marine sediment microbial communities from White Oak River estuary, North Carolina - WOR-1-52-54 (SPAdes) (version 2) | ecosystem: Environmental > Aquatic > Marine > Intertidal zone >... | reverse complement strand
CCCATCGGTGTCGGCGAAAAAAAGGCTTTCTCAATAATCGAAGCAGCCCGTTCCTCTATTGGTGTCTCCTTCGTGCGCGCTGACGAGCTTCTGAAAATGCGCCAGAACGTCTTGCGTTTAACCACGGGCAGCAATGCCTTGGACAAGATTCTAGACGGCGGTTTGGAAACGCAAACTATAACAGAGTTTTACGGTGAGTATGGCAGTGGAAAAAGCCAGATCTGCCACCAGTTATGCGTGAATGTTCAGTTACCCCCAGAACGCGGCGGTCTTAACGGCGGCGCATTGTACGTAGACACAGAGAACACCTTTAGACTTGAGCGTATTGTGCAAATGTCCAAGCATGTAGGCCTTGAACCTGAACAGGTAGTTAAGAACATCATTTACGCTGAAGCTTACACTTCAGATCACCAAATGTTTCTTTTGGAAAACGCGGATGAAGTCATTAAAGCGAACAACGTGAAGCTGATCATCGTGGATTCGTTAACTGCCCACTTCAGAAGTGAATATATTGGGCGGGAAATGTTGGCGCCTAGGCAGCAGAGACTGAATAAGCACATGCACAAGCTCATCGGTTTAGCAAGAGCATTTAACGCTGTAGCAGTCGTAACTAACCAAGTTATGGCTAAGCCGGACGTGTTCTTCGGCGATGCCGTTCACCCCATCGGGGGACACATCGTCGGGCACACAAGCCACACGCGCCTTTACCTTCGGCGAGCTTCGCGTGGTCCTGTGCGCATTGCGAGGCTAGTTTCAAGCCCGTATCTGCCCGAAGGCGAGGAAATATTTAAAGTAACAGAAAACGGTATAGAAGATGTCTCTGAAGAGGAGAAAGCAAGCAAGCATCGTGGTCGCTAAAAATGCCTATCTCTCAAGCTTTAGTTACGCGGTATTTCCAGCTTCTGGTTAACAGGCAGTTCGCAGAAGCAACGCGGGAGTTGGAGCGGCTTAAGCAGAAAATGCAGAAGACGGAGTGGAACAGAGGCTACTTCCGAGCTTTGTACGGCATGTATCTTTCGCGCAAACACAACGGCGACGCGTATGCCCTCTTTTCAAAGTTGGACTTAAGCGACACCGAGGCTCTACACGGGTATAGGCGAGAGTTTCTGGATCACATGCGGAATGGGCTTCACGGAGACTTTGATCGCGGCTACTTCTCAGCTTGGGCTGATTGCATGCGCGTCCTAATTCGAATGAATATTCCGAGCGCTCAGAGCAGCAACAGTGCGGATGCTGAAAAGGCAAAGATGGAAACGCTGAGGAGCGATAAGAGCCAAGCCACGATTGCGAATTTCTTACGGAAAGACAAAGAAGCATAAGGTTGTCAAGCGATTAAACTGGTCATGATAGAGTAGGACAGTATGAAAAAGGCTGCCCATGCGATGAAGTATATTCCTATGCCCATCGTCATGATTTTTGATTGCTTCTCCACTTTATTATAAAATTTAGCTTTGAGAGGATAATAGGACAATAAATAAACCAGTAAGGCTATTGTCAAGCCAGTCGTGAAAGTGGTAAAGTCAAGTGCGTCCAGATTCAGAGCTACTAACGCGCTGATTATGGCTGCAATTATGCCTAATGCCAGTCTCGTCCAGTATATTAGCACCAGTGGTCTCATGCGACCTCAGTCCTCGCAGACTATATTTTGAACCTACATTAAAAAGCTGCCTATTTATAAATCGTTTCTGCTGTTTAGCCCAGACTACTGATAGCTCCAGCAAAGCTATGTTGCAATATTAATCCAAGGTTCATAAGCGATTTATAAACTCGCCAATAGAACAGACCTCTCAAGTTTCGGATACTTGGCGGTTCTTGTCAAGTGAGGCGTTAATGCATGCCTAATGACGAGTTCGAAAAGTTTCTAGTTGAAGCTATAGATGAGAGCCTTTCTTCCTTAGGTGAATCGCCAAAGCAAGCTATACTCTTTCACTTGGAAAATACTTTCAACATTAAAAAACAAGAAATTTCGAATAACATAGATGGTTTTGATGATGCCCTCAAAAAGACTTTTGGGCCTGGGGCCAACTTTCTGGAAACGCTAATCATAAACAAGCTTTGCGAAAAAGCATATGTGATTTCCAAAGGGCTTCCACCTCAAGAAGCGGGCTTTAGCGAAACTCTACTGGCAGTTAGACGATTGATGGAGAAGTAAATCATGAATTTGCGCAGGAAGACACTTCTCATATTGGCATTCGTGCTTATCGTTATGACCTTAGTTGTGTCTATTGGTGCGCGGTTCATTCTGCTGGATAATTATGAGGCGTTAGAAAAACAGAGGGCGGAGGTGAATGCTAAACGTTGCCTCAGCGTGTTATCGAATGAACTGTCTGAATTAGACAGTACCGCTAGTGATTGGGCAGCATGGGACGACACTTACGCCTTCATTCAAGACGTAAACGACAACTATGTGGAGTCTAACCTTGTTGATGATACTTTCGTTAATTTAAGGCTCAATATGATGTTATTCATAAACTCTACGGGTAATGTAGTCTATGGAAAGGCTTTTAATCTTCAGACTATGAGTGAAACGCCCGTTCCTCAAGATTTACTAGAGTTGCTTTCTGCTAATGTTTTTCTTTGGTATCACCCTGATACAGAAAGCAGCCTAACTGGACTGGTGCCTCTACAAGAAGCACCTTTGCTGATAGCCTCTAAACCGATACTGACCAGTCAAAGCGAAGGACCGATTCAAGGAGCTTTAATTATGGGACGCTATCTTAACTCCGAAGAGATTGAAAATTTGGAAAAAACAACCTATCTGCCTGTAGTTATTACGCCTTTCAACGAATCAGAGACACAAATCGCCTTTCAATCATTATATTCTTCTCCACCTTTTGAAGATACACCAATTTTTACTCGCCAATTAAATGCAGACACCATTTCAGGATGCGCTTTAATAAAAGATGTTTATGGGCAACTCTCTTTCATGCTGAGAGTGGACATGCAACGAGACATTTACAAGCAAGGCGTAATTAGCGTCGCCTTTTTCATCTTGGCTTTGTTGGGTTCTGGTGTTCTTCTTGGATTAGTAACTATTTTAATTGTTGAGAGAGGCGTTTTATCTCGAATAGAGCAGCTTGCCATTAACATAAAAAAGATGGGCAAAAGCAAAAATCTTTCTGAACGCCTATCAAGGAGCAGCAAGGACGAACTGTCACTTCTGGCTGAAACAATCGATAATATGATGGAAGAGCGCATCAATACTATTGAGGAATTGGCAGCAATGATTGGCCATGACCTGCGGAACCCGCTGACTGGAATAACGAGCGCAACGTACTATTTGCGGAAAAAATACGGAGCATTGATGGATGAAAAAGGGCAAGATATGCTCGAAGTAATTGAAAAAGAAATAGAATACTCAAACAAAATCATAAACGACCTCCTTGAATACTCGAAAGCAATCAAGCTGGACCTAAAGGAAACGAATCCTAAATCAGCAGTGACTGAAGCACTGTCTCACGTTTACTTCCCAAAAAACGTTCAGCTAATTGACCTTACCGAAAACACTCCAACGATCAAGATTGACGTTGACAGGATGAAACGGGCATTCATTAACCTAATTAAAAACGCAGTTGACGCTATGCCTGACGGTGGGACACTAACAATAACTAGCGAAAAGGCAAATGATAAAGTAAAAATTGCCTTCGCAGACACTGGGATGGGTATTTCTGAAGAAAATCTCAAGAAACTTTTCGGGCCACTGTTTACGACAAAGGCAAAGGGTATGGGCTTGGGCCTAGCCATTTGCAAACGTATAGTCGAAACTCATGGAGGCACGATTTCAGTGGAAAGCGTAGTTGGCAAAGGAACAGTCTTCACCATAATTATTCCTATCGAACCTAAATTGGAGGAGAACTAAGTTTGTGCAAGCCTCCCAATAAGGTGCCTGAATATTCGCTATATTACGATCTTTTCTTTTGTTCTAGTCCGTAGTCGCCAAGATGTAAAAACGGCTACTGCAACCACAAAAATTGAGCCTAATAATTGGAAAGGGCTTGTCAGCGTCAGCGCAAAGTAGTTGTTGGCGAAGTGAAGTAAAACGGCGAACAGGTAGAAGGGTAAAGGTCGCTTTGTAGCGATGCCGTATGCTATTATCGAGGTGCTTGCGGGGTGGAATAAAAGTGCAGGTAGCCTGTAGATTATTGGTATGCCTAGTACTGAGACGTATGTTAACAGTTCTACGATTCCGAATCCCAAGCCGACTAGCACTGCTAGGTCGAAAATGGACCGTTGGGTTTCACCGTGGCGATAGAAGAGCGGGTAAGCCTTTGAGAATTCTTCGATGAAAGGCGCGAAAAATGCACGTGAGATCAAAGCGACGGTGAATGGGTCAAGCCCGATTAGTAATAAATCTGTGTATTGATAGATGAAGAGGGTGAGGGGAACGCTTATTATTGCGCCGCAGGCGAAAAAGAACATCATCTCACTTGCGTCTGGTTTATGGAGGTGGATTACAACTTCGCCTTTTTTCATTTTTTGTGCTTCCGTTTTCTGTTGTTAGTGGTTGGCAGAAGTGGGTTGTTAGTAGCTATGGAGGTTCAGGGTTAAAAACTTTCGTTGGGCGAGTTTTCTTTCAGAATTGACCATGCATATCTGATATGCCTTGATATGTTAACTATTCGGATTTGTACATAATACTTATATCTGCCCTTGGGAAAAGTCATAATTGCAACAATATGTCTAAAAAAATACATATTGTAGCCAAGTTCAACACATAAACAGGAGAAAAAACATGCACCAACGCCCAAAAAAATCCCGCAGAGGATCAACAGCCGTATTCGGAGTGATACTCCTAGTACTCATCACCTTCGTCTCAGGAATCCTATTCTACACCTTCGTGATGCAAAACGTCAGCTTCGCAACAAACACGTTCAGCAACCAAATGGCCGCGTTACTGGTAAACTCATTCTCAATAAACTCCACCCACATAGTTGCGTTCCTGCAAAACACCGGCTCAAAACTCGTTGAAATCACAAGCGCCTACGTAAACGGTCTAATCACCGCCATTGTCAACATGGTGAAAATAGCTCCAAACGCGGTTGAAGCCGTAATCTTGGCAGGAAGTTTCATAGCTGGAAACGTGTACAGCGTAAAACTTGGAACCATATTCGGTGCGGACGTAAATTTCAAAGCCTCTTTCTAAATCCTCTGCGCAGGGTTCATATCTCGACGATGTGGTTATTCTCGACTATAAAAGGGTTAATTTTATAGCTCATGCACTATTAGATTCCAGATCATGGTGCTGAGCCCCTTGCGCAAGAAGGAATTCTCAAGCTTTGACGTTGCCGTCGTAGTTCACGAACTGAAAGAGACACTAACGAATTCCCGCGTTAACAACATTTACCAGTTTGACGCGAAAACGCTACTTTTCAAGCTACACAAAACGGGTTGCCCTCCGTTGCGCCTTGTCATGGAAGCTGGCAGAAGGCTGCACTTAACCGCTTACGCCTTGGAACCTCCCCATGTCCCTCCCGCATTTTGCATGGCACTAAGAAAACATCTGCGGGGTGCTTGGATAGCCAACGTGGAGCAGTACGAGTTTGAAAGAATAGTCACCGTCTACTTTAAGACCAAAACGGCTGTGATGCGGCTTATTTTGGAGCTTTTCGGCGAAGGCAACATAATCCTCACAGGGGAAAAAGGCGAGATCTTGCAGGCTTTGATTTTCAAGCGCATGCGCGACCGCAACATTCTCCGCAACGAGATTTTCCAGTTTCCGCCTTCAAGTGGTAAGAACCCTTTCAAAGTGACAAGGGAAGAGTTGGAGCAGGCTTTGAAGGACTTTGGAGACGTTGAAGTTGTCAGGGCGATGGCGCGTTTTCTTGGCGTGGGCGGCATCTACGCGGAAGAAATCCTGCTCAGGGCTGATGTTGAAAAAACCAAGCACTGCAGTGCCCTAACGGATTCCGAAGTTGGCGCCATATTTGGCGGTCTTCAAAGTTTACTTTCAACCGTTTCCAGCTTTAAGACGGAACCTAACATAGTTTTGGCTGAAGACGGCAGTTTTCTGGATGTCGTGCCGTTCAAGCTTAAGCGTTACGAAGCCCTTAGGTCTCAGCCTTATAGCAGTTTTAATGAAGCTCTGGACGAGTTTTACCTGAAAGCCACAGCAACTGAGAAGGCAGTTGCCAGCATAGAAGTTGACAAGTTGAAGCAGGAAGCGGAGAGGCTTAAGCGGGTGATTGCTGAGCAGGAACAAGCCTTGTGTGAAGATGAAGCTAAGGCGGAACGCGACAGATGCATCGGCGATGCTATTTACGCGCACTCCAGCGAGTTCCAAGCGTTGCTGGACAGGTTTACGGCGGCGAAGAGGGAAGGAAAAGACTGGCACGCCCTCATTTCGGAAATCACAGCGGCTAAAAAGGAATCGTTTGTAGAATCTTTTGACGCTCGGAACCTTGTGGTTAACGTTTGCATTGATGACCTGCATTTCAGCTTAAACTTGCGCAGAACGCTGTTTGAAAACGCTGCTGAATACTACGAGCGTGGGAAAAAGGCGCAGCAGAAATCTGCTGGCGCGTTAACTGCCTTAGAAGAGTCTCGCAGAAAGATAGCTGAGATTGAGCAAAATATAAGCGACGCTGAGGCGCTGAAAACAGTTAAGCCCATGGAAGTCATGAAAGAGCTTGTTAAGCGCAAAGTGAAGCGCAAGGAGTGGTATGAGAAGTTCCGCGGGTTCAGGTCTTCAGACGGTTTCTTGGTGGTGGCGGGTAAAGACGCGGTCAGCAACGAAGTGCTCGTCAAGAAGTACGCTGGCGCTGACGAGGCGGTTTTTCACGCTGATGTTACAGGCGCGCCGTTTGTCGTCGTTAAAACTGAAGGCAAAGCCCCCAGTGAGCAGGCGTTGCGTGAGGCTGGCGAGTTTGCCGCTGCTTTTTCCAGAGCTTGGCGCGAAGGTGCTGGTTCAGCGGATGTTTACTGGGTTAAGCCCAGCCAGTTGAGCAAAAGCGGTCCTTCAGGCGAGTACGTGCCTCATGGTGCCTTTGCGGTTAGCGGAAAGCGTAACTGGATGCGGAGCGTGCCGCTTAAGCTGGCTATCGGCGTGGTTGGAAATGGGAAAATGAGTTTCATAGGAGGTCCTGTGGAAGCGGTGAAAGCCAAAACAAAGGCTTACGTGACTATTATGCCTGGCGATTTATCGGGCAAAGAATTTCTTAAGCAGATTCTGCAGGCTTTAATGGTGAAGTTGCCGAAGGAGCAGCGTGAAAAGGCTGGAAAAGCGTCGATTGAGCAGGTCAGGGAGTTTGTGCCCTACACCAAAGGCGTAGTGGTTAAGGATGTTTCCTAAGGCGCCTATGTGCGAAGACCTATCCCATGCCTAATAAAGTCATAGGTTTCTGATTCGTTGCCTGTAACTCTCGTAGTCGGGCAGGGTCCGCGGGTATTCCTGACTCATCAGCGAAGAGGATATCATGAAGTCGGCGGAAGCGCGGTTGCAGGCGGTGGGTATGTTCCACACCACAGCCATGCGCAATAACGCCTTTACGTCAGGGTCATGCGAAAGAGACTCCAACGGGTCCCAGAAGAAAATTAAGAAGTCGATGCAGCCTTCAGCTATGCGCGAGCCTATCTGCTGGTCGCCGCCCAATGGTCCGCTCTCGAAAGTGGTGATTTTTGAACCCAGTTCTTGTTCTATGATTTTGCCTGTGGTTCCTGTGGCGTAGAGCTCGTGCTGAAGCAGGGTGCCCTTGTTAAATTTGACCCATTCGAGCAAATCCGCTTTCTTATTGTCATGCGCTATGAGCGCAATTTTCTTTTTTTGGCCTATAATGGCTATTTTGTTTGGCATTTTCTCTTACACTTCTCACTTTTGAAGTACCACATCACTGGAAGGTGCCTATATTGGTTTCCTCAATAAAACATTTACAGCTATTTAGACGCACGTTTTAAATTGTGCGAAGTCAAGTATTGGTTAGGTGAAAATTTTATGGGTTGGGGCAGCAGCGGCACGCCGCCGTGGGTTAACGCGGAAAAAATTGACGAAGAGAAGAAAAAACGGAAAACAGCGCGGAATGCTGCGAGGATTAAGGCGTTAGAGAAAGAGAACGAAGCGCTCAAGAAGCGGATAAAGCAGTTAGAAGACGAACTAAGAAAACTCAAAAAGTAAAAATTACGTCTCCTTTCTTCAATATTTCCTACAGTTTTTTGGTCATGACGTAGGCGTTTTCGCCGTCCGAGTAATACCCGTTACTCGTTCGGCTCACGTCAAAACCCAGCTTCTTGTAAAGCGCAACACCAGCCGCGTTAGTCACCCTAACTTCCAAGTAGCACTGCTTCGCTTTGTAATAGCGCATGCCCTCCATAGCCATAATCATCAACGCTTGCGCCACGCCTTTGCGCCTGCCATGCGGCAAAACCGCGATAGAAACCACGTGGCCTTTCCGTATCAAGCCGCCTAACCCGAAGCTTGACAGGCCAACTTCGATGCGGCACATTACGTAGCCGACGATTTTGCCGTCTTCCTCCGCCACAATGAAGGTTTCAGGAAACCGCTGGTGCAAATCAATAAAGAAGAAGTCCGTGTAGTTCTCGGGCAGGCAAACGCGGTTAATCTGCATTACGCTCTGCAGGTCGTCTGGCGTGAATTTGCGCAGCTTGAACGTCTGTTGCATCTCTTCGCCTTCTTAAACGAGAAAATCCAAATCAAACTTAAATCTTACGCTTAATTCGCCATCGCGCTTGGTGGCTTAACTTACCCGTTGATTGTTTTGACTTCGGGGAATGTGAAAGTGCCGTGAGGCATCACCCAAACCTTAGCTGCTGAGCCAGCCATCTTCAACGCTTCGCTTAGGGCGTCATTAACTGCCCGTGCCGTCTTCACCTTGAAAATGCTGGTGGCGTAGTAATCTGGCAGCGAAGAAACCAGAATAATCGGGTGACGCTGTAGTGCCTTCAGTAGGTAATACGCTTTGTGTCCGCCCATAGCAAAGTTACGCTTAATCTCGCGTTCAACTTTTTTCAACTCCCCTAACCGCATCATCCAATCATAAAAGACCGGGTCCCCATGTCCCTCCGCGCATTCAGCCACGAGAATTATCACGCCGTTTCGCTTAATCACTTCCAAGGCGTTATCTAACGCCTTGTACGCTTGGTACAGGTCAATGTCCGCTGGGTAGCCTCCTGGGCTGACGACCACGATGTCGGCTCTGTTGTCCAGTGGTACACGGTACATGTCGTCGACAAGCTTAACTGCTTCATTGAACGCTTGCTCCAAGTCGCCTGCGAATGCTTTCACAATTTCGCCTTTGCTGTTGGTGACCACGTTCAGGATGAAGTCCACTTTCGCCAGCCTCGCCGCTTCTGTCATGTCTTCGTGAACGGGGTTTCCCGTTAAAGCTCCAGCGTGTGCACTTGCTTGCAAAAGCATGGCGTGGTTATGCTTAATGGTTTCCTCGCCTGACACTGCGGGCAAAACGCTTTTGCGTCCGCCGCCGTAGCCAGCGTAATAGTGAAAGTCCACGTCGCCTAAAAGTACTTTCACGTCTGCCTCGGCGAAAACGCGGTTCAGGTAAACCTTGTTTCCATGAGTTTTGGTTTTGCCCACGTACACTAAATCTTCTGCTTTGCAGTTGTGGCTGATGGTTTTCACGCGTTTAAGTGCTTCTTCGCCCAGCAGCCTCGCGGCTTCGTCGGGTTTAACAGCTCTGTGAGTGCCGCAGCCGAAGATGACAGTGACGTTTTCGTCTTTTACGCCTGCAGCGTTCAGTTCGGCGAGCACTGGCAGGAGCATAGCGTGGCTGGGGGTGCTTCTGGTGAAGTCGTCTACGACGATGGCGATTTTATGCTCTGGTTGGGCGATTTCGCTTAGCCGTTTAGAGCCGAGGGGTTCCTTTAAGGCTCTTTCGACTTCAGCTTTGGCGTCGGGTGCGCCAGGCTGCTCTTTGGGTTCTATTGAGCCGAGCAGGTTTCGGGCTGGGATTCTGACGCATACGTCGCTTTTTCCGTAGGGAAGCCAAACATCTACCATGGTTATCTCACACGTTTATGATGGAAAAGAAGAAGGAAAGCAGCTATTAAGCCTTATCAAACAAATCTCCAAAAAATTTTCTCTGCCATTCCTTGAATCCGAAGAAAACATCATATTATTGACGTAACTATGTAACTATAAATGAAGACTACGTATATAGTGTACTTTTTACCTTGTTTGGGCAAGGCGCGTTCAAATAGAGTTATACGTGGTCCTTAAATCAAGTTACCTGAGTACGTTGTATGTAGCACCAAAAAGGGATTGTATCACGAAACTGCGTATTCTACTGCGTTGACTAGAAAACTATACGA